>MDTE01175864.1_pt1 | contig 11667 bp, 9 predicted proteins | sample 811231 | NCBI WGS metagenome assembly MDTE01 (sample SAMN05326651, study PRJNA326480) | marine metagenome | isolation source: seawater | place: Indian Ocean: Red Sea | collected 2010
TCACTTGAACACTGAAGCCCCATCATCGCAACCATTTCTTGGTTGGCGTATGGCCGGTGTGGCGTTCTTCGTAGACTTCATTGCCGTCGGTTTTTTCTTCTACTCCTACGGCATTTTCTTTAAGTCGATCGCGGCTGAATTCGGTGATTCCCGTTTAGATGTTGCCATCGGCATTACCCTCACCCAAGGCGTTGGCGCCATGCTCGCGCCATTCATTGGGCGAGCCCTCGACCGCTATCCACTAAAACGAATCATGGCGCTCGGCGCGCTCTCCATGGGAACTGGGTTCTCCCTATTGTCGGTGGTTCAATCTCCATTTCAGTTCTACCTAGTCCTTAGCATTTTTGTTGGCTTTGGCGCCGGCGCGATGGGCCAGCTGGCCACATCAAAACTGGTTAGCAATTGGTTTGTAAGAAAAAGGGGGACTGCGCTCGGGATCGCAGCGACGGGGATCTCTGTCTCAGGGGTCATCATGCCGAATATCAGTGCTTACCTTGTCACCGAATTTGGGTGGCGTTCCGGGTTCTTGGTGTACGGCCTGATTACGCTCACCCTGGTCGTTCCCCTGGTGTTAAGGCTCGTAATCTCACGCCCGGAGGATGTCGCTCAATTGCCTGACGGCGCAAAGTCACCGACCGAACTGCCTATCGTCAAAGCGCCTCTCAGAACCAAAGAGTTCCTGGGTGATCGAAATTTTTGGCTTTTGGTCACCATCATCGGTCTTCTATTTTGTGTGCAGTCCGGAACGCTCATTCACATGGTGCCGCAGCTCACCGACCGAGGGATTAACCTGCAAGCAGCATCATTGATCGCCGCTGCCACCGCGGGGTGTGGTGTGTTTGGTAAGCTCGCCTACGGCGCGCTTGTGGACCGCTGGGATACCAGGCACGCGCTATGGCTAGCCATTAGCTTTCAAATCGTTGGGCAAGTCATCATGCTCAATACGCCCGACTACTTCTGCTTTTTGTTGGGCGCGTGTAGTTTTGGTTTTGGCATGGGCGGCATCGTGCCTATGCAAGGCGCAGTGGTCGGGGCGGCCTTTGGTCGCGCTTCATTCGGACGCGTTATGGGCGCGATGCGCTTACCGATGTCAGTGATTCATCTGGGCGGGACGCCGTTCGCAGGATGGGTGTTTGATACAACGGGCAGCTACGACTGGGCCTTCTATACGTTCTTAGCGCTTTACATGCTGGCGGCCGTGGCCGTCTTCGGTTTGACAGTGAACACTCGCTCCAATCGCACCTAGCTCGCGGTTCGAGCATCGCTTGATATCAAGGTTTCCTCCGGTTTGATTGAGAACCTCAGCCAGAAGAAAGACAGTCCAGCCGTGACAAATATCGAGGCGACCGAACCCCACAAAATACCAACGTATCCAAACCATTCGTTGCCAATCAAAGCAAACGGTACCGACAAGCAGAGCATCTGAATAACTGAAATCATCAATGGAGGCTTTGGGCGTCCCAGCGCGTTGAAGCTCGACGTTGCGATCGCGATGACTCCCATCAGGCCCATGCCGATTGGCAAGATCGATAAATGCGCTGTCGCCGCGACCACCACCTCGGGATCATCACTGATCCAGGTCAGCGCAACCGGTCCAGCTGTGACCAAGACAATAAACGAGAACAAGCCCCAACCAAGCGCAAACCAATAGGCCGTCTTAAGCGCCGAATCAACACGATCGAACCGTCCAGCGCCCCAGTTCTGACCAATGATGGGCGCAATGCTCATGCTAAGCGCCCATAAAAACATCGCAAACAAGGTTTCGACTCGGGACGCTACGGAAAATCCTGCAACTACCGCTGTGCCGTGGCCTGCGAGTAACCGTGTAATCACTGTCATCGACACGGGCGAGATTAGATTAGCGGCCACTGCGGGGAGGCCAACATGCAAGATGGCTCGGCTCGATGCGGCAAACCCTTCGAGCCCTGGGACTAGTAGGCCATCTTCACGCATGACGCAGAGGTACATCACAAAACTAAGAAAGCGCGCCACCAAAAACGCCCACGCCGCGCCCGGCATGCCCAGTCCATCCCAAGCGCCCATGCCAAAAATAAAAAGCGGGCCCAATACGATCTGGATCACCGCGCTAAAGGTCATCAGATAGCTTGGTTTGGTCGCGTCTCCGGCTGCGCGCATGAGTGATGAGCCAACCATCGCTACGGCAAAAAAAGGCAACCCGACTAACCATAGGCTCATATATTGAATCGCAAGCTCAGCCGCCGCCTGATCCGCGCCGAGCAGCCCAAAGATGGGCTCAAGCGACCAATACGCGATGAATGAGAGGGCAATCGTGAAGCCGATGACCATCCAAATCGCATGGCTCATCAGCCTTTTTGCTTCGGTCCAATCATGAGCACCGATCTTGCGCGCAACAACTGACGAGGCGCCAACGCCAAGCCCCATGGTTACGCCTTGCATCATCATGACTAGAGGAAAGGTAAATCCGAGCGCCGCCAGCTCCAAAGTGCCAACCTGGCTAATGTAGAGCGACTCCATTAGGTTTGCGCCCATAACGGCCACGAAACCAAGGAGCATGAAGCCGGTTAAGCGGGACAAGTGGAGGCTCACTGGCCCCTCGGTCAAGGAGCGGTGCTGCCCATTCGGTGGCTTATTTGCTTCCACGTCGTTTCACTTTCTTCTGCCTAATTAGCGCCTCTTCTTATTGACAGCTTCTTCCTGCTAGGAGCTTCTTACTCGGAGCTTCTTCTGGGGTTTCCTGTTGTTTTTTGAACGCCTTTTCAGTTTGCTCGCTCGCCCACTGATGGCGGCTGGCAGGGTTACGCTGCAATACACCGTCACTAAGAGAAACTCAGCTGAATCTTACGCGTCTAATACCCAATGGCTCACGTGGATGGCTTTGCATTTCACCAATGAAGCGGGTCCGATCGTGCGCGCCAGCCTTCTTCTAGTGTCTGTTTAAGCAACCCAGATGAAACATTGCCACCAGAGATAATCACCCCAATTGACTCACCATCCCCAATGGACGCCTGGTCGCGTAATGCCGCGGCAAACGGTGCGGCGCCCGCTCCTTCGACTAGATTGTGAGTCCCCTTTAACAAGATGCGCATGGCTTCTGTGACTTCGTCATCGGTGACCGACATCACTTTTGATAGTCCTGTTCTCAGCCACGACAATGCTTCGGCTTTTGCCTCTCGAACGGCTAGCCCGTCAGCTATGGTTTCGGCACTATCGCTCGCGATGGGGTAACCCTCCATGATCGATTGCAAATAAGTCGGCGCGTGACTTGATACAACGCCAATTACTTGCACTGAATGCTGCAGCGCTGCTTTTGCCATCAAGACACCGCAAGCTCCAGAGCCCAATCCAATCGGAACATAGATGCGCGTTAAATCAGGCGCTGCGGTTAATAGTTCAAGCGCGTAAGTGCCAACGCCTACAACTAAATCCTGATGGTATGACGGCACCCAGTGCAGATTCTCCTTTTGCGCCATGGTTTCGGCGAAACGGAGACTCTCAACAAAGTCATCACCCTCTACCAGGAGTTTTGCCCCATATCCTTCAATGGCAGCGTTTTTCTCTGGGTTATTGCCACGCGGGACAACAATCACGACCTCTACCCCTGCCGCCGCTGCCGCAAAGGCAACGCTCTGGCCGTGGTTACCCCGCGTTGCGCAAATCACGCGCTCTGGCATCGCCGTCGCTGCTAATTGAGCAAAGTAGTAAAGCCCACCTCGCACCTTAAACGCGCCCGTCGGGAGATGATTTTCATGTTTCAGCCAGACAGGGCAGCCAAGCCTCGACTCAAGCAGTGGCCATCTGATCTGAGGTGAGGGACTCATCGAGGCGTAAACGACCTTTGCCGCCTCACGTAACTGATCCAATTCAGGCACAGCAATGACTCACAAGTATCAACGCGCTCGCGGTGCACTTAGGCTCAGCGTTCTCTATGCGCACGGCTATCAATTCGCCTCGGTAATGCTCGTAAGCGCGCGAAAGTCATGCTCGTACACGTCCCATGGATTCGCTCGCACGCGGGCGTCCAATTGATGTGCGTCATCCCCCACCAAAATTCGCCACTTTTTGTCTTTGACGCCCTTCAAAATGATCTCGGCCGCCTGATCTGCGCTGGTTGGCGCCTGGTCGCGAAACTGCAAGCCTTGCTGATGAACCATTTCGCGCAACTGATCATCGCTCAGATTCATGAGGTGGGCCGCGTCATCTCCCTGCTGATGCATCAAACGCTCCCGAAGGTCTTTTACTTCCTGCTCAGTCATATTGAGGGCATCGGAATGACCCAGCACCTTTCTGGAATTAATCGCTATCGACGTGCCGATATGGCCAGGCATGACTACTGATACATTGATATGGGGTGCATTGATTCTGAGATCGGTAATGAGCGCCTCACTAAAACCCTTCACTGCGAATTTCGCCGCAGCGTACGCCGTGTGTGGCGTAGTCGGGCCAATGCTGGCCCAGAACCCATTGACGCTAGAGGTGTTGACGATATGCGCCTCATCCGCTGCTTGCAGCATGGGCAAGAAGGCACGGCAACCGTAATAAACCCCGTACCAGCAAACCGCGAACGTACGCTCCCACTCATCGCGCGACCCTGCAACAAACCCGCCGCCACCGCCAATGCCTGCATTGTTGAATAATAGATGGATAGCTGCACCATGGTGATCGGCGACATGCGCCTGAAAAGCGTTGATCTCGGTTTCACTTGAGACATCGCATAGAAAAGTGCTGACTTTGCTACTACCAGCAGCCTGCGCCAGCTTCGACGTCTCCTGCATGTTCTCTTCCGAGACGTCACAGATTGCGACCTCACACCCCTGGCTAACGAGCGCCAAGGTCAGAGCGCGACCCATCCCAGTTCCACCGCCGGTCACCACCGCTACTTTATTGTCAAAACTATTCATTTGATCAGCCCCTTTTCGCTATCGATTCATCGCCGACTCGAATCACACCGCTTTAATTCCGCCTTCAGCTACTACCATGCTGTAACGGCGCGGCACACCTTGCGGCCTGCTCACAGCGCAGTACACGATCGTAGGGAGATGATGTCAATGGAACGAAAAGGCTAGCCACCTTGGACAAAGAGGCCATCAAAATATCGACGGGCGCTTTATGGTCAAGTCTGCTGATTGAACGCCGTTGGCCTACGGAGTAATAGCACCGCCAATACTGAGAAAATCCCTAGGGTCACCAGCCCTTGAAAGAGGCCTGCTCCTCGGTCATCACTCAACTGCCAGACCATCATACTAAAGGCAACTTGAAGCACGTAGACGCCAGCCCAAGGCCACATCCATTTCTTCATGTAAAAAAAGCCATAGGCTCCCCAGGCATAGACAAACCAATGGGGAATCGCGAGCCACTTTGCTACCCAACCGGAAAATAAGATTCCGAACCAAACTTCTTGATCATCGGAGACGGGCTTAAAGAATAGGTCGAACGGTAGGTAAATGATGGCCATGTAAGCGCAGAATGCGAGTAAGGCGTTTGCCCACCATGGCCTTGCCGAAAAGAATTGCTTCATGATTACCCCCTTTCATCGAGCATTAATCTAGCTTAGCTGGAGCGCTAATCAAACGACTAGTTCAACTAAGTCGCGAAAAGATGCGGGCCCATCGAAGGCATCGCGCGCCACCGAGACAAACTGCTCAGCCAATGCCTTTCGGGCATAGTTCAAGGATTGCGCATGGGAAGGCCGACGTTATCCTCTCTTAAACACAGACCCCATTCTCCGCTAGTTAGGTTCTCGCCGCGGCCAGCAGCGCTTCGCAGTGGATCAGCGTGGTATCAAATACCGGAACAGAAACATTGCTAGAGTTCAACAAGAGTCCGACTTCGGTGCATCCCAGAATGAGGCAATCAGCCCCTTGATCCCCTAAGCGCTCTGCAATCGTTACAAATTCGGCTTCACTTTTTGCTGTTATGACGCTCTGGCACAGCTCATCGTAAATGACGCGGTGAATCTCGTTTCGATCATCTGCTGAGGGGATGACTGGGGTTAAGCCTCTATCCTCCAGTCGCTCTAAATAAAACGGTTGTTCCATGGTGAAACGGGTTGCCATAAAGCCAGGCCGAGACAGCTGCGCTTCAACGATGCGAGAGGCGGTGGCATCAGCAATATGCACGAGCGGTATCGATAGGCCCGCCATCATCGCCTCAGCAACTTTGTGCATGGTATTGGTTGCAAGGCCCAGCAACTCAGCCCCGCCCCGTTCGAGCGCAAGCGCCTCTTGATTTAATCGTTGACCTGCCTCTTCCCACCGATCTTCGGCCTGAAGTCGCTCGATAGCAGCGAAATCTACGGATCGGATCAAAAGCTCCGGCGAATGAAGACCGCCCATCGCGACATGAGTCAACTCGCAGAGCTCACGGTAATAGAGTTGAGTGGAGGCAGCCGACATACCTCCTAAAATACCGATTGTTTTCACTTTGTCACCGAGGCATGGCTAGCATAGCTTGAGGGATACTCCATTGTCTGACCGCAACCATTTTGAGGCTCCTCGTTCTGTTTAGCGGCAGTTTCACCTATCGAGTGGTGTTTTTTCAGACTGACTAGTTGAGGTTTAGCTACTCGTTCGCAGTGCCAAAATATCTATAAGACGAGGCTCGGAACCAGAAGGGTGGCGCAATTTACGCAAAGCTTCTGCCAAGCAATGGCCCAAAGAGGGGTGACGATCCAGGAATCCGAGGGACGAAAGCCGGAAGATTCGAAAGCCATAACAAGGCGTTCTATTTTTCGATAAAACTCTTCAATTGCTCTGACCGAGAGGGGTGGCGCAATTTACGCAAAGCTTTGGCCTCGATCTGACGGATTCTCTCGCGCGTCACTGAAAACTGTCGCCCCACCTCTTCCAGCGTGTGATCGGTGTTCATGTCAATGCCAAAGCGCATCCTGAGCACTTTCGCCTCACGTTCAGTCAACGCCCTGAGAACATCGTTGGTTGTATCACGCAAACCTTCATCAGATGCTTGGTCAAGCGGCGATTCAATGGAGGTATCGCTTACCAAGTTCCAGATCGTTGAATCGTCATCATCTCCAACTGGCGTTTCCAGCGAAATTGGCTGTTTAGCGGCATCCAGCGCCTTGATCACCTTATCCTGTGGAAGCTCCATTTTTTCACTGAGTTCTTCGATCGTGGCCGGACGTCCGAGCTCCTGCAGCAGTTGCCGACTTAAACGATTAATCTTGTTAACCGTTTCCATCATATGCACGGGAACACGAATGGTTCTCGCCAGGTCGGAAATCGATCGAGTAATTGCCTGTCTTATCCACCAAGTTGCGTAGGTTGAAAATTTGAAGCCTCTTCGATACTCGAACTTATCAACGGCTTTCATCAGACCAATATTGCCTTCTTGAATCAGATCCAAGAAGTGTAAGCCTCGGTTCGTGTATTTCTTTGCGATGGAAATCACCAACCGCAGGTTGGCTTCAATCATGTCACGCTTTGCTGCGCGCATATGAAGAATAGCTTTATTCAGTTTTTTGTTAGTCTCGCGAATCTCTGCAAGCGGACGCCCGACTTCTTCTTGAATGCGAGATATCGTTTTCACCGCATGTCTAAGGGGTACACGATTCGCTGTAATTTTTGCAGCCCACTTCTCATCGGCTTTTTCCAATCGATCAACGAATTTGAGATCGATGGCATTAGCTTTATAGCGCTTCAAGAATTGATCGCGCGGCATACGCGCTTTATTCACGCAGACATCCTGGATCACTTTTTCTTGAGCTCTGATCGCTTCCATGTCTGACCCGACCCACGTAATAAGCTCGTCCATCAACGTGGGGACTAGTTTTAAGAGACAAAAATTTTCCTGGAGTTTCGCCAAGCTATTTTTATATTTGGAAGATGAAGAGGGCTCTTTAGCCGCAACGCGATCAAAAGCAGCCTTTGCTTTTTTTATCGCCGTCATTCGGGCAATAACTTGTGCAGAGTCCAGGCCACCTGTCTCTTCCGTTTCTGCTTCTTCGAATTTGCCACTAGATTTTGCCTCGGCAATTCGCGAAGTGTCTGGAATCTCAGTTTCGGGATCGAGAAATCCGGCCAAAATAGATGAGAAATCTGGGTTGTCCGAGTCTGTCTCTTCATCGTCCATAATTGCGTCATAGGACGCGATGATTTGTTCGACTGGGCCAGGATATCCAGCCATTACTCGCATAGCATCTCGGATCCCATCTTCAATCCTTTTGGCTATGACGATTTCTCCCTCGCGGGTGAGAAGTGGAACCGTGCCCATCTCCCGCATATACATTCTCACAGGATCCATTGTTTTTCCGTGAGCATCGGATATGGGTAGCAGCGACTCTTCAGGCAACTCGTCGTCTGCCTGTCCCTTGATCTCCTCCCCATCTTTAGGTGCAGTCTCTAGTATTTGAACATGGAGATCGGTAAAAGCCTGGCAGAGAGATTCAAACTCATCACCGCCTGCCGCAATTTGTTTAGGAAGTACTTCTGCAATCGCATCCAAAGTCAGATAGCCTTGCTGACGCCCGAGGTCTAAGAGTCCTGCTAAGGCTATCTCTAGCGTTTCTGCTTCGTCTTCAGCATCCTCTCCGAGCGAAATTCGGCTCGTTAGAATCTCTAAGGCATCCATCTCATCCTCAGAAGCCTCAACCAATTCATTCTCGATAATCGAATCGAAATCGCCTTCGCTCATCTGATTTGACATGCTCAAATCCTTCTCTTTGGGTTGGCCCATGCGTGCGCTTCTAGATCACAGCAGGCTGGTAACTAGTTCCATTGGTTATGCCAATATCGGCATCGCCATAATAAATACTATCTATGTCCAATCATAACACCGATTTAGACAGAACGGTGACTCTCGAGCTAGTCGCTAGGAGTAATTTTCTGCAGTAATTCCCGAAACTTACGTAATAAAGCGCTGCGTGGTTTAGGCCCTTCGGTGAGTGATTCTATATCCAGCAAATAAGAGCCAGGGAGTAAATCCCTCGGACATAACGGCATCTATACCCGAGCGGTATTTCACACGGCTGGATACACTGTTTTAAAGGGTTAAAGTAAGAAGGTAATGGCACAATGATCGGCCGATAGGCACCAACTCTGCGCGAGCGAGTGCCCTTTACGCGGTAATTTTAGCCCTTTTCATCGCCTTGATTGACTCCAGCATCATCGAGCGTTGGACTGAACCGATAGACCTTCGAGTTGCCAATATACCTGACTGCAAACAGAAATTAGTCTTCATTGTCAACATGGAAGCTCCCGAGAAACCTCCACTTTTCAATTAACGATGTCCCCATTATTCGCATTTATAGTAGCAAACCTCGCTAGTTCCAGCTGGTTGCACAAAATGTGTTCTCCTCGGCAGGACGGATACACGATCAGCTGGGCTAGTCGAGACCAACTGACCGCTAACAAAGCAACGCCAAAACGCCTTGACCAGCAGCGGCCGCCATCCTGCGAAACTTCCTTGCAAACAGATCCTCATGGCTATTGTCAGAGGCTGATTTTACCTGCTACGTTCGCGCGGATTCCCCATTTGATGTATCTCCTTGAGACAATGAATCCGACTAAGTCAACAAGTCTGCTGAAAGACTAATTTTATCGGCGCCCTGGAGGGGTGCACTTTGTGGCGCTGAATTCTTGATCGCGAGCCGCACCAGCCAAGCCCATAGGCTTGGGGCAGCGATCCGGGTAGTCACCCATGATCAGACAGCAAACCTTGCCAATCCATTGAGGGATCGCCAATGACAAAGAAGTGAGGATTCAAAATCTCCACTTTAGTGTTGTATCGGAGAGGGGCGAACGAGGTATCCACTACTTCGCCCCCAGCGGCAAGGACGACCGCGTGAGCAGCTGCGGTGTCCCATTCAGACGTCGGTGCCAATCTGGGGTAAAAGTCGGCGTCACCACTGGCCACCAAGCACAACTTTAAGGAACTCCCCATGTTAGTGAGCTCGATGGAGGTCAGGTGGCTGCGCAACTGTTCCAGCAGCGCATCAAGCGCCTCTGCTCCATGCCGACGGCTGGCGACGACCACCAACTGTTCTATCGGCTTGGTCAGCGCACGAGCGTTGATGCCCTGTCTTTGCCCATTAGATACTTTCCAAGCGCCATGATCTCCCTCAAGAACAGACCCTGAGTAGGTCACACCCAGAACGGGTACATGAACAACCCCGACGACGGGAACACCATGGTCAATCAATGCAATATTGACGGTGAATTCGCCATTTCGAGCAATGAACTCTTTGGTGCCATCGAGCGGATCAATCAGAAAATATCGAGACCAGCTTTGCCGCTCAGAGAACGGCGGTAGCGAGCCTTCCTCAGACAACACCGGGATTTCAGAAAAATGGCGCGCTAGCGCTTCGACAATGACGGCGTGTGAGGCGAGATCGGCCCGGGTTAGCGGCGAGTCGTCTGACTTCATCTCAACGTTAAAGTCCGAGCTATCGTATACGGCTAAAATCGCGTGCCCCGCTTCGGTAGCAATCGATTCCAACGTCTCTCTCATCGCTGTTCTCCTTCCCTACGCATGGTAGGGTAACCGATACGAACCTATCGAGGCGATGCGCGCTCAATTTGCTCTCTTAAGCTCGCCAACCTTATGCATCAATCGCAATGCCAGCCGCTACCCGAAATCATCCTATTAGATATGGATGGAACCTTGCTTGATCTTCGGTACGACGATCAATTTTGGGAGCAATTTTTGCCCCGTGCGTACGCGGGCCATTATGGTATCGACATTGAAACGGCTCGCGCAGACTTGGCGGCGCGTCTGAAGGCCACGCGGGGAACGCTGACCTGGTACAACATTGATCATTGGTCCGAGGAGCTAGGCGTCAACATCCTTCAACTGAAACGCGAATACAACGGTCTCATCCGCTACCGGCCAGGCACCTTGGACTTTCTGCAGCGCGCAAAATCGCTCGCCATACCCACTGTCCTCGCGACCAACGCTCACCCTGATCTGGTGGAATTCAAAATTACAGCCCTTCATGAGCAGGGACTGCCGTTCACCTCGTTTTTCGATGCCATCGTAACGAGTCATCAATACCAAGCGGCTAAGGAATCCATTGACTTCTGGGCGGCGCTACAGAACGATCAATCTTTTGATCCAAAGGCAGCGCTTTTTGTAGATGACAACCTCGCTGTGTTGAAAGCAGCAGCAACATTTGGCATCGGGCGCTGTGTCGCAGTTGACCAACCCGATCTCTCCAAGCCTCCCAAAGCCGTGACGGACTACGAATCGGTCACGTCACTGGACGAAATTCAGTTCGCATCATGACTGGCGTGCGTATTGACAAGTGGCTATGGGCGGCAAGGGGTTATAAGACTCGCGCCAAAGCAAAGGAGGCCGTTGATGGCGGCAAGGTAGAGGTCAATGGCGATCGCACCAAGCCCTCGAAAGAGATCAAGATTGGCGACACCGTTCGCTACCGCGCGGGCTATGATGAAAGAACGTTAATCGTCCGGGCACTATCGGACGTGCGACGCGGCGCGCCCGAGGCGGCGGCGCTTTACGATGAGACCAAGGCCAGTCAGCAAGCAAGGGAAGAGGCAGCGGCTAGACGAAGGGCAGAGGGGGGCAACGTGAAGCCGCTCGGCCGACCCACGAAGCGAGACAGGCGGCAAATTCATCGGTTTAAGTCCACACGCTACCCTTCCGACGACTAACCCAGCCCTCGACTCAAAACCCTTTTAATTGAAACGGGCTCTAAGCGGCTCCGTCCTTCGA
>MDTE01121118.1_pt1 | contig 11664 bp, 8 predicted proteins | sample 811231 | NCBI WGS metagenome assembly MDTE01 (sample SAMN05326651, study PRJNA326480) | marine metagenome | isolation source: seawater | place: Indian Ocean: Red Sea | collected 2010
CATGCTGACCGGCCACCACGATGCCACCCAGTTGCCGGTGGTCATGCTCGGCGGGGGCGGCGGCCGGATCAAAGGCGGGCGAACTTTGGATTATCTCGGCAAGCCCGACCGTCAAATGTGCCGTCTTTTCATGAGCATGATGGACAAGATGGATGTCCATCCCAAAACCTTCGGCGACGCCAGTCAGCCGTTGAGCGAGGTTTAAAACTTGGCCAAGCGCTTGGCCGAGAATACCTTCTTTGGAATGATGAAGCTGCGACTGTTGTTGTTCGGGTTGTTTTTCATCGGCTTGGCCAAGCCGCTGGCGCAGTCGCTCGAGGGGGTGGTGCACCTGACTTTTCCGCTGACGAAACAGAAGATGCTCGGCATCTACCTAGACGCCCGGCTTTACGAGTATGACCCGTGGCTGGCGGATGTGGGGGCGACGCTGGTGGACCAGTTGGAAATCGAGGATCTCGACCTCAGCACCACGGCCGACTCGCTGCTCGACGTGCATTTCTCGGCCCAGCGCAAGCCGCGCATGGAATATTACCTGTCGATCCGCGCCTACTCGGGGAAGGGCGGTACCCAGTATTATTTCATCGACGGGTTCCAGAAAATTTTCAACGGGAAGGACGAGGACGAAATCGACCTGCGGCTGGCCACCCGGCTCGACAAGAAGAAAGCCAAGGGCGACCCGGTCCACGTCGGCGGTGGTGGCGGCGGGGAGCCGGTCGGCAAGGTGAGCGGCATTCATCGCGCGGTGGAGATCGAGTGGGAAGGCACGGACGGCGACGAGTTCCTGCTGCAAAAATCGGATGACCTCGAGAATTGGGAAACGGTCGAGACGGTGGTCGGCATCGGCGACGCGACATCGACCTTCCTGAGGGTCGAGGGGCGGATTCAGTTCTGGCGGCTCCACCGCGAGTAGTGGTGATCCGGCTTTACACGGCCAAGCGCCAACGACACAGTCCGGGGCCGGGCTGCAGCTTGGCAGCCGTTTCCATTTTATCATGAACAGCATCCGAATCCTTTATGCCGTCGCGCTTTGTTGGGCGGCGATTGGCCAAGCGGTTGCCATCGACAAGCTGGCCATCGAGCGCGTGCCCGAAGCCAAGCCGCGCAACGTCGTCTTCATCCTGACCGACGATCATCGCTACGACGCGATGGGCTTCATGGGGCATCCGTTCCTCAAAACGCCTCAACTCGACTCGATTGCCAGCAACGGCGTGCATCTGCGGAATGCGTTCGTCACCACATCGCTCTGCTCGCCAAGTCGGGCGTCGATCCTTACCGGGCTGTACACACACAAGCACCGGGTGATTGATAACAACCGGCTCGTGCCGGAGGGGACGGTGTTCTTCCCGCAGCACCTGCAAAAGGCCGGCTACGAGACCGCGTACATCGGTAAGTGGCACATGGGCGGCAGCACCGACCAGCCCAGGCCGGGCTTCGACCATTGGGTCAGCTTTCGCGGGCAGGGCACGTATCTGCCGTCGCGCAACGGCCTGAACGTCAATGGCAAAAAGGTGCCGCAGAAGGGCTACATCACCGACGAGTTGACCGACTACGCGGTGGACTGGCTGTGCAGCCGCAAACGGGACAAGCCGTTTTTCCTCTACCTCTCGCACAAGGCGGTGCACGCGCAGTTCACGCCGGCCGAGCGGCACAAGGGGACGTTTGCGGAGGCGGAGGTCGTGCCGCCCAAGTCGCAGGCCAACACGGCCGCCAACTACGACGGCAAGCCGCGCTGGCTGAAGGATCAGCGCAACAGTTGGCACGGCGTCGACTTCGCCTACCACAGCGGTATCGACATCGAGAAGTTTTACAAGGATTACTGCGAGGCGTTTCTCGCGGTGGACGACAGTATCGGCCGGGTGCTAAAGACGCTCAAGGAAATGGGCGTACACGATGACACGCTGGTCATCTACATGGGCGACAACGGCTTCATGTTTGGCGAGCACGGACTGATCGACAAGCGGGTCGCCTACGAGACCTCGATCCGCGTGCCGATGGTGATGCAATGCCCGGCGCTGTTCGGGGGCGGCCAGGTGGTCGAGCAGGTCGTCGCCAATATCGACATCGCGCCGACGGTGTTCGAGGCCGCCGGCATCAAGACGCCCTCCTACATGGACGGCCAAAGCTTCATTCCGCTTGGCCAGGGCAAGGCGATCCCGTGGCGCGACTATTTCCTCTACGTCTATTACTGGGAGAAGAATTTCCCGCAATCACCCACGGTGTTCGCGCTGCGGGGCGACCGGTACAAATATATCACCTACTACGGCCTTTGGGACTCCGATGAGCTGTACGACATCCAAAACGACCCCGGCGAAACCCGGAACCTCATCGCCGACGCCGGCCTCAGGCCGGTTGTTCGCGAGATGGAGAACAAGCTGTATGCGATGCTGGCCGAGAGCGGCGGGATGTTCATCCCGCTCAACCAGCCGAGGGGCGGCTCACAGAACAAGCGCCTCGAGTCGCGCTCCAAGCCGGGCGCCTTCCCGGCCCACCTCGTCGTGGACGAGCCAATCAACAAGAGCGCCCGATAGGTTATGCCGCGCAAGCTTAGCACCATTGCTCCCGATTGGTGGGATTACACCACGCTTGAGGATGACCTCATCCGCGACGCGGCTGCGCTTTTGCCGTCCGACCTCCAGCAACTGTCGCGGCCAGGCTTTCGCGTAGTGATGTACGACACGCTGGAGGATTTTTATCTGGCCGAGGCGCTTGAATACATCGGCGCATGGCGGCAGGCCACGGCCGACAACCCGGTCGGCATCTGCGGCCCGATCGGCCCGACCGAGCAGTTACCGCTCGTCGCCCGGCTCGTCAACGAGCTTGGCCAAGCGCTGCGGCACGCCCATTTCTGGGGCATGGATGAATGGATCGGCGACGACGGCCGCGCCGTGCCGACCGACCACCCGCTCTCCTTCGAGCGCGCCGACCGCGAGTTGTGCTTCGACCGCATCGACTCCACCCTCGCGATGCCGGAGCCTAATCTGCACTTCCCCACCGCCGACACGGAGGCGTTCCGAGCGAGTTGGGACGGCGTGCGCTGCGCCGTGATGCAGGGTGGCCAGGGAGACATCAAGCATTGGGCATTCAACGATCCGCTCCGCCGCGAGAGCGATTACGCCGACGCGCCGCCGTCGCCGGAGGAGTACCGCAAACTGGCCACGCGCATCGTCGAACTGCACCCGATCACCCTCGCGCAAAACGCCCGCACCTCGGGTGGCGGCAACATCAGCATGGTGCCGCAGCGCGCGGTCACGGTCGGCCCGGTCGAGACGTGGCAGGCGGAGAAGATCAGCATCTGGCACGCCGGCACGCACGACAACCCGCTTGGCCAACGGCTCACGGCGTTGATGATTTCCAAGGGCGTCGCCGACTCAGCCGTCCCGATGTCGCTGCTCGCCGATCACCCCAATGTGCAGTTTAACTACTACCGGGGCGGCCTTGGCACCTGCGCCGTCGAGATGCACTGAAGTTCCACTTGGCCAAGCAGGGGGCTTTACCCGAGGCATTGGCCAAGCGCCTCGAGGAAGCGTTCGACGTTGGCCGTTGTGGCATTGTGGCCCATGAGGCCAACGCGCCAGATTTTCCCCTTCATCGGGCCAAGGCCGGGGCCGACCTCGATGCCGAAGTCGCTAAGCAGCCGACCGCGTACGCCGGCCTCGTCCGCGCCGTCCGGCACGCCGACGGCGTTGAGTTGCCAAAGCTGATGCCCCTCCTGCGAGGTGATCGAGAGGCCGAGCTTGGCCAAGCCGGCCTTGAGCGACTCATGCGCCTGCCGGTGCCGTGCCCAGCGCGCCTCCAGCCCCTCCTCGACGACCAGCCGCAGCGCCTCGTGCAGGCCGTAGTTCATCGAGATCGGCGCGGTGTGATGGTAGACGCGCTCAGAACCCCAGTAGCTGGCGAGGAAATTCATGTCGAGATACCAGCTTTGCACCTTGGTTTTGCGCCCGGTGATGACCTCCATCGCGCGCGGGCTAAATGAAATCGGCGCGAGGCCGGGCGGGCAGCTCAGGCATTTTTGGGTGCCGCTATAGACGGCATCGACCTGCCAGTCGTCGATCGCCACCGGGCAGCCGCCGAGCGAGGTCACGGCGTCGAGCAGGAACAACGCCCCGGCGTCGTGGGCCAGGCGCGACAGTTCCTTGACCGGCGTGAGCGCCCCGGTGGACGTCTCGGCGTGCACGACAGCGACGAGCTTGGGCTGGCGTCCGTCCAGCGCGGCGGCTAGAGCCGACGGCTCGATGATCGTGCCCCATTCGGCCTCGACCTTGGTGACGGTGGCGCCGCAACGCTCAGCGACGTCGCACATGCGCGTGCCGAACACGCCGTTGACGCCGATGACCACCTCGTCACCTCGTTCGAGCAGGTTGACGAAACAGGCTTCCATCCCGGCGCTGCCGGTGGCGCTGACCGGCAGCGTCATCTCGTTCTCGGTCTGGAACACGTGCCGAAGCATCGACTTGATTTCCTCCATCATGCCGATGAACGCCGGGTCGAGGTGGCCGACGAGTGAACGCTGCATGACGTCTAGCACGGCGGGCGCGGCGTTGCTTGGCCCGGGGCCAAGCAGGAGACGGTCAGGCGGCGAAAAGGCGGTCGGGGTGTGCGGCTGAATCATGCGACGAGATCTTTGATGACGTGGCCGTGAACGTCGGTCAACCTGAAGTCGCGCCCCTGATACCTGTATGTCAACCGTTCGTGGTTGATGCCGAGAAGATGTAGCAGCGTGGCGTTGAGGTCGTGGATGTGCATCGTGCCGGGTGTCCACTTATCTTTGGTCGGCTTGATCGCGTTGCCGTCCGCGTCGGCAATATTGTAGGCGTAATCATCCGTGCGCCCGTAGGTGATACCGGGCTTGACGCCGCCGCCCGCCATCCAGGTGGTGAAGCAGCGCGGGTGATGGTCGCGTCCGTAGTTTTCATTGGTCAGCTTGCCCTGGCAGTAGGCGGTTCGGCCGAATTCACCACCCCACACCACGAGCGTCTCGTCGAGCATGCCGCGCTGCTTGAGATCCTTGATCAACGCATAGCAGCCCTGGTCGATGTCCTTGCATTGAGACTCGTGTTCCTTGGGCAGGCTGCCGTGGGCATCCCATCCGCGGTGGAAAATTTGGATGTTCCGCACGCCCCGCTCGGCCAGGCGGCGGGCGTTGAGACAGCACGCCGCGAAGCTGCCGGCCTGGCGCGCCTCTTCGCCGTAAAGCCCGAACGTTGCGTCGCTCTCGCCGGAGAGATCCATCAACTCCGGCACGGAGGTCTGCATACGATAGGCCAACTCGTGCTGCTTAATCCGCGCTAGAATTTCCGGATCGGCGAACTCTCGGTATTGCTGCTGGTTCAACGCCGCGAGCGTGTTGAGTTGCGCACGACGATCCTTGCTTGAGACGCCGGCCGGGTTTTTCAGGTACAACACCGCATCGCCCTCGCTGCGCAGCAACACACCCTGGTGCTCGGACGGCATGAACCCGGTTCCCCACAAGCGACCGAACAAACTCTGTTCGGGAAATTTAGAACGAGCGTGCATGACGACATAGCCGGGCAGATTCTCGTTCATCCGCCCCAACCCGTAACTCAGCCAGGCGCCGAGGCTTGGCCGGCCGGGAATCTGGCTGCCGGTCTGGATATACGTGATCGCCGGGTCATGGTTGATCGCCTCGGTGAACGTGCTGTAGACCACCGCCAGTTCCTTGGCCACCTTGGCCGTATACGGCAGCAGTTCACTGACCCACAGACCGCGGTCGTTGTTTTGATGCTTGGTGAAAGTGTACTTGCTTGGGCAGACCGGGAGCGTCTTTTGGCCGGCAGTCATGCCGGTGATTCGCTGCCCATCGCGGACGTGCTCCGGCAAATCCTTGCCGAACATTTCGCGCATCTTCGGCTTGTAATCCCAAAGGTCGTGGTGACTTGGCCCGCCGCTCATAAACAGATAAATCACCCGCTTGGCCTTGGGCGCAAAGTGGCTGCCGGGTGCTTGCCCCCCGGAATTGGCCAGCAAGTCCGGGCCGAGCACGTTGGCCAAGGCCGCCGTGCCCAGGCCAAGCGCGGCGCGCCCGAACAACTGCCGGCGCGTCATCATCAAGTCAGATTCGCGTATCGGATTCATTTTAAAATAGCATCAAGGCCAGGTCGCTTGCCAATGCCGTGGCGGTCAACTGGGTCCAGGCGGCGTGGTCGGTTGCATTCAAGGTTTCATCTCGCGGCACCTCGCCGCTATTGAGCAGTTCGTTCGCATCCTTTTCGGCTGCGGCGTAGCGCTTGCGCATCGTGGTGAGCAGTTGGTTGCAGGCATCGCGCTCGGCCGCGCTTGGCTCGCGACAGGCGAGCAGCGTGAACAACAGGTCCAGCCGCTGATCGTCGGTCGCCCGTTCCTTGAGCAACCGCTCAGCGAACATTCGTGCCATCTCCACCCGCTGGATTTCGTTGAGCAGTCCAAGGGATTGCAGCGGCGTGTTGGTCCGGGAACGCTTGACGCAGCTCGACTCGCGGTTGGGGGCGTCAAACAACGTCATCATCGGGTGGGGACTCGTACGTTTCCAGTAAACGTAGAGGCTCCGGCGGTAGACCATCCTGCCGGTGTCCGCCTTGTAATTCTTCGTATTGCTGGCCGGGTGCGACAGAGCCTTCCACATTCCGCCCGGCTGGTACGGCTTCACCCCTTCACCGCCCATGTGCGGATCCAGTAGTTCGCTGGCCCAAAGCGCGATGTCCCGCAACACCTCGGCGTCGAGCCGATAACGCGGGCCGCGGGCAAACAGCTTGTTTTCCGGGTCGTTCAAGGCGGGTCGAAGCGCGGAGCTTTGCCGAAACGTCTCGCTGCGGACCATCAACCGAAGCATGTGTTTCAGATCCCAGTTGCTGTCGTGCAGTTCCATCGCAATCCAATCGAGCAACTCCGGGTGGGTGGGTTGCTGCCCCTGCAGACCGAAATCCTCCGGTGTACGGACGAGTCCATCGCCAAACACACGCTGCCAAATCCGGTTCACCAACACGCGGGCCACCACCGGCTGATCGCGGCCGGTCAGCCACTTGGCCAAGCCGAGCCGGTTCCGGCTCGCGCCCTTCGGCAGACTGCCCATCACGCCAAGGACACCGGGCTGCAACGGGACGCCGGTCGGAAGATTGTACTCACCGCGCTGCAACAGCTTGGTTTCACGCGGCTTGCCAAGTTCCTTCGCCACGAGTGTGGTGGTGAATGCTTTCTCCGCATCGCCGATGCGCTTGGCCAAGCGCCTGGCCGTCTCGTGAATCTTCAGGCCGGCCTTTTTCCAAGGCCCGTTTTCATCAACGACCATGGCCAAGCGCGCGCCGGTGTCGGCCTTGTCCCACTTCTCCCTGGCCTCGGACGCAATGCCCTGCGGATCTTGAAACGTCAACGCCGCCTCAGCCAGCAACAAGTCGCGCTCGGACTGCAGTCGCTGCCATTCGTTCCAGGACGACTGGTCGCGGGGCACCTTGATGACCGGCGCGTACTCGTACTTGTTCCCGTCGAGCGGCCCCTCGGCGGTGCTGTTGAAAAACGCCATCAACTCGTAATATTCAGTCTGCGTGATTGGATCGTATTTGTGCGTGTGGCATCGCGAACATATCATCGTCATGCCAAGGAACACCGTGCCCAGCGTCTCAGTGCGGTCGAAGTTGTTCTTGGCCTGAAACTCAGCCGGGATCACGCCACCCTCCGCAGTGGAGGGATTCATCCGCACGTAACCAGTCGCAATCAACTGCTCGGTGGTCGGGTTCGGGTGAAGATCGCCCGCGAGTTGCCACTCGATGAACTGATCCAGCGGCATATTGTTGTTCAACGCTCGCACCACCCAGTCGCGGTACGGGTAAATGCCACGCTTGTTGTCGAGGTGCAGTCCGTGCGTGTCGCCGTAACGAACGGCATCGAGCCAGTACCGCGCCTGATGTTCCCCGTACCGGGGATCAGCCAATAGCTGTTCGACCAACCGCTCGTAGGCGTTGGTGTCATCGTCGTTCAGATAGGATTCCAGCAACTCCGGCTCCGGCGGTAGACCGGTCAACACCAGCGCCACTCGACGCGCCAAGGTGGATCTGTCCGCAGCAGGCGCAAACCCGGTGCCCTCTGGAAACTGTTGTTTAACGAAGGCATCGATCGGGTGCCCCTTACTGGGGGGGACCGGCTTCACCGGAGCCACAAACGCCCAGTGCTTGGCATACTCCCCGCCCTGCTTGATCCAGCGCTCGATCAACGCGCGCTCGTCTGCGGTGAGCTGTTTTTCAGCATCCTCCGGCGGCATGGGATCGTCTGCATCATTGATGCGGGCGATGATCTCGCTCTCCGCGAGCGCCTCGGGATTGATGGCCTTGTAGTCACCCAAATCGCGCGTTGCCCCCTCAAATGAGTCGAGCCGAACGAGGTCTTTTTTCTTCACGTCCGGCCCATGGCAGACGAAGCATTTATCGGAAAGCACCGGCAGAATCTCGCGAGCAAAATCCACCGGCTTTTCCTCCCCCAGCAAAACCGAATGCACGGTCACCAACGCGAACGCCGAGGCAAGTAATGTTAAAGTGCGGTCCACACCAGTTGGATAGCCCCGAACGCCGGTTTTTTCAAGGTCAACAACCGCGCCGCCGCGAAACAATGACCTCCGGTTCCTCAACCTCCAAGTCCGGGGTTGCCGGAAACCAATCCTTCGTCATCGCGGCGTACGGCAGGGCGTTTGTGTTCGCCGGAGTCGGGCCGGGCGTATCGAGCACGAACGCCGCCTTCATCACTCCTGCGTAAGCCTGCTGGTAATTCATGGGATTTTTCACGACAACAAATTTGCAGCCCGCCGGGTTCAGGCTAAGCAGGTCAAACTGCTCCGTCATCCAGTCGTAGGTCGCGTTGGTGCTGATGACAATCTGGATCATACCAACAGCGACCACGGCGGTTGGCCCCATATCCCCGGCTCGGCCATCCCAGATGCCACCACGGTAAACAAACGCGCCGTCGCTCAACTTCTCAACAACCCCCTCCACCTCGACCGGTTCGCCCCATTGCAAATCGAGTTGGTGCCCCAGCCGCAACCGAACCGCTTGGCCAAGCCCGGCCGAGTGCGCCTCCTGTGCCGCACGGGGATCGACCACGGGAACAATCGCCACTTGTTCAGGTGCCTCTGCCAACAGGGCTCGAAGCGTGTGCACGCTGTCGCCCGTGGCGCCTCCGCCGCAGCAGTCCGCCGTCTCCACCAATAGCACCGGGCCACCCTCAATCTGAAGCCCGCGCTGCACGGCATCGCCGGGGAAAATTGTCTCCGGCTGCAACCTACCGCGATTCTCCCAATAGCGCTTGGCCAAGCGCTTGGCCAAGGTGACCGCCCCGTATTCGTCGTCGTTGGCCACCACCAACACGCCGCCACCCATTCCCGGCGTGTTCAGGTAGGGATGGATCAAAATCGGGTTCACCGAATAGATCGGCCCGGAACACTCGAACTGCTTGGCCTCCAACATCACCTCGGCGAAAGGCCCAGGCGGTTTTGTCTGGCCATGAATCGCACTAACAAGCACCGGCACCTTGGCCATGGCCATCACCGGCTTCAGTTTGCCGGCCAATATATCGATCATCGCCTGCGCCCCGCGCTCACCGGTCTCAAAAGCGTCCACGTGCGGGTACGTTTCCCAAGCCACCAACGCATCCGTTTGCGTGAGCATCTCCTCAGTCACATGGGCGTGGAGATCCAGCGTGCCGACGATTGGCATCTGTTCCCCCACGCTCTGCCGAATCGCTCCCGCGAGGTCGCCCTCAAGATCAGGTGCGTTCACCGCCGCCCCCGCGCCGTGAAGGCAGAGCAGTATACCATCAAGTTCGCCGGCATCAGTCAATGGGAGCAACAGCTCGTTTTTCAGCTCGTCGTAAACTTCGGCCTCGATCGCCCCACTTGGGCAGGCGCTGGCATAAAACAACGGCACCGGCTCAAAACCGCCGGCTCGCAGTACCGACATCATCCCCCCAAGCACGCCGGTGTCCTTGGCCAACAACGCATCTCCGGCAAGCCTTTCCGAGCGCTCAAACACCTTACGATCAGCAATCTGCGCCGTGAAGTGGTTGCACTCGATAAAGATACCGCCTACGCCGATTCGGGATGACATTACGGCGGCTGCTTAATCGAGCCAGTAAGTCGATTGCGGCCCGACTGAGTACCGGACATTCATTTGCGGAGTCTTGATTGGCACCTGCCCGCGGTGCAACGACTCCACACCAGCCAGCGTCATCCCCGACGTCAGCAAAGTGCGTTCGGCCGGGTACGGAACCTTGCCGGTGATCACCGCATCCTCGATATGACGGCAGAGCGGATGAAAAAAGTCCGCCGTCGATGAGCCGTGTGTCGGCATCGGCAAATACATTTGCGTCGAGACAATCTCTCCGTTGTCAGCGCGTAACCCGGCGTAGTTGAAGTCGCGAATGCTCGTCAGCATCATCGTCGTGCGGAAGCCGTCGTTGTGGTCGATGAAATAGGCGACCGGATTCGGGAACGTCCTGCGCGCCCACTCGTAAGTGATCTTGCCGGTGTAATAGCCACCCTCAACTGGCAGATTGTGACTGCGTGTGAGTGCCGAGACAACCAGGCGCCGCGTGTCCCTATGGCGATCCTCGGAGAGGCGCTCCCATACTTTCACACCGCGTATCGCGTGCACCTGCCGGATGCCAACCTCACCGCCGCGCCGCCGCTCGGACATGCATTGCGCGGTCTCCAGCGCGTGGATGTCGTAACTGTCCACCCCGCCGTAGGCCACGCAAACGCTCTCCTTCAACGGAACGTTGTGCGGCATGTCGATCGACGGCATCCGGCGCGTGACCGGCAACGAGGATCCGGCAAAAAAAGGAAACTTCAACCGCTTGGCATCGTCCACCATCTCCTTGCAGCGCGCCCACGTCGTCGACAGGTGCTTGTCGTTGAACACCGGCACACCACGTCCACTTTTCTCGAACACCTTCACGCATTCCTTGAACCACTCGTAACGGGGATAAAGCGTCTGCCCCTTCTCGTTGCGCGGATACTTGCCATGCTCAGCGATGATCACCACGCCGTCCACCGCCAGTTTGCCAGTGCCCAGCGTCAGCGCCTCCTCGATGCTCGGGTAAAGCTTCAGTCCGTAACGTTTCACCCGGTCACGAGCAAGGTCGCCATTCTCCGGAAACTGGTCGATGTAGACGGAGGCAATGTCCGTTCGCGGTTCCTGCCAACCGCCGCGCCAGCCGTAGCCAAGCGCCAACCGGTCGAGAAAATGCTGCGAATGCGAGTGCGTTCGCACCTCGGTTCCAAGAAAGGCGATCCTCTTCCTCTTGCCCCCCGCTTGGCCAAGCGCCGCCGGCATCGCCACGGCGGCTCCCGCCAGCAGTCCGCAGTTCCACAAAAAACAGCGTCTAGTCGTCTTCATGTTGGTTGATGGTTCGAAGTCGCGCGAACCTATCCGGCCCGCCGCCGGGTTGAAAGTGTATTTTGGATCGTGATGGCTGGCCAAGCGCTTGACGAAGCGGCACTTCGGTTTGTTGCTGGTTAAATATAGCCAGATTGAAATATTTTAGTCATTACTGCTGCCAATAATAAGCCAAGTGCCAACCCCATGTGGCATCCGGGCGAAATCGACTGAACGCGAAAAAAGGCTTATTTTCAGCGTCAAAACGAGACCGGCTCGATCTCCGGGCGCGGTGGTTTGGAGAGGATGG
>MDTE01162215.1_pt1 | contig 11664 bp, 10 predicted proteins | sample 811231 | NCBI WGS metagenome assembly MDTE01 (sample SAMN05326651, study PRJNA326480) | marine metagenome | isolation source: seawater | place: Indian Ocean: Red Sea | collected 2010
CTTCTGTCAGCTCTCGCATCTTCATCTCTAAAGCAAGGTGCGATCTGAAAATATTTATCAAATCCTGAAACCATAATTAATTGCTTAAATTGTTGTGGTGCTTGAGGTAAAGCATAAAATTTTCCCGGATTTAATCTACTTGGTACTAAAAAATCTCTTGCGCCTTCTGGACTTGAAGAAGTTAAAATTGGAGTTTGATACTCAAGAAATCCAATTTTAAACATTTCACTTCTGATGAAAGATATTACTTTTGATCGTAAAATTATATTTTCATGCATTTCATTTCTTCTTAGGTCTAAAAATCTGTATTTAAGTCTCAAATCCTCTGGATAATCTTGATCTCCAAAGACAGGAATTGGAAGTTCCTTAGCCTCTGACAAAATTTCAACCGTTTTAATACTTACCTCAATTTTTCCAGTTTTTAATTCTAAATTTTCCGTACCTTTAGATCTTCTTACTACTTTCCCAGATATTTTTAAAACTGACTCTGGTTTAGTTTTTTCTAATAAGTTAAAATATTGACTATTATTCTCAATAACACACTGGGTAACGCCATAGTGGTCTCTAAGATCTATAAATAATAGATTACCGTGGTCTCTCTTGCGGTGAAGCCAACCTGAAAGTACAATATTTTTTTTAATATCTTTTTCGCCTAATTCTGCACAAGTATGAGTTCTAAATTTGTTCATTTATTTAGTACTTTTTTTATTAAATTAATATTTATCGATTTTCCAGATGATAATGAAAAGTCATCAACATCTTTTAAAAAACTTATCATTTTATCATATGATCTCTCAACATTTTTAATTATGTAGTCACATATTTTAGGATCAAGATTAACCTGTTTATCAGAAAAAGATTTCATAACAATTACCTTTAACAAATCATCAGTGGGTAAGTCGATACCCATCGATAAGAAACTACTCATTCTAGATTTTAAATCATTTAATTTAAATTCAAAATTTTTTATTGGTTTTAAACTGTTAATCAAAATAAAATTATCTAGTTGTTTTGATTGATTTAACAACGAATATAGTAATTTTTCTTCTATTTCATATTTAAAACTATCAATAATTAAACAGTCAAAACTTTCTAATTTAGATATTACTGAGTCATCAATATCTTTTGTGTTTACTATGACTACCTTTTTAATTTTTTTCTCCAATATTTTTGATAAGTGAGTTTTTCCTGACCCAGATGGACCATAAACGTTAAGCCATTTGCTTGGCCAATTAGGCCAACTCTCTATTAATTTATATGCTGAAAAATTATTACTAGAAACATAAAAATCTTGATGAAAATATTCGGTCTTAAAGGGAAATTTAAAAGTCAATTGGCTCATTAAATAAATTTTAAACTCCATTCATCTGCTATTAGTTCTAATACAATATCTTGCTCTTTTAATTGACTTTTGATTTTATTGATATTCCCCAAATATTTTATTTTTAATAGAACATATTTTTGATTGAACTCTTGAACATACAAATTTTCAATTAGATCGATTTTTTGAATTCTCTTATTTAACTCTACTAAATTATTTTTTTTATTAAGTAAGAATTTAATATTTATAAAAGATGGAGTTCTTATGTCGATAAGATTTTGGGACTTTATTAAATTTACAATTTCTTTTTTTGTATTAATAATAATATTATTATAAAATTCTTTATCTTGTTCCTGGTTTTTTTCAACCACAAAACTTTTATTGATATTTTTACCCATTATATTTGTCTTTAAAAAAATTCGATATTCATTAAGTTTCTTTTCTTCTATTAATACCAGGACAAAATTTTTTTTTGAGTATTCTTGAAAAACATTTCTGATGTCAACATTCAGCAAGTCATCTTTTAATTGATTAATATTTTGAAGAATTTCGATATTCTCTAAAGGTAAAATAAACTCAATTAGTTCATCATGATTAATTTCATTCCATTTTTCATAAAAATAATTTTGGTTATAGACATAAAGCTGATCCTTTTTTTTATGAATAGGTAAAAAATATATTTCGTATTTAGATAAATCTGAGTACGAAATTTCATAATTATAAAATAAGTCATGAATTTTTTCTTTATCAAAAAATATATTGAAAATTTTCTTGATTTCATTATTTTTTTGATTTTCGATAGTCTCAGCAATTTGATAGTATGCAACTAGAGTTTTAATTTTATTAAAATTTAAATCTTTAAGTTTACTTAAGTCTTTTTCTAATAAAACTTTATTAATAAGTTCCTGAAAACCTTTTTTTATAGCCTGGTTAGCTAATACCTCATTATTTGTATTAAAATTATTTGATACCTCAATATTATTCACATTAAACAACGTTGTTGAGGATAAAACATTTCCAGTTTTTAAAAAAATAACTAAAATAATCACTATAAAATTAAAACTTTTCATAAAAGAACAAATATCATTTAATTAATGAAAAAAACGCAAAATAGTTATAAAAAAAGCGGTGTTAATATTTCATTAGCTAATAAGTTTGTAAACAATATCCATAAATTATCAAAAAAATTTGGCAAAAAAACGAAAAATTCTTTCAGTAGGGATAACATTGGCAGTTTTGGTTCTTTATTCGATATTAGTAAAATTAAAATCAAAGATCCAGTAATTGTCTCTTGTACAGACGGAGTTGGTACAAAAATTGATTTAGCAAATAAATTAAAAAAATTTGATACAATTGGAGTTGACTTAGTTGCAATGTGTGTAAATGATTTAATTGTTCAAGGCGCAAAACCACTTTTTTTTTTAGATTATATTGCTATTGGAAAATTAAACATTAAAAAAACTCAAAAAATTTTAAAAGGTATAATAAAAGGATGTAAATTGTCTGATTGTGATTTAATCGGTGGAGAAACAGCTGAAATGCCAGGTATTTATTCTAGAGAAAATTTTGATTTAGCAGGTTTTAGTGTTGGAATAGTTTCAAAAAGAAAAATTTTAAGTAAAAAAAATGTCAACACAAATGATGTGATCTTAGGTATACCTTCTAGCGGAGTACATTCAAATGGTTTTTCATTAATTAGGTCAATAATTAAAAATAATAGTGTGCCCTTAAAAATAAAAAGAGATTTGTTAACCCCAACAAAAATTTACTCTAAAGAGATCTTAAAGTTGGTAGATAAAAAATTGATAAATGCCTCTGCACATATCACAGGCGGTGGGCTAATAGAAAATTTACTACGATCAGTTCCGGATAAATATTCAATTGAAATTGATTTATCAAAAATTAAGATAAAAAGCATTTTTAAATGGATTAAAAGTAAAAATATAACTGATCAAGAAATGATTAGAACATTTAATTGCGGCATTGGCTTTTGTTTGATTTTACCAAAAAAAAACGTAAAAAAAATAAAGCGTTTTTTTTCAAAAGAATATATGCCCTACGAAATAGGAAAAATAGTTCTAAAATCCAAAAAAATAAATCTCTATAATTCTTTAAAATGGTAAAAAGAAATGCTTGTGTTTTCATTTCAGGTGATGGAACAAACTTAAAAAATCTTATTAGGAGATCAAGAGATTATTATTTTCCAATCACGATAAAGTTAGTTGTTTGTAATAACCCAAAGGCTAAAGGAATTAATCTGGCCAAAAAGTATTCAATCCCACATATAATAATTGATACGAAGCTTAGAAATTTTGAAAATTATATTTTAAAAAATTTAAGAAAATATAGAATATCTATTATTTGTTTGGCCGGTTATATGAAAATTATCTCAAAAAATTTCATAAGAAGCTACAGAAAAAAAATAATAAATATTCACCCTTCTCTGCTTCCAAAGTTTAAAGGCTTAAATACTTTCTCAAGAGTTCTAAAAAAAAAAAGAAATTAAAACAGGCTGTACTGTGCATTACGTAAATGAAAAACTTGATGCTGGTAGAATAATCTCTCAAAAAAGCTTTTATATTCTGCCAGATTTTAATGAAAAGGATGTTAAAGATAGAACTCAAAAACTTGAATACTTGGCTTATCCTGAAGCAATTTTAAAAATTTTTAGGATTAGTTCTTAAAAAAAAACTCGATCTCTTTTTTTGCATTCTCAGCTGAGTCTGAGCCATGCACTGAATTTTTATCAATTGAAATTCCATATAATTTTCTTATTGTATTTTCGTCAGCGTTTTTTGGATCTGTTGCTCCCATCAATTTTCTATTCTTTGAGATTGCGTCTTCACCTTCAAGTATCAATACTACTATTGGGCCTGAAGATAGGTATGAGCATAAATCATTATAAAAAGGTTTCGATTGATGGACTTTGTAAAATTCAGCTGCCTCTTCCTTAGTGATATGTATTTTTTTATTATCTTTAATACTCAAATTATTTTGAATAAAAATTGATTTGATATCTTCAATTAAATTTCTTTCAACAGCGTCTGGTTTAATTATAGATAGAGTTTGTTCAAGGCTATTCATAATAATCCTCTATTAATTGATTTAATAATCTTACTCCGAACCCGGTAGCTCCTCCTGAATTTAGTGCTCCGCCATATTTAGAAAAAGCCATTCCAGCTATATCTAAATGAGCCCATGGAGTTTTATTTAAGATAAATCTTTGCAAAAATTGCGCAGCTGTAGTTGAACCTGCTCCACCAACATAATTTATATTTTGAACATCAGCATTTTTTGAATTCATTAACTTATCGTAGTTCTTGTGCAGGGGCATTCTCCAAACTTTTTCCTCAACAGTCTCACCGGCTTTAAAGATTTGTTTTGATAAATTATCATCATTTGAGAATAGACCAGCGTATTCTGATCCTAAACAAACAATAATTGCTCCGGTTAATGTAGCTAAGTCAACAATAAATTTTGGTTTGAATTTTTTCTCTGTAAATGTCAAAGCATCAGCAAGGACTAACCTTCCCTCAGCATCAGTATTAAGTATTTCGATTGTTTTACCACTAAAAGATTTGACTATATCTCCAGGTCTTTGCGCATTTCCACTTACCATATTTTCCACAAGTCCAACTACACCTACTGCATTAATTTTTGCTTTTCTTAATGCTAAGCTTTTCATTAAACCGACAACAGTAGCTGAGCCGGCCATATCGTAAGTCATATCTTCCATAAATTTTGCAGGTTTTAAAGAATAGCCACCTGTGTCAAAACAAACACCCTTACCAACAAAAGCTAAAGGTTTTGAATTATTTTTTGCTCCATTCCATTCCATTGTAACAAGGTATGAACCTCTTATACTTCCTTGACCCACCCCTAGTAAAGCATGCATACCTAGTTTTTTTAATTTTTTTTCATCGTATACATTTATTTTTAAACCATCTTTTTTTAATGAATTAATTCTTTTAGCATATTCATCTGGATGCAAAACATTTCCTGGTTCGGAAACTAAATCTCTTGCATAAAAAGCACCCTCTTCTAAAGCTTTAAATTTTAATTGATTACTTAATGAAGGCTTATTCTTATCACCTAATATATTTAAAGAAATATTTATATCTTCTTTTTTCGTTTTATACTTATTAAATTTATATGATTTTAATTTTAGACCATGTAAAAAATGACCTAAAAAAATGTTTTGCTTAGTAAGAATACTTTCAGAGATGATGAAATATTCATTATTTTTTCCTTGATTAATACGATTATAAAACTCCGCTCCCAAATTTTCGATATCAGAAATTTTAAAATCATTTTTAATTGATATAAGGACTATCTTTTTTTTTGAACTTAATTCAAAAATAAACAAATTTTTTTTTAAATCACATGTTTTCAACAAATCGTTGATGTAAGAGAGTTCAGATTTTGAAAGATATTTTTTGATGTTATTTGTGCCAAATTTTTCATTAACAAATAAAACCGGATTTGCATTGGCCTTTTTGCCTGTTGTTTTTAAGTAGTTAATTTTAACTGTCATAGAATTCTAATATTTTTAGAGTTGCTTGGTATATATGTCTGAATACACATGTTTTCAACGGTAATTTAGTCATAGTTAAACCATTAGTTGAATTTAATTTATGGATGCATTATTTATATACGAAATATCCTATGCTTCAAAACAAAATTTATCATAATTACCTTATAGAAATTTGTAGAACATTTCTTATAATTTTATTTGGATTATCGGTAATTGCTTTGACAGTTAGAGCAGTAAATTTTTTGGACCTAATTGTAGATAGCGGATATGACGTCATTACATACTTTAAATATTCAATTTTAAACCTGTTTGGAATAGCGCCTAAGTTTATTCCATTGTCGTTTTTACTTGCTTTAATAATATTTATTCTAAAACATAATCAGGATAGTGAGTTCGTTATACTGTGGACTTCAGGGGTTAAAAAAATCTATGTTGTAAATTTATTTTTTATCACTTCAATTTTTATTTTATTGATCTATTTAATTCTCACTACGATTGTCACACCTATTGCTTTAAATAAATCTAGACTTCTGCTAAGCAATCAAAAGTTTGGTTCTTTTGTACCTACAATTAGAACTCAACAGTTCAGTGACTCATTTAAAGGTTTTACCTTTTTAGTAGAAAAAAAAGTTAATAATGAACTCAAAAATATTTTCCTTCATGATAAAGGAAATAATTTGAAAAATTTTTCTTCTAATACCTCAAAAATAAAATCTACTACAATAATTGCTAACAGTGGAATTGCTAATGAAAAAATGATTGTTTTATTTAACGGCCAAATAATTACCGCTAAAGATAATCTAGATTCTGAGATAATTAAATTCGAACAGTTAAATATTGATTTAAGTTCATTAAGTAATACAACGATTAAAAAACCAAAAATACAAGAGACATCCACTTTTAAATTGATCAAATGTTTATTTGAAAAAAATTTACAACAAAATAGTTTTTGCAATAAGGAATTTAAAAAAGAAATTTTATCAACATTAAATAGAAGAATTATAATTCCATTCTATATCCCTGTCCTCTCTTTAGTGTGTTCATTATTGCTAATCAAATCGAAAAAAAATTATTTTAAAAACTTAAGTATATTTATTTATAGTTTTATAATTCTATTATTTACTGAATTAGCTGTAAGATACACTGGTTTAAACAAGTTTGTGCTATATATCTTTATTTTAACACCTTTTGTTTTATTTCTTGTTTTATATTTTTATTTATTTTTAAAGTTTTCAAAGGAGTCATTAAAGTATGAATAAAATTTTTTTAAATTATCTCCTTATAAATTTTTTAAAAACATTTTTTATTTTTATACTAGTGTTTTATTGTTTCGGTGTAATTTTAAATTTATTTGAAGAAATAGAGTTTTTTAAAAATATTGACGTAAGTATTTTTATTCCTTTAATGTTAACAAGTGTATTTATTCCAAGTATGATTATAAAAATATTACCTTTTATAATTTTTCTTTCTAGTATGTGGTTTATGATTAAAATAAGAAATAATAGAGATTTATTGACTTTAAAAGTTTTTGGTTACTCAAACCTGAAAATTTTTTTTATGCTTGCAATAACTTCTTTTATCTTAGGGTGTTGTGTATTAATTTTTATTAATCCCTTAACTTCGTCAATGTCAAAATTCTATGAGAAAACTAAATCAAATTATTCAAAAGACATAGACCATTTGGTGACTTTTAATAAAAATGGTCTTTGGATTAAAGAAAATCTTGATGACAAGCAAAGAATTATAACCGCGAAAAAACCAGAAGGATTTAATTTGTTAGATGTTACGATATTTCATATAGATTATAAATCGAATCTTATAGAAAAAATTACCTCAAAAAAGGCTGACATAAAATCTAACTTATGGAAATTAGAGGATGCTGTAACTTTCCAAATAAATAATGGTGTTTTAGTAAGAACAAATGAAAAAACTCTTAATATTGACTCAATTTATAATTTTGAGAAAGTAAATAGCTTATTTAAAAATTTTGATACTATGTCATTCCTAGACATAATAATTAATTATAAAGTATTGCTCAACAATGGTTATAGTAAACCATTTTTAAATCAAAGTTTACACACTATGCTTTCTATGCCTTTTTTTTTGTTCTTGATGACTGGTTTAGCAGCAATACTGACAATGAATACTCTAAAAAAATCAGACAATATAAAATATATAATAGTTGGGCTGCTGGTAAGTGTAATAATATTTTATTTCAAAGATTTATCTCTCGCTCTAGGTCAAACTAATAGGATCCCTTTAATTTTATCAGTATGGGCGCCGGTTATCGCTTTGACTCTTTTTACCTTAATAGGAGTAATTCAGATTAATGAAAAATAGTTTTATCAATCTATTCTTTTTTATATTGGTTTTAAATTCACAAGCGTTAAGTGAAGAACTTTTTATTCAAGCAAAAAATATCTTATTAGATAAAGATAAAAAAATCTCGGTATTTGAAAATGAAGTTATTGTTAAAACTGAAGATGGATACGTTATAAAAAGTAATTTTGCAGAGTACAATAGGGATAAGGGAATACTCGTTCTAAGAAAAGAAGTAGTGGGAACCGACGAACAAAAAAATACTATTAGCACAGAATTTGCTCAATATGATGAAAATACAAAGATTTTAAAAAGTAAAGGATTTACTAAAATTATAACTTCAGAAAATTATACTATAGAAGGAATGGATATAATATTAGATAATTCAAAAAAACAAATTTATTCAGAAAGAGATACTCTTGTTACAGACCAAGATGGAAATAAAATTTTTGTAAAAAATTTTGATTATCAAACTGGTGATAATATTTTTAAATCTGTTGGTGGAGTTGAAGTTATTGATAAATTAAATAATAAATTTCAATTTTCACAGGTTTATATTGATACAAAAAAAAAAGAAATATTAGGCACAGACATAAAATCTTACTTAAACGACCAAAGTTTCAAAATTGATGAAAGAAATAAACCCAGAATATTTGCTAATACATTTAAAATGGAAAAAAAATCAAAAGAATTTAGTAAGAGTGTATTTACATTATGTGACTATCGAAAAAAAGATAAGTGTCCTCCATGGACAGTTCGAGCAACAAAAATGTTTCATGATAGCAAAAAAAAAACAATCTATTATGATAATGCTGTAATTAAAGTTTATAATTTACCAATTTTTTATTCACCAAAATTATCTCACCCTGACCCATCAGTTGATAGAAGATCTGGTTTTTTAGTCCCTTCTATTTCGGACTCCAGAAATTTAGGTTTTGGTTTAACTGTTCCGTATTTTTATGCAATTGACAAAGATAAAAATTTTACATTAACAAATCGGTTTTTTGCTAATGAGAAACCATTGTTTATTGGGGAGTATCACCAAGCTTTTAGAAATTCTAATTTTATTGCGGAAGTTGGGTTTACAGAAGGTTATAAAGAGACAACCGCAACAAAAACAGCAGGTGGTAAATCACATTTTTTTTCTAAATTTGTAAAAAACTTCAAAGGAAGAAATGACTCGGAAAATTCATTAACTGTAAGTGTTCAAAATGTTTCAAATAATAAATATCTTAAATTATATAAATTAAAATCGAATTTAGTTAATTATCTTGATGATACTCTTGTAAGTTCAGTAGATTTTACCCATGAGGATGAAAATGTATTTTTAGGATTTAATGCAAGTGTATTTGAAACATTAAAGGACGATTTTAATGATAAATATGAATATATAATTCCAGAAATCACTTTAGATAAAAATTTATTAAGTGATGAAAATTATGGTAATTTAGATTTACTATCAAATTATAAAGTCAGAAATTACGATACAAATAAAGTTACAAATTTTCTTATAAACGAATTAAATTGGACATCTAAAGAATTTATTCATGAATCCGGGATAAAATCTAAATTTTTAGGAAATTTTAAGAATATAAATTATGAAGCTAAAAATACAAAAAGATTTAAAGAAGATCCTTCAAGTGAGTTGTTTGGAGCATTTGGATACTTAGCAGATCTTAAACTTGAAAAAAATGTAGGAACTAAAAAACATTTTCTAAAACCAAAATTTTTCATGAGGTATGCACCAGGTGACATGCGAAAAGAAAAAACTGGAACAAGATTAAACCCATTGAATGCCTTTCAAATTGATCGTCTTGAACCTATACATAACTTTGAAACAGGTCTAAGTAGCACTTTAGGGTTAGACTATGAGATCAAAGATAATAATAAAGAATTCGATTTTTCAATAGCTCAAGTTATAAACGAAAAAGAAAATAAAAAAATGTCTAGTGAAAGTAGTATGGATGAGAAACTTTCAGATTTAGTAGGTTCTGCTAATTTGGATATTAGCAAAAATTTTAATTTAAATTATAATTTTAAACTTGACCAAAATTATCAAGATCTTAATTACAATGATGTTGGTGCAAAAATGAAATTTGGAGCTTTAAATATTGATTTTAATTACCTTCAAGAAAAAAATCATATTGGAGATAAAGATTACTTTAAATCAAAATTTACATACAATAACAATAATGGCATATTTTCTTTTGAAACCAAGCGTAATCTTATAACAAACTCCTCCGAATTTTACGATTTAAGCTATGAATATATTAATGACTGTTTAAGAGCGGGACTAGTTTACAGAAGAGAGTTTTATACAGACTCAGAACTTGAACCGGAAAATTCACTATTCTTTAAAATTACACTAACACCTTTTGGAGGAATTGATACACCTTCTTTAAACTAATGATTAAAAAATTTTCTTTGTTTTTTTTTGTTTTAGTTTTTTTAAATTCAGAATTTTTACCTGCGAGAGCTTTGAAAAATAAAATTATTGTAAAAGTTGATAACAATATAATAACAGCTTATGAGTTAAAGAATAAATTAAAGACCTCTCTAATTTTATCAAATCAAGAAATAAATCAAATTAACATAGACAAGAACAAAAGAAGAGCATTAACATATTTAATTAATCTTAAACTAAAAAAAAATGAATTAGCAAAATATAAAATTAACTTAGAAAGTATTGATATCAAAAATCAACTTGTAAGCATTGCGTCAAACGATATAGAAGGTTTTAAAAATAATTTTAAAAAATTAGATATTAGCTATGATTTGTTTGTAGACGAACTTAAAATTGAGACAGGTTGGAAACAACTCATGTTTAAAATTTACAATAAAAAGGTGAGAGTAAATCAAGAAGAAATTGATAAACAAGTACTTACTTTTTTGAAAAAAAGTTCAGAAATTGAAGAATTAAGAATATCTGAGATTGAAATTGCTTTAGATCAAAACTCTAATATTGATGAAGAAATAAAATTAATAAGAGAAGAAATAGATGAAAATGGATTTGAAAAAACTGCTTTGAAATATAGTACCTCGACATCCTCGGTAAATAATGGAGACATAGGTTGGGTTAATGTTGATAACTTAAACTCGAAAATGAGTAAAGTTCTAAAAACAATGAAAATAGGTGAAGTGTCATTGCCAATTAGGGAACTCAATACTTTATTATTTTTAAAATTATCAGACAAAAGAACTTCAAAAGTTGAAAATATAAATGCTGATGAGTTTAAGAAAAGATTAATTGACCGTAAAAAAAACGAGTTATTTAACTTGTACTCAAGAAGCCATTTGTCTAAATTGAAAAATAATTCTCTGATTGAATACAAATGAAAAAAATAATTCTAGTAAGCGGAGATCCTAATACTATTAACTCTGAGATAATTGGTAAAAGTTGGAAGAAAATAATTAATTCTTTAAAAAAAAAAATATATTTAATTTCAAGTTATAACTTAATTAAGGATCAATTTAAGAAAATGAGATTTTC
>MDTE01199198.1_pt1 | contig 11664 bp, 7 predicted proteins | sample 811231 | NCBI WGS metagenome assembly MDTE01 (sample SAMN05326651, study PRJNA326480) | marine metagenome | isolation source: seawater | place: Indian Ocean: Red Sea | collected 2010
AATATCCGAAGAAGAAATAAAAGCCTTTCTTGAAAAACATGGAGAATCTGCCTCAGATGGAACTGTTCCAGAGGGTTACAAGATTTATCATTTAAATGGAGATACACAAGATGACAGGGCTGAAAATCTCTGGGTATTGAAAAAGAAAGATCATACTAAACTTCATGCAATGATAAAGGGAGCGAAGAAAAAGAAACAAGTGAAGGTAAAGAAACCCTCTTGGGATGACCAAAGATATGTCACAAAACAATTGGGTATTAGTGTATCAGAAGAACTTACTGTAGAGCAAAGACAAAAGGTGATGTCCATGAGGCTGCAAGAATACAATGGTTCTTTGAAAGAATGGATTGAGGCTGAAATACAGCTTCTGCTTTCAAGGACAAGCAGGCCAAAATATTGGAACAAGACAACAGCCAGAGAGTTGTTGTTTCAAGAGATTGGAGCATCTTATCTTTCAGAACCTTTTGTTGATGAAAAAAGCGGTGAAGTGATTTTAGATGTTGAGACCAAGATTGAGTTTAGGACTATTCAAAAGATATTAGATTCAATTAAGGATGTTTCTTCTCTTAAGAAAATGAACATAAAAGTTGGAAAAACAAAGAGAAGTCTTGAGAAAATGATAGATCAGAGAACTTCAAAAGAAGTTTTAAAGATTGGAGTTGATGAGTTTGACCCAAGAAAAGGACAGCTTTGGAATGATCAATTTTGGAATTTTCTCAAATCCGATAATGCTTTTCAGATTGCAAACATAAAAGAAATAGCCTTATATGACGAAGTCCAGGAAAGAGCATTGATGGCTCAAGAGCATTTGATTAATGGTTTGGATTTGTTTTGGGGTCTTAAGGGTTACGACCCCTTGAAGGAAGGAGATAGTGAGTCAGCTTTTATGTTTTCGGGAGATCAAAAAAGAAATCTTGACAACATTAGCAGAATAATTGAAAAAAGAGGGAACATTCCTGCAGAGCAAGTTTTTAAAATTGAAACTGGTGGTAAGGCTATCAAAGAAATGTTAAAGAGAATAGACGGTGTTGGCGGAGATGATTCTTTGGCTACAGTCGTTAATACATTAGATAAAACATTGCCAAGAATGACTAAAACCAGATCTAGAGATGTTAAAAAGAGACTTCGTGTCATGAAACAGTTTCTCAGAAGTAGAAGATATGCTGATATAAGACCAAACAGATTAGAGTGGATGGTTTTTGAAACTCTACCAGTCATCCCTCCTGACCTTAGACCGATAGTCAGTTTAGAAGGTGGAAGACAAGCAACAAGTGACATTAATGAACTTTATCACAGGGTTGTTACAAGAAATAAAAGACTTAAAAATATGGTTAAAATTCGAGCTCCTGAGGTTATCGTAAACAACGAAAAACGATTATTGCAGCAGTCTGTTGATGCTTTGTTTGATAACCAGAGAAGCCAAAAGGCAGACAAAGACCCTAATGGAAGGCCTTTTGAATCTTTGACAGATACTTTAAGAGGTAAAAAAGGAAGGTTTAGACAGAATCTTCTTGGAAAAAGGGTTGATTATTCTGCGAGAGCTGTGATTGTTGCTGGTCCAACTTTAAAGCTCTGGCAATGTGGTTTACCTAAAAAAATTGCTTTAGAACTATATAAACCAAAATTAAGGAATGTTTTAGAAGAAAAAGGTCTTATTGATGGTGTAAGTTCAAAGGATCCGATATCCGAACTCCTTCAAAAAGGAGCAAAAGAAAGAAGACTTGTTTGGGATATTTTGGCTCAGTTGATTGACTCTTCTGTTGTTATGCTGAACAGAGCACCAACTTTACACAGACTTGGAATCCAGGCTTTTCAACCAATTCTGACAGATGAATCTGCAATTAGATTGCATCCTTTGGTCTGCACTCCTTTTAATGCAGATTTTGATGGTGATCAAATGGCTGTTCATTTGCCTTTATCAGAAGGAGCTCAAGCGGAGGCGAGATTATTGATGCTTTCAACAAATAATCCCTTTGTCCCTGGTACAGGCTCTCCGTCAAATCTGCCAAGCCAGGATGTCATTTTAGGTTTAGCTTACCTTACTTCAAATCCAAAAGATCAAGTCAAATTTTCAAGAAATGATTTTTCAAGTGCTAAAAAACTGGAGAAAAATTTTATAGGTCATGTTCTAACTCGAAATTTACATTCTTCCAATTCTCATTTTCAGAAATCGGTTAATGCAAAATGGAGTTATTTTGACCAAAATTTAATTAAGGAAATCAGAGCAAAATGGCCAAAAGGAATTCAAGAAATGTCTTTGCCTGTATCAAAGATAAGAGCCTCTTTTACTTCTGAAAGTGAAGCTAGGCTTGCTTATGAATCTCAAAGAATTATTGACGATGAAAAGGGCTCACCTCTTTCTGTTAGGGATGTTATCCTTGTCAGAAATGCAAAAAAAGGTTCTACCGTAACAACTGTTGGAAGAGTTATTTTCAATGAAATTCTCCCAGAAAATATTTCTTTTGTAGACACTCCTGTTTATATTAAGGAATTGAGAGGGATAAACAATAGAATCTTAAAAGAATGTCCTCAGTCTGATGCTATAAAAATATGTGATTCGATTAAAGATTTAGGATTCAGGCAGTCAAGTTTAGCAGGTATTTCTCTATCTGTTGATGATGTCATTATTCCAAAAAGGAAACAAAGGATTATATCTCTGGCAGAAGAAGTGGAATCTTTAGTGCAAAATGCATACTCTAAAGGTGTATTAACACCTGAATTGGCTGGTATGTGCAACCAAAGACTTAAAACAAACTTAACTTTTGCTGAAAAAAACCCTAGGACCAAAGGTTTGGAGTTGGTTAGACCAAACGAGCTCGGTAGACCGAAAGATAAAAAACATAATAATGTTCCTGAAAGATGGTCTGATGGTCTAAGTCCAATTTCTGGGAAAAAACTGAACTCACGTAGGTTTGACAAAATGAGTTACGAAAGAATAATAGAAGCTTTATGGAATAGAGCAACGGAAAGAATAACTGAACTGTTGATAGAAGCAGGTGAACAGGCAGAAGATAATTCTTTGATGCTTATGATTAATTCTGGTGCTAGAGGAAAGATGGATCAAGTTAGGCAGCTTGCTGGAATGAGAGGCTTGATGGCTGATCCAACTGGAAAATTGATACTTTCTCCAATTAAGAGTAATTTTAAAGAAGGATTGTCAGTTCATGAATATTTCAGCTCTACTCATGGGGCTAGAAAAGGACAAACTGATACAGCTTTAAGAACAAGTAGGTCTGGTTACTTGACAAGAAGACTTGTCGATATCGCACATTCTCTTTACATTGTCGAAGAAGATTGCGGTGCTGTTAGAGGGATAACTAAAAGACCTCATTTCAAAACAAAAAAAGAAGAAGAGCAGGCTAAATCTAAACTTGGTCCAAAATGGTATGAAAAAGATGGGCCTTTGAATTGGAATTCTTTTGAAAGAAGAATTATTCATAGATACACTTCTGAAAAAATATATGATGAAAATGGTGAAATGGTTTGTGACGAAAGAGTCTTGATTACAGATAAAAATGTTAAGGGAATAATAAAAACAGTTAAGAGTAGAAGCTTGAAGTTGTTGAAAAAGAGTTCATGGTCAAAACTTAATAAAGCTGGTGTGACTGGTGTTAAACTCCTTTCTCCAATTACTTGTAATTCTTTAGGTGGTTGTTGTGCTCGTTGTTATGGTTATAACAAGGCAACTGATTCTCCTGTAGCAATGGCTGATCCTGTTGGTGTTATAGCGGCTCAATCAATTGGAGAACCAGGAACTCAGTTAACTATGAGAACCTTCCATACAGGAGGTGTTGCTGGTTCTGATGTTTCCGATATCACCCAAGGACTTCCACTTGCTGAAATATTTTTTGAAGTTTATCAAAGTAGGTTCAAACCTGATTTAAAGGGAGAAGGTGCTGTTTTAAGTCCTGTTTCAGGTGTTGTTACAAATATCAAAGAGCTTCAAGATAATTCAAGATACAGTTATGAAGTCTCGATATCTCCTAAGGGAAAAAAAGGTAGAAAAACAAAAATGAAATCAGGTGATTTTGTTGAGATAATGATTCCAAAAAATAGAGACATTGAAGTCAGAGTAGGGGATGAATTAGCCATTGCTGATGCTATAAGTAGCGGTTTAAGAAGCCCTATTGAAATTCTTGCCTCCCAAGGGATTGATGCTGCTCAATCTTACACTTTAGACAGAATTCAAAATGTTTATAGGTCTCAAGGTGTAGATATATTTGATATTCATTTTGAGGTTATTTTGAAAGAAATGTTCAGGTATGTTAAGGTTATAGATGGAGGAGATTCCACATATATGCCTGATGATAAAGTTCCGATAAATGAAATCAGATTAATCAATCAGAGATTGAAAGATGCAGGAAGGTCTAGGATTAGTTGGGAACAGATCATGGTTGGTTTGAAGAAAGGAGCCAGTAACAGTAGTTCTTTCTTATCTGCTGCAAGTTTCCAAATGACTGCGAGTGCATTGATGGAAGCTGCTATAGAGGGTAAATTAGATTTTCTAAATGGTTTGAAAGAAAATGTTATTGTTGGTGAGAGGGTTCCAGTTGGTACCGGTTTTAGAAATTTTGAGGATGTTGGTTACGAAGTAGAAGGCAGTCCTTTCGGTACAGGCGTTCTTGATGAGGATTTGGAAGGTTATTCTGGTTAGATCCAGAAAGGCCAAAATTCATTAACTAGAAAAGCTGTAGCAATTCCTATTGCTATTCCGGCTGTTACTTCTACAGGAGTATGACCAAGTATCTCTTGTAGTTCTTCGAAGTCTTTTTTTATTATTTTCGCATCTTTTCTTTCGAAAAGATCTCCCATTAAACTGTTTATTGCTTTTGCATGTTCTCCAGTTTTTCTTCTTATGCCCAGAGCATCAAATATAACTAGTGTTGCCCATATCATTGCCACTCCAAAAACAGGTGAATCAAATCCAAGTTTTAGTCCAACAGACCATGAGCCAGCTATACAAAAAGATGTATGGCCTGAAGGCATTCCTCCATATGCAACCGTGTTTCCATGATTAACATTCAGTTTTCGAAATAAGAATTTAAAAATGGTTCCAAAAAGAGAACCAAAACAAGCACTTGCAAAAATTTTATTGCCTAATATTTCAAGAATTATGTTCATTTCTTTTAATTACAAGGATAATCATAGTAAGAATTAAAGGTAAAACGATGAAAAAGTCTGTTTTGTCAAAATTATCTATGTTTGGAATAAATGCAGTAAAAAAATACCTGATTTTTTGGGGTATTTTATAAGTGGTAAATAAATTCAAGGAAATCAACAACGTTGGAATTAGGGATAATAAAAGTATCGTTTTTTCTTTTTGTTTTCTTGTTAACAAAAAACAAATGAAAAACCCCCATAATGATCTAAATCCAAGATAGGAAACCCATCCTTGAGAATCAATTGGGTATGTCGATTTTGCAAATAGAAGAAAAATGATTGTTCCGATAAGGCCTGTTGCACCGAGGCAGGCTAGATGAGAAAGAAGGTAAGAGAGGTCGTTTTCTATCTTTGAGAAATTACTATTTTTGTAAAATTTCAAAAGTCCATCTTTTCTGTTTTTTTTAGAGAATAAAAAAAATCCAAAATCATAAAAGAAGATTGAAAAAAGCATATATTTAGGATTTACAACAGGAAGAACTATTGAAAAAATCCACCATAGTGGTAAATACATATTGTTTGTTATTGATGACCACAGCCACTGGGATGACGAGAGGATTTTCCTCAAGTTTTTCATAAGTTCATTTCAATCTTTTTAAAATTCACAAAATCATCAATCTTTTTAATCATGTCGCAGGAATCTTTATCGGTTTTTATTTTCCAGCCATTTTTTTGAGGTTTCGAAGACCATAAAAAAACATTTTTATCTAGATATTCTTTTGGAGATATGGATGTTAGTGTTTCATGAAGTTCTATTTGTCTTGTGTTTTTTTCTTTTTTCAAGAAACATCCCGCTGGTGTAAGGATGTATGTTGTTGAATTTAAAGAACTGAAAAAATCAGGGTTTTCTGACGTGTATATTTGATTGAATTTTATATTTTTAATGTTTTCAAATTCATTTTTTGTCATTTTTTTAGTTAGAGGGATGACTAGATTTTTATTTTTCCAAAAAGAATTAATAAAGATTCCAAGAACAAAATTTTCATAAAAAGTTAATTCCGATATAGTTTTTAAGCCAATCTCCTTTATCTTTTCCAAGAGTTTCGTTTCTTCTAAATTTGATAAGTTGTTTGATCCAATATCATTTATTAGGTTTTTAACTTTGACATGCTTTGCAAAGGGTAGAGGGTAAGGGATAACTCCATTGCCTTTTGGTAATATTTTTTTAGATAATCTTTCTGAAATTTCAATGGTTCCTCTTTTGAAAATCCAGATGTTAACCATATTGTTTTCTTTTATATTTTTTTCAGAAAAATATTTGGAATTTTCATTGAATATATTTTTTGGAATCTTTAAGTTGTTTTTTTTCATCTCTTTCTTTATAGAATTCTAAATAATTTAGAACTGTAAATTCGATGAAAAAGTTAAAGATCACACCAAAGTCAATTTATTTAAAAAGAAGAGATTTTTTAAGAGGTGCTTTATATGGATTTTCTGCTTTGGCTTTGGGTCAAAATAAAGGTTGTTTTTTCCCCTCATCTAATGATGAAAAGTTGACACCATATGATTCAGTGACTTCCTACAATAATTTTTATGAATTTGGAACTTCAAAAGATGATCCTAAAAAAAATTCAAAGAGCATGATTACCAAGCCTTGGAATTTAGAAGTGTCTGGATTGTGTGATTCGCCTCGTGACATGGATATGGATGATATCTTAAAGTCAAATAAAATTGAAGAAAGGATATATAGGCTTAGATGTGTTGAAGGTTGGTCAATGGTTATTCCTTGGCTAGGCTTTTCTTTGGCAGATTTTCTTTCAAGTTTTAATCCAAAGAGTGATGCTAAGTATGTAAGATTCGAAACACTTTATCGACCAAAAGAAATGCTTGGACAAAGAACAAGTGTTCTGGATTGGCCATATGTAGAAGGGCTCAGGATTGATGAAGCTATGCATCCACTTTCTTTTATCGCTGTTGGTCTATATGGTGAAAATTTATTAAATCAGAATGGAGCTCCTTTAAGGTTGGTTGTGCCATGGAAATATGGTTTTAAGAGCATAAAGTCAATATCAAGAATTAGTTTTGAAAAGGATATGCCTTTGACATCGTGGAATAAAGCAAATCCAAGAGAGTATGGTTTTTACAGTAATGTAAATCCAAATGTCGATCATCCAAGATGGAGTCAGAAAACAGAGAGAAGAATTGGTGAATGGTCAAGAAGGAAAACATTAATTTTTAACGGTTATGGAGAAGATGTGTATAAGCTTTATGAAAAAATGGATTTGAAAAAATGGATTTGAAAAAAAACCAATACGGTAATTTTTCTTTCTTTATAGTTTTTTTAAGTTTTTTGTATCCCTTTTTAAATTTAGATTTTTTTTCTATAAATCCTGTTGAAAGTATTTTGCATTATTCGGGACAAAGTTCAATGAGGTTTATGCTTTTGACATTGGCTATTTCTCCTATCATCAAGTTATTTAAAAAATCTTATTTGATATTTTTTAGAAAAACATTCGGACTGGCTTCTTTTTTTTATTGTCTTGTCCATTTTTTAGTTTATTTCATTTTTGAGCTCGAAAAAGTTAATCTGAGCTTCCTTTATTTTGATGCATTGGATAGGCCTTTTATCTTTTACGGACTAATGTCTTTTTTTTGTTTGATACCATTGGCTATAACTTCAAATCAAAAATCTATAAAAAAAATGGGTTCTGTAAGATGGAAAAAATTACATCAATTGATCTATGTCTCTTTTGCATTTTCTTCATTCCATTATTATTTCAAGTCTGTTTCGAAAGAAGGTCCCGATTTGGCTTTTGTATACATCTCAATAGGTTTATTCTTATTGTTTTTTAGAGCTTTTAAATTCAATTTTCGTTCTAGAATAAGTCATTAGTGCAACACAAAGATATTGTCGGAAATTCACTTGAAAAAAAAGAGACAATAAATCCATTTTTAGATATTGATGTATCTAATATAAAAATTTTTGTTACCGATATCGATGGGACACTCACAAATGGAAATCTTTATTACATTCCAGAACTTCGAGACCCATTATTAAAAACTCCTGTTTCTGACCCCGAGATTATGAAAAAATTCAATGTACATGATGGCTATGGCGGAAAACTTCTTCTTAAAAAAGGAATATCTGTTGCTGTTTTGTCTGGAAGAAAAGACAATTCAAGCATTGCAAGAGTTAAAGATTTGGGCTGGGATACAGTTGGCCTTGGAGTTGAAAACAAGTTAGAGGTTCTTTCAGAATATTTAAAAAAGAAAAATCTTGAGTTTTCACAGGTGGTTTATCTTGGGGATGATTTAAATGATCTTGAATGTATATTGAATGTTGCTGTTGGTGCCTGTGTCTCAAATTCTCATAGCGGCTTAAAAAAGAAATGTGATTTCGTATTAACGAAATCTGGTGGAGATGGAGCTTTTAGAGAGTTGGTCGATATGTATTTGGAGTGCTTGTGAAAAAAAAGATTTTCTTTTTATTTTTTCCTTTTTTTGGTTTTTTACTTTTTTCAACTAACTTAAGTCCAATTTCTTTAGTTATATCTGACGAAGAAGGTGTCGCCATTTTAAATTTATCAGGAGAAAAAACCGACGATGATCTTGTAGAGGATCTTTTTTTAGAAAATATAGAAATGGTTTTTTTGAAAGATGAAAATCAATTGAACTTAACGGCATTAAATGGAATTTGGAGAAAATCTGAAAATATGTTTTTTTTAAAAGAGGTGAATCTTTCCTCTTTCGATGATTGGGTTCTTTCAGCAAGTGATTTAAGTTTAAATATTTTAGAAAATGAAATAAAAACAGATTCTTTTTTCGAGATTAATTATGATAAAGCTACCATTTCTGGATTTGATTTGAATCTTGATATCACCAATTTTTCTGGAAAAATAGAAAAAGGCGGATATGTTGTTTTAGAAAGATGAAGATACTTGTAATAGGTAGTGGTCCAATAGTTATTGGACAAGCAGCTGAATTCGATTATTCGGGATCTCAAGCTTGTAGGGCTTTAAAAGAAGAAGGGCATGAAATAGTTTTAGTGAACAACAATCCTGCAACAATAATGACTGATATTGATTTTGCAGACAGAACATATTTAGAACCGTTAGTTGTAGAAACTCTTGTTCAGATAATTGAAAAGGAAAAGCCTGAAGGTTTACTCCCAACACTTGGTGGTCAAACTGGTTTGAATCTTGCTGTCAAGATTGGAAAAACAGGAATTTTAGAAAAACATAATGTAAGGCTTTTGGGAACTTCTTTGGAGTCTATACAGATGGCTGAAGATAGAGGGTCTTTTAAAGATTTGATGACTGAGATAGGCGAGCCAGTTTTGGAAAGTAAGGTTGTTAAAAATCTTGAAGAAGCAGAGGATTTTTTGAAAAAAATGGGTCTTCCTCTGGTTATTAGACCCGCTTACACTTTAGGAGGTTCTGGAGGCGGTTTTGCAAATGATGTTTCAAGTTTTATACAAATTGTAAAAAATGGATTACAGATGTCTCCTGTCACTGAGGTTTTGTTAGAAAAGTCTATTTATGGATGGAAAGAGCTTGAGTATGAAGTTATGAGAGATGGTGCTGGGAATTGTATTACTGTCTGCAATATGGAGAATCTAGATCCAATGGGAGTTCACACTGGAGACTCTATAGTTGTCGCACCAAGTCAAACACTAACTGATAAAGAGTACCATATGCTTCGTACATCAAGTTTGAAAATAATTGAAAGTTTAGACATAAAAGGTGGCTGCAATGTTCAATTTGCTTTAAACGATAATGGAGAGTATATAGTTATAGAAGTTAATCCAAGAGTAAGTAGGTCTTCTGCTTTGGCAAGCAAAGCCACAGGCTATCCAATTGCGAGAGTTGCTGCTCTCATAGCTACCGGAAAAACTTTACCGGAAATTAAAAACAAAGTTACAGGCACAACTACAGCATGTTTTGAGCCTGCTTTAGATTACATAGTTACAAAGATTCCAAGATGGCCATTTGACAAATTTCCAAAAGCAAATAGAGAATTGGGTGTTCAAATGAAAGCGACTGGTGAGGTCATGTCCATAGGTAGGAATTTTAAAGAATCTTTCATAAAAGCTCTAGCTTCTTTGGAGATTCCTGGAAAAAAGGTTTTTCCTTTTGCCGGCAAAAGCGATGATGAAATTGAATTTTTACTAAAGACTCCAACAGATCAAAGAGTTTACGCTATTTTCGAATCTGTTTTTAGAGGCTGGGGTTCGGAAAAAATTTGTTCTCTTTCTGGATGGAATCAATTTTTTATAGACGAGATTGAAGAGTTGTTGAGGATGGTTTTTTTAGGAGATATTGGAACAGAGCAACAGAGAGGAGAATTTTTTGAACGAACAGATTTAAAAAAATATCCTTTTTATGAAGAAGGCAATCTTTCAAAACAAACAAAAAACAAAAGAGCTTTCAGGATGGTTGATACTTGCGCAAGTGAATTTGAATCTTTTACCAGATATTATTATGGGACAGAGAATGAAACTAGTGAGTCTGTGAAACCAAAATCTCCAATTGTTGTTGTTGGAGGAGGGCCAATAAGAATTGGTCAAGGCATTGAATTTGATTGTTGTTGTGTGCATGCATTACAGGCAATTAGAGAAATGGGTTTTGATGCAGTTATGGTTAATAACAATCCAGAAACAGTTTCAACTGATTTTGATTTTTCGGATCAGTTGTTTTTCGAGCCTCTTAATTACGAAGATGTCCTGAAGGTTGTTAAAGACATTGATGCGAAAGGTGTTATTGTTCAGTTTGGTGGGCAAACAAGCATTAATATGGCTGGAAAATTAGTTGAAAATGATGTTAATTTATTAGGAACTCCTTTATCAGGAATAGATATTGCTGAAGACAGGAAGAAGATTGATAAATTATTGTCTAGTTTGAATATAAAAATGCCAAAGGGTTACACTGTGGATGATCCGGATCAACTTAACGAATTGATAGATGATTTAAATCTTCCTGTTCTTGTGAGGCCTTCTTTCGTTCTTGGCGGTAGAGCTATGACAATAGCTTATACAAGGGAGGATGTTGTTGATGCTGTTCATGAAGCCTACCATCAAGTTGATGGGAAGAATCCTATATTGATTGATGAATATGTATTTGGTAAAGAACTGGAAATTGACCTGGTTTGTGATGGTCAAGATGTCTATATTCCAGGTGTTATGGAACATATAGAGAGAGCAGGTGTCCATTCTGGGGATTCAATGGCAGTTTTTCCTTCATTTTCACTTGACAAAGAATCAATTGACCAGATTTTAGATATTGGTAAGAAGATTGCTTTTGGTCTTGGTTGTATAGGAATGTTGAATATTCAATACATAATGTCTGAGGGTGTTATTTATGTTCTTGAGGTTAATCCAAGAGGAAGTAGGACTGTTCCTTTTCTTGCCAAAGCAACCGGTATTTCAATGGCTAAAGTTGCAACAAAGGTTATGCTTGGGCAAAGTTTAAAAGACCAGGGAATCCATATAGGTTTAGGACCAAAGCCGAAATGTAGCACATTGAAAGCTCCTGTATTTTCATTTAATAAACTTCTTGGTATTGAGGT
>MDTE01024461.1_pt1 | contig 11663 bp, 8 predicted proteins | sample 811231 | NCBI WGS metagenome assembly MDTE01 (sample SAMN05326651, study PRJNA326480) | marine metagenome | isolation source: seawater | place: Indian Ocean: Red Sea | collected 2010
CGGAGCTGAAATAAGTGGAGCTGAAATAAGTGGAGCTGAAATAAGTGGAGCTGAAATAAGTGGAGCTGAAATAAGTTCAAAGGGCGCGCGGCCGACGAGTCCCCCCCCCGCTTTCCTCCCCCTCTCGATTCACACCCGGCGTCCGTCCCTTTCCCATCACCACGGGGTTTCCACTCGCTCACGCCCTCGCCGCGACGCTGAGGAGCTCCAGGTCCACGGTGAGCGTCGAGTTTGGCGGTATCTCCTGCACCTGAGTGTTTCCGTACGCGTACTCGGGCGGGACGATCATTCGCCTGAACTGTCCGGGGCCCATGCCCTTGATGCCCTCGTTGAAGGCCTTGATGAAGGGCCCGCCGGGTGTGCCCGCGGGGGCGCCCACCTGGAAGCCGTACGGGACTCCTCCGGTCACGCCCGCGCCCTGTCTGGACGTCGCGATTGTGATTCGGCGAAACTTCACGTCGAAGTGGACGGCGACGCGCTGGCCAGGCCTGGCACCGCCCTCGGTGGACCCGCCGCCCTTGATGTCGTAGTACATGATCGGGGGGTTAGTTCCGGGTAAGGGTTTGAAGGCGTCGGGGGGAACGTCGAAGGACTGCCTCGGGGGCGTCGCCTCCTGCGTCGGGAGAAGGGAAGGGGGTGACGGATCACGATCGGCCGGGTGGGCGGGACGAAATTATTGGCGACGGGCGTCCGGCGAACGGGGAGGGCGCGCGCGGGCTCGGGGACGCACGGCGGGGCCGGCGACGAGCGCGGCGAGCGCGAACGCGGCGCTGACGGCAGCCTCGCGGCGCGTCGTCTCGGACGCGGACTCCTCGGTCGTCCGGCTCGGCCTCGCCACGGCGCGGATGGGTTCCGCGACCCCGCGCGATGACCTGGCCGCTATCCGATTACGCCTCTGGTCGAGCGCGGCGACGCCGCGGGGGCCGGCCGGGAACGCCGCGTGTCGCGCCGCGACGCTCATGGATCAATCGCGTGAGATGACTCCCTGGGTCTGTTCGCGGACGCGCGAGGCGCGCGTTCGGGCGACGTCGGGGGCGTCGCGCTCGAGCTCTGTGGCGGTCCAGGTCAGCATCCTCGTGTGAAGCCCCCGCCGTGAAATCGCAATCTCATCATCATTGGCCGAGACGAGAGAGAGCTCGTTCCGTCGGGGAGGAAGGGCTCGTCACCGCCACGACGCGCGTGGCACGCACCGTCCTCCCGACCATGTCAACCGCGAGAGCTCTGGCATCGCCCCCGGCGCGGTGCCTCGCGCCCCGGGCCTCGACCCGACGACGCGACGCGCGCGCGCGCCTCGTCCGCGGCCGATCCCTGAAGCTTCCCCGAGGGCCGAAGCTTCCCCGCCTCGGCCCCGCCGCGGGTGTCGCCGCCGCCGCCGCCGCCTCGGACGACGACGCCGCGTCATCCGTCGCCGAGACGTCCGATGAGGAGGCCGACGCCGACCGGCGCAGGCGCGAGGCCGAGGACAGGGCCAACCTGCAGGACAGGCTTCGGACCTCGATGGAGGCTGCGGCGAGGGCTGAGGATTTCGAGCTCGCCGCGCGGCTCAGGGACGAGCTCAACGAGGCGCTCGAGCGGGACGAACACCACGTGGCGAAGCGGGAGCTGGCGACGGCGATCGATGAGGAGAGGTTCGAGGACGCCGCGCGGCTCAGGGATCTCGTGGCGTCCCTCGAGCCTCCGCCCCCGCCCCCCGCCGCGAAGGTTCCGTGCCACAGCGACGTCACCACGGAGGGGGTCAACGTCCGCGTGATGTCCACGTACGTAGCGAGCCGGAGCAGGCCGGAGAGCGGCCAGTACTTCTTCGCGTACACCGTTTGCGTCACGAACCGCACGGAGAAGATCGTGCAGCTCAGGCGCAGGCGGTGGATAATCACCGACGGCGACGGTCGCGTCGAGGAGGTTGCGGGGCCCGGGGTTGTCGGGCAACAGCCGGTGCTGCTGCCCGGGCAGACGTTCGAGTACGCCTCCGCCTGCCCGCTGCGGACGCGCACGGGGACCATGGAGGGCACGTACACGTTCGCGTGGCTCGTGGCGACGCCCGCCGCGAAGCTCGAGGACGGCGATGAGGGCGAAAAAGACGGGGAGGAGGAGGAGGAGGCGGCGGCGGCGAGGGAGGAGGACGAGAGGGACATGGACGAGTTCTCCACCGCGTTGACGTTCCTGCGGGAAGGAGAGCAATCCGAGTTCGCGGTGGAGATTGGACTGTTCGGATTGGACGCCGACGTGGGTGCGAGCACGCAGTGACGAGCGGGAATAAGTGTCTTACTTACGCGAAAGCGACGAAGAGAAATGCAAGAGTTGAAATGCACGGGAAGATTATAAAAAAGTTCGCCGTTTTCCCCGCGGCCAAATTAATTGCCCAACAGACACAAAGGCCGCCGATCGGGTCGTGGCTCAGGGTGCCCTCGACCCTCTGAACGCCGTCCGCCATGAGCGGCGAAGGCGGCCCGCCAGGCAAGGAGGCCGGCAATATTTCCAAGTTGCTCGGCAAGGCCAGGATATCGGGAGTCAAGAATCCAACTCCAAACCCGAATCCCAATCCAAATGCGCCCAGACAATCCGCTCCCGCCGCTCCCGTGGAGCTCGACATCCCCGACGAGCTGGCCGCGAGGATCCTCGATATAAGCGGCGGGCGCCTCATCAACGGGGTGTGGGAACCCGTCATAACACAGGAAGAGCGGTCTCAGCCGTTCGGCGCCACCGTCGAGGAGTTTGAAAACGCAATCAACTACGAGGTGAGTCAGCTCGAGGCCGAGATCGACGCGGGCACGTACCCGTTCGCGGCGGACCCGGGCGCGCAGTTCCTGCGTCAGCTGAAGAAACAGGAGGAATACCGCAGCAGCATGGAAAGTCGCAAGGCCGCACCAGTCGTGGCGCTCTTCGCGGGTTCGCTCACGGGAGTCACCGCGCCGATGTGGCATGCGGATTTTCCCCCGGGCACCAAGAACGCGGACGCAAACAGAAAGATGGAGTTTGCATCCTACGAGGACTGCATCGAGTACAAACGGAAGAAAAACCTGCTGAAGAAGTTCAAGGGCGCGACCAAGAAGATCAACATCCTGATGAAGGCGACCGCGGGGTTCGACCAATCCGGTAAGGCGCGCGCGGAACGAAGGGAGGAGGGCAGGGCGGAGACCAAGAAGGATGCCGCCACGCCGGGTACTGGCCAGCCGTCGTCGTCCAAAGGGACGGTCGCCGCCGAAGCCGCCGCCGCCGCCGCCGCCGCCGCCGCCGCCGCCGCCGCCCGCGTCGACGAGATCCAGCCTCCAGCCTCCACGGAGGAGTTCGAATCGTCCGAGTGGGAAGCCGCCGTGTTTGACTCGTACGCGTCCGTCGCGTTTAGGAAGTTGACCGACCCGGCCGAGCCGCGGGAAACCCTGCGCGAGAGGGTCAGGCTGCTCAACGCGGACTTCAAGAAAGAACGCCACGAACGAAAGCGCAGCGCGATGACCAGGTCCAAGATGACCACCAGGTCGCAGGTGCAAGACGCGATCCAAGTATTCGCGCAGGTGATCGAGAACGAAGAGGGCATCGCCGTCTGCGATTTCATGAACGCCCTCGTGATGAAATCGATGGCGACCGACGCGGAGACTGAGATATTCGGCGAGCTCGCCGATGGCGTTTCGTACCCGCTGAGCATGGAGACCATGCGGGACGAGCCCAAATGCATGCTCGGTGAAGCCGTGAGGAAGTTCCGTCCGACCAAGCCGAGGGTTGTGGTCGTCGTCGAGAAACGGTACATGTCCATGGCCATAAATGCCCTCAAGAAACACCACGATGACAGCGGCTCCGGCGGCAGTGCCTTCTCTAACCTTTATCCCGCGCTGGGATTCGTCGTCGTTCCGAATGGCACTTCGATGTCGCTGGCGAAGGCCAATCTCATGATTGCCCTCGCGCGAATTCTAAAACGTCAAGCCCTCGCCGTCACATGCGCCGGTGGCGTGAGCGTTTTGCAGCAGATGCACCAGGCGGCGATTTGGGACGTGCCGATGATCGTGCTCGACGATTCCGGTCGCATCTCCGATATCTGGATGAATATGTGGCTGAGGCGAACGGCGGAGAAGTTCAACGCGGACAAGGCGCACAAGCTGATCAGAAGCAAACTCGGATTTAACAGAGGTGCGGAGAGCGCGCACATGATTCGTGAGATTCTGAAGAAGGGATCTCTCATGTTGCATTCCATCAAGAGTGACAATTCCAGCGCGCTCGAGCGACTCTTTCGCATCGAACTGCAAGGGGACCAACTCATCGAGACGGCGCAACGCAGGATCAAGTCTTACAGGAGGACAATCAAGGAATACAAGGTGTGGAAGCCAAAGCTAATGCTGGCTACGATTTTCTTTGGATTGACAGCCACGCTTGCCTCTGTCTTCGTCAGCAATCTCGACAGCATGAGTCTCGGTTCAGGGGACCATTCGACAGCGAAGAGGGGCTTGAAATGGATAGCCGTCGGAGCTCCCGCGGTACTGGTAATTCTCAACAACATCGAGAACTTTGTGAACTTCAACAACATGCTGATCATTGCGGAGCGTGCCAACGCAAAAGTTGAAAGTTTACTGTACATCTATCGCTTGAGGGCACTGAATTTCAGCGATAGCTTCATCGATCGGAAAAGCAAAATAGACAGGCAAAGAAAAAAGATCGAAGAATCCCTGGAAAAGCAACGTCAGTTGGAGGCCACGAGGATTGGGAATCGAAAGGCGCTTCAACAAACCATGGATGACGAAGATGACGAAGATCCAAGCGAGGATGAAGACGAATCCAACAAGCCAGACGAGAATGATCAATCTTCCGGTGACGTCATCACTCGACGCCAAGCGGAACTCGCTATTCAACTTCAGAAGATAAACCACGACTTTTCCGAGTCTGGGGCGATTCTGTCAGAACTGTCGAGTGTCTTGGACAGGGGGCGAAAGGAGGAGATCAAGAAGAAGGGCACCGAAAACGCGAAAGAGCTCACGGCGATGCAGCTGCACACAAGGCGCGTCCCCAGCAGGTCCAGAGCTAAAAAAATGGTCACCCCAGGCGGTAACGACCCGACGACGGCAGAGGTCAGCGACGACGACCTCGACGACTCAGGAGGAAGGCTCGGCGCCCTCGACCTCGACATGATGAGCCCCATCGCGGTTGCCACGCCCTGGGCAACTAGGATGGACGAAGCCGCTAGAAACATGGACGCGAATATGCAGCGAGGCGTCAACGCGGCCAACACCGAAATTCAGGCTCGCAGCGGCCAGACCTTTGGCGGTCAATCGTTTGGAGGTGAGACTATTCTCGCGGCGCAGAGCATCGGCACTCCGGCCCGGCGGCTGGAGGGTGACTTTGGAGGCGCGTCGGGCGTGATTAGTCCTGGTGGGATGATGAGTCCCGGAACCCCCGCGAAGCTGAAGAAGCTGGGAAGCAGTCAGCTCATGCTTTTGGATAGCGTCGTCAAGGGTGCCAAGACAAAACGCACGAGTGTCTCAGCATATCTCGCCGCTGAGGCTGATGCGGTTGACAAGCAGATCCACGAGTTCATGGCGGATTTGGCAAAGGAGACTGACGACATGGACGTCGTCCGTTTCATCGTTGAACTGGCCAAGGCGACCAAGTCGGACGTTCTCGCGTTCATCAACGAGCAAGCCGCGGCGGAAGGGTGGACGGTCCCGCAGTACATGTTTTTGCAGGCGTCGAGGGCTGGGTTTGGTGAAGGGCCGAGCGGTTGGCGGGAGTTTGCCGAGCGGTTGGCGCAGACGGCTCAGCTCGAGCGCGCCAAATATACCGAGTTGATGGCCGCGGCGAGTGGGATATCAGTGTCCCAATACCTGGAACAGAAAACGGCGGAGCTGGCTAGGGCGGCGAGCATGACCGTTCCACAGTACCGTCGACATCAGCTCCGCTTGCAAGGCCAGATGAGACAAGCTCAGGGCGCAATCGCCGGAGCTCAACATTTTGCCCTGGAAATTCCAGGGCAGAGCTATCAGACGCCAGGCGTGAAGGCGCCGCAAGGCAAACTTCCGCAGCTCGTGACTCCACAGCTGGGAACGATAAAGAAACCTCGGGTTCCCAAGACACCCGTGCAATCGCTGTTATCGTCTGTAATGTCCCCACTTGCTAAAAAATCGAGCAAGATTCATGCAGAAGGGGCGACAAAGCTTGACAGGCTGCAGAGCAAGCACGGAGGAATTGCGTCGGTGTTCCATGAACAACTCACCAAGTCGAAGGTCAGGGCGAAAGCCGAGCTAAAGGAATTCGAGGATAGCGGCTTGGCGACCATCAACTCGAGGGACTACGTCCGCTACCGCCTCTCCATCCAGCTGAGGAGGTTCCGCGAGAAGTACGGGGCGCTTCATTTCTATTCCGTGATTGTTCAGGTTTGCAACTATGTCTTGTCCGCGGTGGGATCCATTCTCGCCACAGTGGGAAGGCCCGAGTGGGTAGCCATCACCGTCGCGTTCAGCACGGCTCTGCAGGGATGGCTTAGGCAGAACCGCATCGAGGAGAGGCGGCTCGCGTTCCGTAAAGCAGCCGCGGAGCTCGCGGACGCTCGGATGAAATGGGACGCGGTTCCGATGGAGCACAAGATGATGCAGAAGGAGATCGACCAGCTCGTTTACAGGGTCGAGTCCGCGATCGTGAGCGTGATCGATCCCCTGCCGACGCAGGTGGTGTGCCCGAGCCTGGAATCGCTGCTTCTTCCCACGGATGAAATCGAGGGACTCGACGAGATGGTCAACGAGGATGGGAAACAGCGATGAATAAAAAGTTGGCGTCGACGACGGCGCTTGTCGTATTGATTAAATCGTCTCACAATCCCACGTGCTTCAGTCCACGGCCAGTTTCGACGCGATCCCGCGCGCTCCCGCCACGTTACCCGCGACGCTCGCGCTCCTCGGCGCCACGGTCGACACCGCCAGGAACCTCTCGCTCGTGCTCACGAGGTACCCGAGTCCGACGAGCCCCGTCGATTGCAACAGCACGCACCCGCCCGTCACCCATCGATGCCGCCACATCGCCGGCAGCATCCACGCGGTGCCCACGAGCCCGGGGAACGCCAGCATCCAACCCAACCCCACGGCGCGAAGGTCGCGAAGGAACCCGGCCGCGTCCGGGTCCTGCATCTCGGCCGACTGGAGCGCGCTGGCGTTGCCAACCGCGAAGAGCGCGGCGAGAGACAAACGCAGGGCGCACAGACCGTATCCCGGCCAGTGCTCGTGATCGTGAAACCCGCTGAAGTCGTCGGTGTACGCCCTGGCGGCAATCTCCAGGAAGATCTGCGCGCACGCGAGGGCCACCACCAGGAACGCCCCGAGCGACATCCGGCTCGCCGCCGCGCGAGCCGCCGGGAGAATAGCTCCGGGAACCGCGGGGCCGCGGGCGACGGACGACGCCGCCGCGGCGCCCCTCGCGAACAGCCGCGCCGGGGACTGCAGGGCGCGCGTCACGGACTGGATCCTCGCCTTGACGCGCGGGTCGTCGTCGTCCCTGAGCAGCCCCTTGAAGACGGCGACGACGCCACCGGGGACGCGATCTCGAATCTCCCGACCGAGCCCGCGCCCGCCTCCGCCCCGCCCGTTTTTACCCCGGCCAGCCTCGTCCTCCCTCTTCTCCGCCTCCGCGCCGGCCGACCCGGCCGACCCGCCGCCGCCGCCGCTCTCCAGCGATCCGAGCAGCCTCGCGCCCGCGGTCCCGAGGCTCACCGTCGTCCAACCGCACGCGAGGAAGAGCAGCATCAGCGAAGCGAGAAGTTCCGCGACGCCCTGGAAAACCTCCGCCGCGAAATCCGCGGCGAAGAACGTGAACCTCCACTGCAGACCCTTGCCGTCTCTGGAAAAGACGGCGAGGTGCGCCAGCTCCAGGGCGATGGACGCCGTCTGCAGCGCGTACGCGACGCCGACGCCCACGACGAGCGCGTGTACCCTGCCCAGCCGGCGGTACTGCCCGACAATCGCCGAGCGGCTGGGAACGGCGAGGGCGACCATGGCGACGAGCAGGGTCCAGTAGAGGACGCCGACGCCGCGAAGGTCCGCGGGGAGGTGCGAGGTACCGCCGCGCTCCCCTTCGTCGCCGCGCAGGAAGGTGAGGTGGTATTTCATCGGCGGCGGATGCGCGTCGTAAAATTCCAACCTGCAGTCGGCGACGACGACGTACCAGTGCGCGCTCACCGGAACCCTCTCGACGTCGCGGCCGCGGCCCTTGGGGCGGTGGTGCGCGAGGGTGGTGGTGAACGTGGTCTCCCTGTGCTCGACGCGGTTCAGAGGTCCCTCCGGGTGGTTGTCCGGTTCCGCCCAGTCGCTGTCGCCGGTTTCGAGGTTGATGCGGTAGGAGCGACCCGTTTCTGGATCGACAAAGTACTCGAAACCGTGACCCGCGTGCGTGGCGAGCGGGTGCGGCAGGTCGACCGCCTTCTCTATGTCCGCCAGCCTGTTCCGTTCCTGGCACAACGACCCCTTCTTGATCATGTCGCGCCATCGCTTGTACGATTCGTCGCGGAAGACGAGGATGTGCAGCGCGTGCTCGCCGCGCTCCCACCCCTTCTTGGCGGTGGTGAGCTTCAGCGTCAGGCTGCCCTTCTCGGTGACGCCGAACCTGCCGATGAGCTGCTCGGTGGTGACGCTGTCGAGCTTGACCGTGCCGGTCTCAACCTTGGCGAGCGCGGGCGACGCGATGCACGCGATGCACGCGAGGCACCACCAGAGCGCGGTTCTCCGGGAATTCGTCTTCGTCGCCATGATCAAATCAAATCAGATCGACGTCCCGAGGGTGCCCAGGGCCGAGCCTCCGACCGCGCGCGCGGTATGGATTCGACGCGTCGCGGTATGGATTCGACGCGGACGAGGACGGACGGGAGCTTCACTGCCCGGTGCGGTCGTCTCGCTCGCCGAAGTGGCCGCCCTCGTGGCTCCAATTCGAGTTTCGACACGAATCCGTCAAACTTGGGGCCAGTCTGCGTGAGACTTCCGCAGGTGGCCACGAAGAGACTGGTGCCGGGTGGACCGGTTGTTGTTCTTCTTCTTCCGGGTGGCTCACTTCGCCCTCGCGCCCATGTCGACGTTCGCTCGGGTTCCCGCGAGCACGCCGCCCCTCGCGCGGGTCTTGCGTCACTCGAGGGTCCGCGCGCCCGTCGGATCCTCGCGAGGAGCGCTCGTCGTCAGAGCGGGCCCCTTTCGCAACCCCTTCGATCGCGACAAATCCAAACCCGATAAGGCCGAGGATGGCGTGACAGGTTTCCGCGCGCTGGCGGACCGCGTGAGAAAGGGCAGGGATAAGGCGGCGAAAGATGGGTTTCAGTCCGTGCTCGCGGACGTTCGCGACGGCATCAGTGACCGGAACTACGGCAACGGTGGGTCTTGGCCGGAAGCTGCAGAGGCGAGACGGACGAAGCGTTGTCCCCTGTGCGGAGCCTCCACCGCGGAGGCCCTTCGAGCGGCTGAAGAGAAGGGAATCGTCGCGAACCCGAGCGCCGATCCGGTGGAGAAGGCGCTGCTCGGTCAACACCCGCTCGGATGGTGTGCATCGTGCGCGGAGTCGAACAGGCTGCTGGACACGACCTCCGGGTTCTAGCGCGGTCACGGCCGTCGGTGCTCAACTTCTGGAGACTTCAAAGCTACCTTCTACTAGCTAGCTAGCTAGCTAGGACTAGCGGGACTACACTTAGCTAATCACACGTCTACGCGTCCACCGGCGATCGAGCGCCCCGTCCATCCCCGGTCTACACGGCACCTCACTCGAGCCTCCCGAAGAAGGTCATCCTCGCGGTGGACGACAGCCGCTGGTCGGGCTCCTCGTTGTAAGCCAGCACGGCGATGATCCGGGCCACGCCGTCGTCGCCGGTGGGCGTGACCCTGTGCAGGGCTCTTCTCCCCCGGAAGATGGTGAGATCTCCCGGTCCCGGCGTCAGCGTCCTGACTGGAGCGTCGCCGTCCAGGCACCTTCTCACCGCCTCCATCGACCCGCGTTTGTTCACCGCGTCTCGGTCCGTGCCCGGGCAGTACTGGAAAAATCCCCCGACAGAAGCCGGCCTGAGCATGACAGTCGCCGCGAAGGATGAGTTGTCGAAGTGCCATCCCAGCTCCTGGCCCGCGCGCTGGACGTGGACGTTGACGCTGGCGAGCGAGTCCGCGTACGGATGGAGCGCGCCTTTCGCGCCAGTCACCGAACGCAGGAACTCGCGAAACGTGGGCGAATCGTACAGAGCCCTGAGCGGCGACCGAGGGTCAATCTGATCGTCGGCGAGGATCCCTTTGGACGACGAAACCTCGCGGTTCCTCGGGTGTTCGCTGTGCAGGTCCGGGTCGGGACTTAGCAGGAAGACGTTGTGGGACTTGGTGCAGAAGAAGGCGTCGCCCTCACGCGCCAGAGATTGGGATAGCGCGTCGTTTACCGCGGGTGCACGCATGAAACCCGGTAAAACGAGCGCCCCTTCGTGGTCGAGCTCGAGGCGGCACCTCTCGCGGAAGGTTCGGCTGGCGAGGGGGTAACGCGCCAGGTCGACCGTTCGTTCTAATCCCTGGTCTTTCATCATCGGCACCATGCGGGGGAGGCGGTCGCCCGACCTCGGGCGTCGCGCCCGCGGCGCCGCGTCGAGTGCGCGAGGGATCGACGTGCTCGGAACTAACCTCATCGTCACGTAACTTAAACCACATAGTTGAGAATTTGTACAGATGCTCCACTAAACTAACCCTTACATGTAGAAACCCTTCGCGCGCCAGGCTTCGTCGCACGCGCACAGGCACCGCCCCGACCTGAACCCGCCGGTGAACGGATCGCACGTGCTCGCTTCGGTCAGGTCGAACCCGTCGTGGCACTCGGGCGCGCACGTCGCGTTCGCGCCGCCGCCGGTGACGTTCAAGAGCCGAGCGACGGCGGAGCACTCGCCGGTCCGGCCGTTGGGGGGCGGCCCCGCGGCTTCCGGGTCGCACTCGAGCGCGTGGGCGATCACCTTCCAGCCGCCGGAGGAGACGTCCGTTTGACCGACGGCCAGGACGGCGCCGGCGCCGGAGAGCCGCGCGTTTCGCCCGAACCTCTCGCCCGGCGCCCCGTCGAGGTTCACCGCGGACGCCATTCGCCAGCTCGAATCCTCGGCGATCCAGTCGAAGACCCGGACGTATCCGTCGACCCCGCGCTCGGCGCCGACTGCGAGTCGGCTCCCGTCCCGGGACAGCGAGACGGTCGATCCGAACCGGTCGCCCGCGGCGGCGCCGGCGAGGGGGGACTCGCCCGCCGCCTCCCAGGTCGATCCGGTCGATCCGGTCGCATCGCGGGTCCGGGTCCAACGATACACCGCGACGACTCCGACCCCGTCATCGGCGTCGGGAGCGCCGACGGCGAGGTGAGAACCGTCGCCGGAGAGGGCGATCGACGTCAGGACTCGACCCGCACCGGCGGTCGAATCGCCGCCCATCTTTGACCACGAGCTCGAGGCGCGGTCCCACCCGAAAACTCGCGCGACGCCCGCGCCCGGCGCCGCCGCCGCGAGGCGCGTTCCGTCGAGGGAAAGGCTCACCGAGGCGCCGAGTCGCGCGGGGACGTCCGGGTCGTGGGGTCCCACGATGTCGACTCCCATCCGCGACCAGGATGCCCGCGAGGCGTCCCACCTGAACACTCGAACCGAGCCCGAGCCGCCCGGCGCGCCGACGGCCAACACGGACCCGTCTCGGGATAGCGAGACGGCGTGACCAAAG
>MDTE01051426.1_pt1 | contig 11663 bp, 9 predicted proteins | sample 811231 | NCBI WGS metagenome assembly MDTE01 (sample SAMN05326651, study PRJNA326480) | marine metagenome | isolation source: seawater | place: Indian Ocean: Red Sea | collected 2010
GGCTTCTTCCATCTCGTAAAGTCTTTTGACCCCAGTTGTGGTTTCCTCGGAGACTCCTCGAATAGATGAAGCGATTCGCTCCCACTTTCCTGGATCTTCCGAGAGCGTGCGATGGATCAACTGCAAGATGACTTGCCACTCTTCCGGATCATTCTTCGGATCGAAATCGGGAATACCTTCCGGAACAGCAAACTCAACACCCTTGTGAATGAGTAGAGTCGCGTCTCCGCCATCGTCAACGAGTAGGTCGGGGCCTGATCCATCCGGCCATGTGATCATTTGGTCCGTGCACCACCAGTATTCCTCTAACGTTTCTTCTTTCCATGCAAAAACAGATGCTCCGCTCGGATTTTCCGGCGTTCCTTCTCTTCCAACAACGACGGCCGCTGCCGCATGGTCCTGTGTGGAAAAAATGTTGCACGAAGCCCAGCGCACATCAGCCCCGAGATCCATGAGTGTTTCGATCAGTACAGCGGTTTGCACCGTCATGTGCAGTGAGCCAGCTACTTTGAGACCGGCGAGAGGTTGCTCCGGACCGTATTCAGCACGAGCCGCCATTAATCCGGGCATTTCGTGCTCGGCGAGACGTATCTCGTTTCTCCCCCACTCAGAGAGGGCGAGGTCTTTCACTTTGTACTCTAGTCGACTCACGTTTGCTTCCTGTTCAGGCATTATAGCTATGTCGCTCATGTGTCTCTTAAACTAAAGGATTACCGTCAAACACTCAGTTCAGCGTCTATTTCTTCTTATTTCTAACAGTCAGAATAAGTAGCCGACCCAAACACTCACGGTCGCAGGAAACTTCGTCAATCCTTGGCTACTTGCCTATCCTTCATTACGTTCGGCCGTTGTTGCGCACCCTTACTCATCTTCTGACCGGAGGATAGGGAGTGGCCAGCGACCACGCCCACGCGCCGCAAGACGATATCGTCTACCCGACCACAATCCCATTTGTTCTCGTCCATCTGGCTTGTTTTGGGGCGATATGGACTGGAGTGACCCTACAGGCTCTATGGGTTGCGGTGGTGCTCTACTTCATTCGTATGTGGGCGATCACGGCGGGATACCACCGGTACTTCAGTCACCGGTCGTATAAAACCAACCGAGTTATGCAATTCTTCATTGCATTCTTGGGTCAAACATCTGCTCAACGAGGTGCAATTTGGTGGGCCGCGGTTCATCGTCATCATCATTTGCACTCTGACACCCCGGAAGATGTTCATTCTCCTCGGCATTTCGGATTCTGGTATTCACACTTTGGCTGGATCTTCAATCCGAAGAACTGGGAGCCTGATCCCGGAACGGTTAGGGATCTCACGCAATACCGAGAGCTTGTGATCCTAAATAAGGCAAATTATGCGCCTGCGTTCGTGCTTGGATTTGGCATGTGGCTATGGGGTGGATGGCCCATGCTTGTGGTCGGATTTTTCTGGAGCACAGTTGCACTATACCACGGTACTTTTTCTATCAATTCCCTGTCACACGAGTGGGGTTCTCAGCGTTATCTGACTGGCGACGACTCACGTAACAACTTTTTCCTGGCGCTTATTACGCTCGGTGAAGGTTGGCACAATAACCATCACCACTACCAGAGTTCGACTCGTCAGGGCTTTCGTTGGTGGGAGATCGATATCTCCTATTATATCCTGAAAGTTATGTCTTGGTTCGGGTTAGTTTGGGATCTTAGATCACCACCGGACGAAGTTATTCGAGGAGTGAACCCGATCGGACGAAAAGTGATAGATAAGGTCGCCACTGAATTGGCGGGGTCGTTCAGCGTTGAGACCATTGCGGCTCGGGTTAGGGAGTCATGGGCCGAATCCCATACATTGGAAGATCTTTCGGATCGGGCAAAGCGTACCCGAGACCAACTCGAAACACGGATCGCTGAGATGTCATTACCACATCTGCCGACCATCCCTGAATTACGCGATAAGGCTGAGGAGATGTTCCAAGAGAGCCCATCAGTGGATGAGATCGTGAGCCGAGCACACGAGTTGCTCGCCTACATGGTTGCTGCTCATGTCTGCGATACGGCCCTTGCTGCAGCGTAGCTAGGTGATCTGATATCTGTCTCCCCACCCATGCCTTATAGGGAATAGACGCTCATGAATTTGTTAGAAATCTTAAATAGTCTGTTGCAGCCCATCGTAGACTTCGCCAACACGTACATCATCGAGATTGGGATTCCAATCGGTGGTGAGCAAGTTGCGTTCATGGTGATCCTTTTACTCGGCACTGGTGCGTACCTCACAGTCCGGACGGGCTTTGTCCAGATTACCCGCCTTGTGCATGGCTTCGGAGTCACCAGTGGAAAATACGATGACCCAGATGATCCCGGAGATGTATCACATTTCCAGGCCCTGACTACAGCCCTCTCAGCTACAGTAGGTATAGGCAACATCGCTGGGGTGGCGATGGCAATTCATTGGGGTGGTCCCGGAGCGCTCTTCTGGATGTGGGTGACCGCCTTCTTGGGTATGGCAACAAAATACTCGGAAGTCACGCTAGCTCAGAAGTACCGGATTGAAGATGAGCGCGGGACAGTAGCAGGTGGACCGATGTATTACATCGAGAAGGGGCTCGGACCGAAGTGGAAGCCGATGGCCGTTTTCTTTGCGCTTATGCTTGCTTTTACCGCGTTCTTTACGGGGAACGCTGTGCAGGCAAACACGGTTGCTGATCAGTTGGGTACTACGTTCGGCGTACCTCTATGGGTCACTGGAGCGATCACTGCAAGCATTGTCGCTGCTGTGATCCTTGGTGGAATCGGGCGTATCGGACGAGTGACTGCAGTCCTAGCGCCGATCATGGCTGGTATCTACGTGGCCGGTGCACTACTGATCATCCTGATGAACTTAGGTGCAGTGCCGGGGGCCTTTGTCACGATCTTCACTGAAGCCTTTAACCCGCAAGCGGGTGTTGCTGGGGTGGGCGCGGGTGTTTTCATCGTTACTCTGATGTGGGGCGTACGACGAGGTCTTTTTTCGAATGAAGCTGGTCAGGGTTCAGCACCTATAGCACACGCTGCGGCAAAAACCAATGAGCCGGTATCAGAGGGTGTAGTTGCGCTGCTGGAGCCGTTCATTGATACCATCGTGATCTGCTCGTTCACGGGTCTTGTCATTATCCTGACCGGAACTTATTCGGAACGGTTCCCGACAGAAATCACGCTTGGTGGAGGAGATATTACATATACTGCTCAGACAGCAGACAGCAGATATGAGGGGGTTGGGGCACCTGACGAGATCGTGATCATAGAAGGTGCACATCTGCAAGCGGGGGTGGGTGATCCGCTCGTTTCATGGCATGAGGCGCCTGTAAACAGACTATACGTTGATGAGGCACAGACGCAGTTATTTACCGGAACAGTTTTTCCTCAACTAGGAACCGCTGTTAACGCCTCGGGTTTAGACACTCTTTCTTCGCTTTACGGAGATGCAGTAGAGAATGCAGCGCCCCTAACAGCTGCAGCATTCCGAGAAGGATTGGCTCCCTTAGGAGACTGGGGCCACTTAATCGTCGTGTTTGGTGTGCTGCTTTTTGGAATCTCTACCGCAATTTCCTGGAGCTACTACGGAGATAGATGTGCGCACTATCTTTTCGGACAGAGCGCGCTATTACCCTATAAAGTTCTTTTTCTAACAGCTCACTTCCTAGGGGCAGTGCTTCCACTAGCGGTCGTATGGGCGTTAGGTGATGTCGCGTTGGCGATTGTCATCTGGCCAAACTTACTTGCCCTTATTTTCCTTGCTCCAACTGTGGTTGAAGAGACCAGGAGCTATTTCGAGAGAAAACCCTGGGTGAGGGCTACGGATGGGTTTGGAGGAGAAGCTTAAGGGACCTACACTGCGCCGGAACACTATTCATTTTGCTTAGATATCAGCAGAGCTAAGGAGTCATACTACATGGCCTATCCATTCGAACTTCCGGATCTCGGGTACGATCACGACGCACTCGAGCCCTATATTGACGCCCGAACGATGGGCATCCATCACGGTAAACATCACGCCGCGTATACCAACAATCTTAATGCTGCGTTAGCAGACCATTCCGATTTTCATGGTCATAGTGTGGAGGGCTTGCTCTCTAACATTGAAGCACTTCCAGAATCGATCAGAGGAGCGGTCAGAAATAATGGAGGTGGCTATGTGAACCATGCCCTCTTTTGGTCGGTCATGACACCGGGTGGAGCAGATAGCCCTTCGGGGGATCTTTCACTAGCCATCAATAATGCTTTTGGATCCTTAGACGACTTCAAATCTAAGCTCCAGGCAACCGCGGGAGGACAGTTTGGATCGGGGTGGGGGTGGTTGTGCGTTGATGGCGATGGGGCGGTCTCCTGCTTCTCAACTGCTAATCAGGATAGCCCATTGATGAGGGGAATGACGCCGATCCTCGGTGTGGATGTCTGGGAGCATGCATATTATCTGAACTACCAGAACCGTCGCCCTGACTACCTTTCTGCTTGGTGGAATGTCGTCAATTGGGATGTTGTAGCTCAGTTGTACTCTGCTACTGAGGGTTGAATATAGAGGTCTTTGTAGAACACCATGCACTAGCATGAGACAGATCCTTGTCTCAGTGAAAACATATGTTTACATATGGGGTGCCATGACAAAAACGGTTGTGACAAAGTCTGCTGCTAAAAGGGTCTTCATTTGCCCCCTTTTTCTGATTCTAGTAGTGGCGTGGACCATTCCGGTTTCCAGTCAGAGTTTAAGAGGTTCGAGCAAATCACTAGATCTTCAGAATCAGGTCGCAGAAGAACACGACTTTACCTACATAGATACTCCTGAACGGGTTCGGTACTTCGCTTCACAAGGATGGCTCGTCAGGGTAAGTCCGACCCGTAATTTTCAACTGCATGCAGTGTCATTTCCATTCGCGCGTCCAGAAGTTGCTCTCTTCATTGAACGTCTGTCCCGTCAGTACATGGTGGCTTGTGGTGAGCAGTTAGTCATCACGAGCCTAACAAGGCCAACCGAACGACAACCGCGTAACGCCTCAGACCGGTCAGTCCACCCAACTGGTATGGCTGTAGATCTGCGTTACAGTGGAAATCAAAACTGTCGAGCGTGGCTCGAAAGGGTTCTCGGTGAGCTAGAGCAGGCCCGTGTCCTAGAGGCAACAAGGGAGCGTTATCCTCCGCATTACCATGTTGCAATTTTCCCAAATCAATATGCTGGCTACGTAGAGGTGCTTCAGAGACGCACAGCTTCCCGATCAGCAGAGATATCCTATACAGTAAGATCTGGAGATTCTTTGTGGACGATTGCTAGAAGGCACCAAACCACTGTAGATGACCTCAGACAGGCAAACGGACTTCGGGGGAGTAAGATCTACGCTGGGCAGGTTCTGGAAGTACCCGCGAACCATTGAGTAAGGGTTATGGTAAGTCCCCTAGTCCAAAAGCGGATGATGCGGTCCGATCAATTGATACAGGTGAGATCTCCGCTAGCGAACGTTACCAGCTTCTAACATCACTAGTGGTTCCGCGTCCAATTGGTTGGATCTCGACTTGGGGCTCAGACGACACACCGAACTTGGCTCCATTCAGCTATTTTTCTGCTCTATCTCACACGCCAATTCTTGTTGGCGTTTCGGTCGGTCACCGTTCAACTGGCCCAAAAGATACCTTAATCAATATCAGGGAGCGGCTCGCTTTTTGCGCGAATGTTGTTACAGCTTCGCAACTCGATGTAATGAATCTTACCTCCGCGGAAGTGGAGGCAGCTGTAGACGAGTTCGAACTTGCTGGATTAAAGGCAGAACCGTCTGATCGTATAGATGCACCATATGTCGAGGGATGCCCAGCGGTACTTGAGTGCGTTCTCGAACAGGAGGTTGCTCTGGGTGCTGCTCCCAACACACTTGTGATTGGGAGAGTCATCGGTATCAGGCTGGATGCCTCACTTCCTCTAATCAAAGGTAGATCAGAGGTTGATCCAGAGGCACTACTACCAGTTGGGCGGCTTTCTGGTATCGGATATGCGATGCCAGGAGATATCCGAAAGATTGCCCGGCCTGGTTAAGTTGCACTAACTCAGGGTAGCTGCGGCTCGATTTAATGCTAGCGACTAGACGGGTGTGCATAACAGATTTGTTAGCTCGGGGGTCCTCCTGAGACTTGATCAACATTGAACGTCTCTAGAATCGCTATGGCTCAGAGAAGTCCAGATAAGAAAATTCTACAGATTGGTTCTCCCGTTCCGCGGAATGCCTCTCTGCCTTGGGACAAGGTAGTCCTTTCTGTTGTAATTCCGGTTTTTAACGAGATAGCAACGGTGGAGAAATTGCTGCGTCAGGTCAGAGAGGTCCCACTTGATTTAGATGTGATCGTCGTTGACGATGGCTCAACCGATGGGACGCGTGATCTACTAGTCGATCTTGCAGATGAGTTGATTGACCAACTCTACATGCATGAGAAGAATCTGGGGAAAGGTGCAGCGCTCCGTAGGGGGTTCGAGCAGGTAAAAGGGCATGTCGTAGTTATTCAGGACGCTGATCTTGAGTATGATCCGCAGGAACTTCCTGTTCTCTTGGAGCCGATCCTAAGTGGCAAGGCTGATGCTGTTTACGGCTCACGTTTTTTGGGTGGCCCTCATCGGGTGTTGTTGTTTTGGCACTCAGTTGGGAATCGCCTGCTAACACTTCTGTCAAATATCCTGACTGACGTGAATCTCACCGATATGGAGACCTGCTATAAAATGATCCGCACGGATCTGCTCCGGTCACTGCCTCTTTCCACCAAGAGGTTCGGGATTGAACCGGAACTGACTGCTCGATTGGCCCAAGCGGGTGCGCGCATATATGAGTTACCGATCAGTTATCACGGACGTTCTTACTCTGAAGGAAAGAAAATTGGTTGGAAAGATGGTGTTTCCGCCCTAGGATGGATTCTCAAGAGCAATCTTTTGCATCCCCCTGTACCTCGATGGACGCCACCGCTTGAAGATCCTTGGCATACTGATCTTTCTCCTGATTGAACTTTAGAGCTAGGTTCTTTCTGCGGATGTTCTGCTCATAGATGATAGCCACACAAGCCTCAGGCCCAGAAATGAGTGACAAACAGGGCTTTACACTTATAGATCTACTTATAGTTATTGTGATCTTGGGCATTCTGGTGGCCATAGCGATCCCCAAGGTTTCCAACACGACACATAGATCGTATTTCGCTGCTATGGAAGCTGATCTTAAGAACCTGGCAAGCCAGCAGGAGATCCACTACGCCAGCGAGTATTCTTATACTGCAGAGAAATCAGATTTGGCTTTCATCAGTTCTCGCGATGTGAGTATATCCATCAACGCTGATTCTGAAGGTTGGTCAGCTACAGCCACTCATGTAGCTCTTGTACCCACAGAGGGTTGCTCCATCTATCATGGGCCGATTCCAACTACGACTCTCTTGGGAACTCCGAGTGCTCCTGATGAGGTTGCTTGTAGCAGGTAAGAAAGATTGGCAGAGTATGCTTTCTGATTGCCCGGTATAACATTCGGAACTTCTTCTGGTAGTCCTTAGTACACGCTCGGTTGAGCGCTAGAAGAAGCGTCCTGGACACCTGCAGATTATCTCTATCCAGTAAGGACAGCTCTTGGTTCATACTCGAACCTTGTCTATATACTGATAAGGTTAGGTACGTTGGATTAAGGGCTTATAGTCCTAATCAGGGGTAATATGGGACACATCTCGTTTAGTACTGCTGGAGAGTCACACGGTCGGGGCCTCACCGCCCTTATCGAAGGGATTCCTGCAGGTCTTTCCCTAGAGATGGAGCGGGATGTAGATCCTGAATTAGAGCGTCGTCAGGGAGGCTATGGGCGAGGACGGCGTATGCAGATTGAGAGTGACCGCGCCGAACTATTGAGTGGTGTGCGTTTGGGTGAAACACTCGGATCTCCGATTGCAATGCTGATATGGAACCGTGACTGGGAGAACTGGACTACGGCGATGAGCCATCTTCCTCCTGGTGAGGATACAAATTCAAAAGCCCTGCGGCCTCATTATTTGCCACGGCCAGGTCACGCTGATCTGGTTGGCGCCCTGAAGTACGACCGTCGTGACGTACGTGACATTCTAGAGCGGGCGAGCGCTCGGGAAACTGCGGCTCGTGTGGCATGCGCTGCCGTCGCCAAGAAATTCTTATCTGAGTTTGGTATCCGAGTAGAGAGTCACGTCACGTCTATTGGCCCAATTGAGGCTCAGATCATTGAGTTGCCTGAGGATATCAATGAGGTAGCTGATCGTAACCCTGTTCGTTGTCTCGATGAGGGTGCAGTAACGAGAATGATGGCTGAGATCGATGAAGCGAAGGAGAAAGGCGATACGCTCGGTGGCATATTTGAGGTTGTTGCCCTAGGTCTTCCGGTAGGTCTCGGAAGCTATGTGTCATGGGACCAAAAGCTTGATGGACGTTTGGCAGGTGCGGTTATGTCAGTCCATGCCGTGAAAGGTGTCGAGATCGGTCTTGGTTTCGAAGGTGCACGTCGGCCAGGCTCTGGGGTGCATGATCCAATACTACGTGCTGAGGAGAGATCACGGAGTGGAGGGATTGTTCGTGCCTCGAACCGCGCGGGTGGACTTGAAGGGGGAGTCACGACAGGTGAGCCTCTTATTGTGCATGGTGCGATGAAACCAATTTCGACCCTCCGAAAGAGACTGCCTAGCGTTGACCTTCGTGATGGGTCAGATGGAGATGCCGCAGTTGAGAGAAGCGACGTCTGTGCTGTGCCGGCAGCTGCTATCGTCGCCGAAGGTATGGTAGCATTGACACTTGCAGACGCCTTCCTAGACAAGTTTGGTGGTGACTCTCTTTCTGAGGTGCGGAGGAATTTTGATGGCTACATCTCACACTTGAATGAACGAGGCTTTGGCGAACGGTGAAAGTTTCCCTTGCCCACAGGGTTCTACTTGTAGGCTTCATGGGTTCTGGGAAATCGGCTGTAGGCAGGGAGCTAGCAGAGCAACTGGGGTGGCGTTTCGAAGACATTGACGAGGCCATCATCCGTGATACTGGTATGTCAATTGCTGAAATCTTTAAGGATCCTGGAGAGTCCTCTTTCCGACTGGAAGAGCACAGGAAGACTCGAGAAGCTCTCAATCAAGACGAAGTAGTGATTGCAACTGGAGGGGGTTGGGCAGTTGTCCCCGGACGCTTCGATGAGATACCAGATAGCACGTTGACCATTTGGCTCACCGTAAGTCCTGAGGAAGCGATCCGGCGGGTTGCAGATTCTGAGAACACTAGGCCTTTGCTTAGTTGCTCAAACCCGCTGGAGAAAGCACGAAACCTTCTTAAAGAACGCTCGGATTCCTACAGTCAGGCAGAGCATAAGGTGGACACTGACGGCTTCTCAGTAGAAGATGTGTCGGTCCGTATCTTGGAGATACTGCAAGCGAATAACCCACGGAATGGGATGGAATGAGTCATACACTTGTAATTGTCGAATCACCTGCGAAGGCCCGCACGATAGAGAAATATCTTGGCGACGGATATGAAGTTGCCGCATCTGTCGGACACGTTAGAGATTTACCAAAAGATGAGTTGGGAGTTGATGTCGACAATGATTTCAAGCCGAAGTACGTAACAACGAAGACAAAGCTCGTTAAGGAATTAAAAAGCCTAGCGAGCGCAGAAGATATTACCCGCATTATCCTTGCTACAGATCCGGACAGAGAGGGGGAGGCGATCGCGTACCATGTCGCAGAGCGACTTGGGTATGAAAAGGATAAGGAGCGTTTCCAGCGAGTAACTTTTCACGAAGTCACAAAAGAGGCAGTTCAAGAAGCTCTGGATAATCCCGGGCCTCTTGATAGCAATAAAATAGAGGCTCAGCAGGCGAGGAGAATTCTTGATCGGCTGGTTGGCTATCAGGTCAGCCCAATGCTATGGGAGCCGATCCGGTTTGGTCTCTCTGCAGGTCGCGTGCAGACGGTAACCCTGCGCCTCATTTGTGAGCGGGAGTATGAAATCCGCGCTTTTATTGAACAGGAATACTGGTCGATTACCGCGCACCTTACTAAGGATGGTCAAAAGTTCGAAGCAAAACTGCATCAGATTGATGCGAAGAAATTCAAGCTCTCCGGAGAAGATGCTGCGACCGAAGTAGTTGGGGATTTGAATGGTGTCCCGTTCGTGGTATCGGACGTGAAGCGTCGCGAACGCAGAAAGAATCCAGCTGCCCCCTTCACTACATCAACTCTGCAACAAGAAGCTGCTAAGCGGCTTGGATTCTCAGCGCGCGCCACGATGTCAACTGCGCAGAAACTTTATGAGGGGAAAGAGATTGGTGGCCGAGGTCAAATCGGCTTGATCACCTATATGCGTACAGACTCAAATAGGGTGTCGCCCGGTTCAACAAGTCAGGCTCGAGAGTGGATAACTAGGGAATTTGGCGAGGCCTATATACCCAAATCTCCTCGCCTCTACGGTGGTAAGAAACAACGCGCAGCGCAGGACGCCCACGAAGCTGTGCGTCCGACGGATCCGATGCTCCACCCATCGGAAGCCAGGAGTTATTTGACTGAAGGCGAAGCGAAGCTGTACGAATTGATTTGGCTTCGGTTCATGGCCAGTCAAATGTCATCTGCTGTATACGACACGACTACTGTAGACTTTAAACTAGTAGGTGCTAGTGGGCGGGGTTATTTATTCCGATCCACTGGATCAATTGTGAAATTTCAAGGTTTCACAGGGCTCTATCTCGAAGCCAGAGAGTCCGGTGAACACCGTCGTCTAGACGATCTGGAACCACTACCAGAACTCGCTCCTGAAGATTTGAGTGAAACTGAGCAAATCGAGCAGAAGCAGCACTTCACCCAGCCCCCTCCGCGCTTTTCCGAGGCCAGTCTTGTAAAGGAGTTGGAGAAATTAGGCATAGGAAGACCTTCCACTTATGCGGATACCATAGGGAAGATCAGAGACAAAGACTATGTGGAATTAGAGAAAAAACGCTTCCATCCGACGGATCTTGGTGAGGTAGTTACCAAGCTTCTTGTCCGCATTCTTCCAAACATCTTCGATGTTGAGTTTACAAGTCGGATGGAAAACGAACTGGATCGAGTAGAGGACGGGGAAGTAAAGTGGCACAAGCTGCTTGCAGGTTTTTACCCTGGATTTCTAGAACGACTGGAGGACGGTCAAGAAAATTCTGACCAGATCATAAAGGAAATTCTTGCGGCTGAGGGTGAGGTATGTGAACAGTGTGGTCAGCCCATGTTGGTTAAGTGGACTAAGAGTGGCCGTTTTCTAGGTTGCTCAGCATACCCTGAGTGCAAAGGCAAGCGCTCGATGGATGGAATACCCCCTGAAGGGATAGAACTCGGCCTCCATCCTGCGGAAGGTAGGCAAGTTCGGCTAAAGACTGGACGTTATGGCCCCTTCTTAGAACTTGAGGCGCCAGAGAAAGGTACCAAGCCGAAACGTGTCAGTTTACCAGAAAAGATGACTGCCTCTGAGGTCGACTTAGAGGAGGCAGTCAAACTGTTAGATGACCTTAGTGCGGAAGGGATAGAACTCGGCCTCCATCCTGCGGAGAGCAGGACAGTTCGGGTAAAAGATGGCCCCTATGGTCCATATGTTGAACTTGAGGCGCCAGAGAAAGGTACCAAGCCGAAACGTGTCAGTTTACCAGAAAAGATGACTGCCTCTGAGGTCGACTTA
>MDTE01191512.1_pt1 | contig 11663 bp, 6 predicted proteins | sample 811231 | NCBI WGS metagenome assembly MDTE01 (sample SAMN05326651, study PRJNA326480) | marine metagenome | isolation source: seawater | place: Indian Ocean: Red Sea | collected 2010
AAGAACTTTATGGTCTCGATCAACCCCAGACCGCCGCCTACGGGCGCCGCTGTCTCATGGCGCGCCGCCTCGTTGAACGAGGAGTGCGCTTCGTTCAAGTCCTGATGAATGCCGCCAACAACAACCCGTGGGATCATCACTCGGATCTGAACGGCGGCCTTGAGCGCTGCTGTCGCGAAACCGACCGAGGCGTGGGGGCCCTCCTTCAAGACCTCAAACAACGCGGTCTCCTCGACTCGACCCTCGTCACCTGGGGGGGGGAGTTTGGCCGTTTACCCATCGCTCAGAACGCGGCGAAACCCGGACGCGATCACGGCCCCACCGGCTTCAGTGTCTGGATGGCCGGCGGCGGCATCAAGGGCGGAACCGTCCACGGAGCGACCGACGAAATCGGCTACAAAGCCGTCGATCAACGGGTCAGCGTTCACGATTTTCATGCCACCATCCTTCGCTGTCTCGGCATCGACCACGAACAACTCGTCTTCAACCATCACGGCCTCGACGAACGCCTGACCGGCGTCGAACCGGCCCACGTGGTCAACGAAATCCTTTTATGATGAGCCCCTCCATGCGCCTCCTCCTCTCACCGCTTTTCGCCCCGCTCTGCTGGGTTCACACCATACTCGCCGCGCCCACCGGTCTGGTGGGGCATTGGAACTTTGACGATCAAACGGGAGCCGACCAGACCGCCAACCAGGCAGACATGACCCTCGGCGGAACCACCTTTTACCCCCTGACGCCCGAGAACTACTGTCTTCGGTTCGAACCCGACCGGGAAGCGGCAAGGATTCCCGCCTCGCCCGAATCTCCCTTGGCCATTTCTCGGGGCACGGTCTGTCTCTGGCTCAACATGGCCTGGGAGGGCGAAACCATTCTCGAATACGACAACAACGCCCTCCAATTCCGGATCTATCGCCGCCATTTCCAACCCCGATTCAAGGGCAGCGATTCCTTCGACTACGGAAGCGGACTCCTTGACGATCACTGGCCCAATTACGATCTGCGCGAGTGGGCCTTTTATCCGCACGTTCGATCGGCAGTTGGCGACTCACAATGGCATCATTTCGCCGTTGCCTACGATGAGCAGGCCAAACAAATCAAAGGCTGGCGCGACGGAGCGCTCATCGCCACGGTGGATCTCTCAGAGGTGAGCACCGAAGCGCTGCGACGAGAAGGCTTGAGCCAGATTATCGTCGGCAATGAGTTCGTTGGGTTCCTCGACGACATCCGGATCTACAACCGCGTTCTTCCCGATGCCGAGTTGCAGGCGATCTACGAAGCCTCGCGCGGGGACTATGATGATCGATCGGACACCATTCCGACCGATCGAAAGATGGACATCTACGCGTTTCAATCCCAAGACAAGCCCTTGTATCAGGCTTGGTTGCAAACATCCCAAGGTCCAGCCACCAAGCCGCCCGCGGTCCTGGGCCAGATCACAAGCGAGCCTTCCCATTCGACCGTGCAGACCGCCGCCCTTGAACTCAAGGCCGCAATCGACTCTTTTTTTTCCACCGACACCCCCCTCTCGGCCAAGCCTTCCGAAGGTTCGGGCCTGATCCTCGGCACGCCGGCCACCTCATCTTGGATTCGACACCGGTCAGCAGCACTTCGCTTGGATGAAATCCGCAACGATGGCTATGTCATCCGCAGCCTTGGGAGCCCTCACGGAACCCACCTTGTGATCGCCGCGCAAGAACCCGGCGGGGTCATTCAGGGCGCGTTTGAGTTGATCCGACGCCTTCGGCGTGGCGCCCGATTCGATTTAATCGACCACCTCGAGAACCCCCACATCCCCCTGCGCATGGTGGGGCACTGGTCCAACTTCCGGGGATTCCTGGGTGACGACTGGCGTGGCGGGAGACGGGACCATTCCATCTTTAGTTGGGAAGATCTCCGAAGGGGCGATCACAACCTCATCCGCGACTGGGTTCGGCTGATCGCCTCCGCCGGCTGGAATGCCCTCTGCCCCAGCGAGGTCAACTGGAGTGAGCGCAACAACTTTCTCGAGCACCTCGATGAGGTCGAGACCCTGGCTCGAATCTGTCGTCAATTCGGTGTCACCCTCTACTGGAGTCCGAGCTACCTCCTCGCCCTTGATCCCGCAACCGCTCCGACCATTTATCAACGCGTCCCCGATTTTGGGGGATACGTTCTCAAACTCGGTTCCGAGAAACAAAACGGTGATCCCCGACCACCGATGGTCAATCGCATCGCCGACCACCTGGCTCCTTTCGGCGGGCACGCCGTCGTTCGAGCCTTTGTCTACGGAAACCTTCGTTACACCCCCAAGCCCTATCGGAACATGATTCCCTACGATCTCTTCGCCGCAAACGACGGGGTGTTTCGGGACAATGTCATCCTCACCCCCAAATCAGGCCCCCTGGACTGGGACCTCTCGGCCCCCCTCCCTTCCCTGGACGGCGCTCTTCAACAAACCAAACTGGGATCGGAATGGGTCATCGACAAGTCGTGGCCGGTTTCCTGGGTCGAGAAATGGAAATGGTGGCTAGACCAGGATACCTATCGCCAGGGTCCGGGAACGTTCAACAAGGATCAAATCCACTGTGTGATGGGAGTCGCCATGATCAGTCCCTCGCCGTCCTGGACCGCCTCGCCGCTGAACATGGTGAACTACTACGGACTCGGCCGGCTCGCTTGGAATCCCGATCTTTCCCTGGAAGAGGTCTATCGATCTTGGATTCGACAAACCTTCGGCGACCATCCCGAGGTTCTGGCGACCCTCCACTCGATCCTCCGCTTGTCGGACGATGCCTTGCGCAAGCAGTATCTCTATCGCGGCTATCGCGGTGTTTGGATTGACCGCGGAGATGACGGGATGGTCGAGAGCAAGACCCCCCATGTCATCACCCCGCAGGGCATTGGAATCGCCTCTGACCCACTCCAATCACGATTGCTCAACCAATACGCTCACGGCCTGCAGGCTATCTATTCCAACCCAATCCGCTCCGAGGAGTTCCTCACCAGCTTCCACCATCGCCCCCTGGATTATCAACTCACCATCGGCCGCACCCTCATCCAAGACGTCTATGGCAACCTTGAAGAGGCCATCGGGCTCTCCGAGCTGATGCGTTCCTTATGGTCCCCCCTCAAGGGCAAAGTCGATCCCACCCAATTCGAGGAGATGAAGGAGGCACTCGACCAATTTGCGGCCGCTTGTCGTCGGGACGGAGGCCGGATGCGGGACGCCTTCCATGCCAACACCGGCCGGGATCCCGTGATCGTCACCAATGCCCTCTCGCGGGACCCGCTCATGGAAGCGGGCACCTTCAACGTGAAACACTTTGGAGCCCTCGGGGATGGCCTCACCGATGACACCAAGGCCATTCAGAACACCATTGAGGCGTGCGCCCAAGCCGGCGGAGGCACGGTCTTCCTGCCCAGTGGACTCTACCGATCCGATCCCCTCCAACTCCGGAGTGACCTCACGCTGGCCCTTGACATCGGCGCTGTTTTAGTGGGCTCGAACTTGCGAGGGGACCAAGCCCTCCTCCGGGGAAATCGCCTGCAAAGGATCACGCTCACGGGGCCGGGCGCCATCGAGGGAAGCGGAAACGGAGTGGGAATCGAACTGACCCACTCAAGCGAGATCACCATTCGGAGTTTGGGGATCAGCCGCTTTGACACCGGCATGCGACTCGCCAGCAACTCGATCACCGTGCTGGATCACATCAAGATCACCGACAGCCAGGACGGCATTCATTTCGACAATGGCGGAAACACCGCAATTCGTTTCTCCCAGATCAGCGCCGTTCGATGGAAACACGGAAAGCCGGTCGGAGGGAAGAATCCGATCCGATTCGAATCTGCCCCCTCCGCCCGCATCACATTGGACCACAGCGTGCTCATCAGTCCGAACCCCGCCCCGGTCTTTCCCGAGGACGTCGTCTTGCAAAGCACGAACTGGCAACAACCCTGAAGAGACATCATCCCGCCAACCGGAAAGAGGCGATCCGCCCTCATCAAATCACCGGGGCAAGACGCCCCAGACAGGGCGCCTGCTCCCCTCCTGACAGGGGCCCCAGAAACGCCCTAACCGCATTTGGCTACCCGGAGCTTCGAACGACGCCGGAGGGCGACCGTCAGGAGCAACCCGGCGACCACCATGCCATCGTGGGCAGGCTCGGGCACGGGAGTGACGGCCACGGTGATTTTTTCGATCTGGAATTCGGCGCTGCCGAAACGGCCGCGGACCCGATGACGAAACTCTCGAAGGTCGGCACCGGACCGACACCATCGTTCTGGCTGTTGGCAGCGACCCTGCCATGGGTGTTTAAAGTCAATCAAGCCGTGAGCTCATTGATAAGGAAAGCCTGATTGAGGCGGCCAGGGCCCGGCGACATGACCTCTTTCTTGGCCACTCCCTGGGGTTCCCGGGCTAGCCCCCCTCGAACTGCCCCCAAGGGAAGGGCATGGTGGGTTTGGTTCGATGATGATCCTCGCGCTCGTCCTTCGACCGCTCCTTGAACCAAGCCACCAAGCGGGCCAATTGCCGCACCGCCTCCTCATACGCCGCCTTTCCTTTCTCAGCCGTCGCCAACTCGGCGTCGCCAAGCACACCGGTTTTCGAATAGCTACTGGTCCATGAAACGACCGTACCAGATCCCTGCGCAAAGAGATCAACATACTGAAAGGGGCTGTCTTCTTCATTAAACGAAATCACCCCACTCTTGATCCGATCCTTGCGGACATTATCGCCGTCCAAGTGGAGATACATTGAAGTTTCCAACTCGCAAGCGTGAGCACAGCCACCGGGAAACTTGCTCTCCCGCCACCCGGGAAGAAAATCAGGGTCGACCGTCAACAGATTCCACCATGCGGTCAGCATACACTCCGCATCGGTTTCCAGGTTCGTCCGTCGGGCCACCAAATCGAGATTCGGCATGTTCGATCCATGCCCATTCAAAAGAATGATCTTCTTGAACCCGTGATACGCCAAGGATTTCGTGATATCCAGAACGTGGTGCATGAAATGCTCGAAATCATGATTGATCGTCCCCGGAAAATCCATGACGTGACCGGTGTATCCATAGGAAACGGAGGGCAACACCAACGCATTCTTGGGGTCGAGCCTCGCCCCGCCCAACGCCACCTCCGTCGAGCACACCACATCGACATCCAAGGGCAAATGGGGGCCATGCTGCTCCACCGCCCCGCACGGAACAATGCAGACTTTGCCAAGATCCACGGCATCATTGATGTCAGGCCAAGTGAGCTTGGCATATCGGTACTCGGTTTCCGCACGACTCATGATCAAGATTCTCCTTCCGCTCGTTTTGGGCTACACTGGAATTCAGCCTGTACGCTAAGCCGATGAACCCAAAGAGTCCAAACCAATTCGATGAGGGCATCGATGCGTTCCCAATGTCCGCGCTCCCTTCTCGGCATCAAGGCCGACGGACCCACCCCGGGCGCCCCGCTCTGCCCCCTCCCCCATCATGACCCCCTCACCGATTGCGACCGGAATACGCCATCGGGTCATCGGGTTCGCCGTCTTGCTCGCTGTCGTCACCTACATGCAACGCGTGGCCCTTTCCCAAGCGGCTCCCGCCCTGCAGGCCGACCTGGCCTTGAGCAAGCTCGAAATGGGTTTGGTCTTCTCGGCCTTTATGTGGACCTATGCCATCTTCGAAATCCCCTGGGGATTCGCCAGTGATCGCTGGGGCCCCCGCCGGGTGCTGGGCGGGATCGTCGGCCTTTGGTCGATCTGCACCGCAGCCCTTGGCGGCTGCTGGAATCTCGCGTCCCTGGTCATCACTCGGGGTTGCTTCGGAGCCTTCCAGGCGGGTTGCTTTCCGACCATTGCCCGTATGTTTCAAAACTGGCTTCCCCGCGCCGAGCGGGTCCGTGCCCAAGGCATCATGTGGCTCAGCGCCCGCTGGGGCGGGGCATTCACCCCCCTCATCGTGATCGGGTTGATCGACGCCACGGGGTGGCGACTGGCCTTCGTTGGATTCGGAGGCATCGGACTGATCTGGGCATGGGCCTTCCACCGGTGGTATCGCGATCACCCCCGGGATCATTCGGCGGTCAACGAGGCCGAACGCGCCCTCACTCCGAATCCAGACGACGTGACCTTCACTGCCAGCGAGGTGCCATGGGCCCTCTTGATTCGATCCAAAACCGTTTGGTTGCTCTGCGCTCAATACATGTGCCTTAATTTCGGATGGCAATTCTACATCACCTGGCTTCCCACTTATCTGCTCGAAGCGCGCCAGGTCGATCTGAGTCAAACCGCCTTCCTGGCCGGGTTGCCTCTTTTTTTCGGTGGATTGGGATCTCTTTTTGCCGGAACGATTTCAAACTGGCTCGAACAGCGAACCCAAGGGGCCGCTCGGGCGCGCCGACTCCTGGCCGGGACCGGGTTTGCTGGCGCAGCCCTTTGTTTCACCCTTTCCGTTCACATTCACAATCCGTTCTGGGCCATGATTGCTCTGGGCGTCGCCAGTTTTTCCAACGACCTGGTCATGCCTCCCAGTTGGGGGGCCTGCATGGATGTCGGAGGCAGGCTTTGTGGCACTCTATCGGGTGCCATGAATATGATGGGCGGGTTCGTCGCCGCGCTGGCCCCCATGGTCGTCGCCTTGATCCTCACCTGGTCCGACGACAACTGGGCCCTCACGTTTTATGTCTCGGCGGCAATTTACCTGTTGGGAACATTCCTCTGGCTCCTCCTGGACCCGGTCACCCCGATCCACCCACCGAAGCCCCAACCCCCTTCGCCCTGATTGGAGCGCTTGCGGGGATTGCAGACCCAAGCTCTTCCCTCAGAGCCTCCCACCGAGAATCGGCTTGTCTCAGCACTCCGGGTTGCCCAGTCTTGCCACCGTGCGTCAAACAATCCTTCCGCCCACCTGGATTCCACTCCGGCACCCGCTGGCCTGGGGGCTCGGATTCCTCTCCCTCCTGGGATTGGGCACCTGGCCGTTGATCCGCGCGGACGAGGTTCGACGCCCCAACCTCCTGATGGTCGTCTCCGATGACCAGTCCTGGCCTCACTGCGGCATCTATGGAACCCCCCACCTCAAGACGCCAAGCTTCGATCGAATCGCACGGGAAGGGGTGCTCTTTACCCACGCATTCTGCCCGGCGTCTCAATGCAGCCCCTCACGAGCCGCCCTCCTGACGGGACAAAACATCTGGCAACTACGGGAAGCCGGCACTCAAGCAAGCCTGTTTCCCAACGACATCCCCACCTATCCCGATCTCCTCGAAGCGGCGGGTTACCAGGTCGGCTACACCGGCAAACCCTGGGGACCGGGCAGTTGGAAAGCAGGCCATCGCGCCCGGAACCCGGCGGGACATGAGTTCAATTCCCGGCGCCTCACCCCACCCACCTCAGAAATCAGCAAGATCGACTACGCCGCCAACTTTTCCGAGTTCCTCCAGGACAAGCCCAACGAAAAGCCCTTCTGCTTCTGGTTTGGTTGCTATGAACCCCACCGCAATTTTGAGCGAGGCTCCGCCCTCCGAAGCGGCAAGACTCCCGATCAGATCAAGGTCCCTCCGTTTTATCCGGATCAACCCAATGTTCGAGAGGACCTCCTGGATTACTTTCTGGAAATCGAGTGGTTCGACCAACAACTCGGAAAGATGATCGCCATCCTGGAGCAAGCCGGCGAACTGGAACACACGCTGATCCTCGTGACCAGTGACAATGGAATGCCCTTTCCCCGGGCCAAAGCCACACTCTATGAATCGGGCACTCGAGTCCCGCTGGCCATTCGCTGGCCACAGAGAATCAAAGGAGGCCGCGTCCTCGGCAACCTGACCTCCCTCATCGATCTGGCCCCCACCCTGCTCGAGGCCGTCGGTCTGGAAGCGCTCCCCAACATGAGCGGGCAAAGCTTATGGCCCCTTCTCAGCGGGCGGACCGGGCCGGAAAAACAACCGGGCCGATCCCATATCCTCCTCGGAAAAGAACGGCACAATCACGCCCGCGCGGACAACCTCGGATATCCGGAACGCGCCATTCGTACCGATCGATATCTCTACATCCATAACCTCAAACCCGATCGCTGGCCCATGGGAGACCCTCCCCATTTCCGCTGCCACACCAAAATGAAAAACCCCACCAAGGAATTCATCCTGAGCCAACAGACGGAGGCGGCGATCACGCCCCTTTTTCACCTGACCTACGGCAAACGACCGGCCCGGGAATTCTACGATCTCCACACCGACCCGCATTGCCTCGAGAATCGGATCCACCACCCCGACCATCAAGAAACGATCCGGGAACTCGCCGAAACGATGACCAACGAATTGCGAGAACAAGGGGATCCCCGAATGCATGCCCATGGCGACATTTTTGACAGCTACCCCTTCTTCGGAAGAATTCAACCTGATCTTCCCGGTTTCAAGGCGTGGGGCCAATACAACTCCGACTACTGGCCTTACCCCGGGACCCTGATCCCTCGTCTTCCAAAGCTCCGGTAGCAACCTTTGGCGAAACCCTCCGGACCGTTTATTGGAATCAACAAAACACTCGATGAGCCTTCCCCCACTCAGACTTGGTGAGACTCGGATCGCCGATGGCAGCCTGGCGCGAATCACGCCCCTCATCGATTCCCTGAACCCCCAATCGATCCTGCTCGTCACGCATCCCGAGGCCTACGAAAATTCCGGCGCGAATCACGTTTTGGAGCCGATCCTGGCCGACCGAAAGGGTTGCCGGTTCACTGATTTCAAACCCAACCCAACCTTCGAGGACGCCCGACGCGGCACCGAACGCCTGGGAAAAGAGGCCTGCGACCTGATCATCGCCCTCGGGGGAGGAAGCGCCATTGACATGGCCAAACTGATCGCGATCTTCTCCGCCCAGGACGCCTCCCCCCGCGATCTCCTGAGTCAGGGCGCGACGTTCCAGCCAACCACCATTCCACTGGTCGCCGTCCCGACGACCGCCGGAACGGGGAGTGAAGCCACCCATTTCGCCGTCGTCTATCTCGAAGGAAAGAAACACTCCATCGCTCACCCCAGCCTCTTGCCCGACCTCGCCATCGTGGATCCCGAACTCACCCACCGCCTTCCCAAAGCCCTCACGGCGACAACGGGCTTGGACGCCCTCTGTCAGGGCATCGAATCCTTGTGGTCGGTTCAGTCCACCGAGACATCAAGACGCCTGGCCCGCGAAGCGGTCCGCCTGGCCTGGACCCATTTGGAAGCCGCCGTCCACCGCCCCACACCCACGATCCGCCTCGCCATGTGCCGCGCCTCTCACTTGGCGGGTCGCGCAATCAACATCAGCAAGACCACCGCGCCCCATGCCCTCTCCTACACCCTGACGGCCCGCTGCGGCATCCCTCACGGTCACGCCGTCGCCCTGACTCTGGGCCCCATCCTGGAATTCAACAGTCGGGGCACCGAAGAAACCGTGCACGACCCCCGTGGCCTCGTCCACGTTCAGAAGGCGATTGACGAGATTCTCGAGACCTTGGATTGTCCGACTGCGGAAGAAGCGTCCCGGCGGTTCTCGGAGTTCATGAAGACCCTTGGTTGCCCCTCCACCTTGAAGGAAATGGGAATCGCTTCCTCCCCTCTCCTCGAGGAGGTAGCGGAGCACGTCAATGCCGAACGGCTCAACAACAATCCGCGCCGGATCACCTGTTCCCAGCTCAAGGAGATCTTGGGGCGGATCGCTTAGCAAAACGAACCGTGGCCCCAATCCCCTGGCCGCTCCCGCACCCGCCTTCCCGAAAAGGCCTCTCCCCGATGATGGCCACCTCACGTTCCGGCATTCCGGCTAACGCACCACCGACTCAAACCAGGCCTCAAAAAACGGCCTCGGCTCAACCGTGGCGGGCACTCCGTACTTTCGGTCCACCAACTCTCCTCCTTTCAAAACCACGAAGCACGGAAACATCATCTCCGGGACAAACCGACTCACCAGAACGGGATTCTCATCGACCTCGATCTTGCAGATCTTGAGGCGGCCCTTCAGTTCGGACGCCATCTCCTCCAGCACCGGATTGGTTTCCAGGCACGCGAAGCACCACTCCGCCCAGAAGTCGAGCAAGACAAATCCCTTCTCACGCCCCAGCACCTCCTCGTAGTTGCTGTCGCTGAGGACGATCAGATTCTGCGGCGTCCCTTTCCCCGGTGGCTGAACCTGGGATTGCTCTTCAAGCAACCGGCATTCGCCCAGGAATGCCACGATCGCTCGAATGTCATCCATCGCCCGGGGATCATCAAAGGAGGGCATGAGCGAAACCCCATCGATCAGATGCTCCTCCCTGGGTTCGGCGATCACGGCATTGGGCTCCAGGATCGACTGCAGAATGGCCTCCCGATCGAGTCGGCGGCCCACGTCCGCCAAATCAGGGCCCATGGTCAACCCCTCTCGCATGCCGGGAGCCTCGTCATCCCCGATGGGATGACATTGCCAACAACCATAATGGTAAAAGGCCTCGCGCCCCCGCGCCACCGAGCCCCATGCGTCAGAATCTGCAGGAGGGGGCACCAACGCACCCGGACGTTGCGGGACAACCCTGTCGGCGACATTCCCCGACAGGCCGTCCCGACCGGCGGCGGGCACCCCATCCCGATCACACCCTCCCAATAGAAAGAGCAAGCCGGAAAGAAACGTCCGATGGATCTTCCCCCAGGACGTCTTCACGCTCACCCCATCCCCGTACGGCCCTCCCGCCATCATTTTTTCCTTCGAGCAGGAAGCGGTGGCGCGTCCCCATCGTGATAGAGCAGGAAATTGTGATCCGCCGTGGCCACCAACGCCGCATTGCTCCACCGGACCGCCACCCCGTCCAGGCGCCCCGAGAGCGGCTCAATGAGTTTGCCGTCCCGATCATATCCCTGCCACACGACATCCTGGGCCTCCACCCAGCAGAAAAGAATATCCCCGTTTTCATTCACGGCCACGGCGGGTCGCGTGCTGGGTTTCCCCGAGCCAGGCGCCGGATAGAGTTTTTGGGGCGCACTCGCCTTGGCGAACGACGCCACGCCCCGCGTACTGAACCCAAAATAGACACCGGTCGGACCACTCGCCATCGAATAAGGGGCCCCGGGACAACCACAGTTCTCCCACTTCTCAATCAACGTCTTGCTCCAGGTCCGCCCCCCATCTCCGGATTTCAGAAGAAAGGTATCCTTGTCCCAACTCGTCTGTGAGGTCTTCACGGAATTCCGGTGAATGACGTACAAGCCGCCCTCGGAGTCCATCGTCGCCTGGATGGGGCAGCACCGACAATTGCCCTCGATATCGAGATCGAGCGATTGCGGATCGGACCACGTTCTCCCCTCGTCATGGGAGAGCGCCATGAACATCTCCCGATCCATTTCCGGTCCGGGTTCCCGCTGCCCCGCCCAGAAGGCATAAACCTTCGAACTGTTCGGATCCGCCACGAGGGCACCCACCCCTTCAAATCCGATGGTCTCGCCGGCGAGGTTGGTCTCCGCCTCAAATGCGCTTCCCTCATCATTGAGGCGCGAATGCAACAGATACCTCAACACGAAGAACCTCGCCTTGGATTGGAACATGGCGTCATAGGCCTCGGCGCCCATGGCCTGCTTTGAATAGCGAGGATTGTGGCGAGTGATCACATGCACCCTGCCCGTGAGCCCACCGACATGTTGTTTCCGGCCGCCATTCCGGCCGCCTTCTGGTGAACCGGGAGGGGATCCGAGAA
>MDTE01202651.1_pt1 | contig 11663 bp, 10 predicted proteins | sample 811231 | NCBI WGS metagenome assembly MDTE01 (sample SAMN05326651, study PRJNA326480) | marine metagenome | isolation source: seawater | place: Indian Ocean: Red Sea | collected 2010
AATCTCAGCTTGCTCAATACCGGCTGGTACATCAAGCAGCTGCGCGATCGCGAACCCAAAATCGATATCCGCTACACCGACAATTTTATCGATTCGGTCCTCACCGATACCCAGGACATCAATATTGCCAAACGCTACTGGCCCGAGACTAAATCCATTACCGCGGCCGGTCTGGAATGGGAAGTTCCCCCACCTCAGGGCTATAATATCCTGCGGGTGCAGGATATCATGGTCATCAAAATCATCGACTGGAACCAGTGGAAAAAACCCGTCCACATAGCCATCACAGTGCCAACTACCAACTATGTTGGCCTGACCACTTTTATGCAGATGACCGGTATGACATACCGGCTGACCCGGGAGCGCGAAGTCCTCCCCGATGCCGAGAAATTGAAACACAACCTATTTGAGGTTTTTCAGTTCCGCGGCGTCACTGACCCGGCGGTCTACAAGGACTCCCAGACCATCCGCCTGCTCACCAACTACCGCGCCGGCCTCCTTGAACTGGCCTCCCTCTATAGACGTGAATCACGCGGCGAGGACCTGCTCCAACTGCTGAACTGGGGCGAAGAGCACCTCTATTTCTCCTGGGACAGTTATTACCTGGCGGCTGGTTACCTGCGCGAAACCGGATATCTTTCCCAGGGGGCCGAATTCATGGAAAAGGCCGGACTTGCCCTGTCCCAGACCGGCACCTCCGGAGAGTCAGATATCTATCGCAACCTCATGGCCATAGCCGATGACCTGGTAGACCGCTACAAAGAACCCGACCGCGCCGAGGAGCTCTATCGGCGCGCCATCCGGCTCCAGCCCGAATTGTTCGGCGCACACTATGGTCTGGCAGCCTGCCTGCAACTGACGGACAGAGCCAGGGAAGCACTGCAAATTGTGGATGATTATGCCGCCCGCCACGGAGAAAACGAACAATTGCGAACGGCGCGCAAAATTCTGCAGCGCGCCCTCGGCGAAGAAGAGCCCCCCTAACCTTTGGCCAGCTGTCAATTGGCATCAGTAGTGCCCATCCAGATAAATGCGCCAAGACCGGCCAGGGCCTTTGCCAGCCGCCCTTTAGGCAGGGTGTTGGCCTATCCAGGAATGCCCCGTACAATTTGCCGCAGGCGGCAGAAATGGAAGATTTTTGAGCGCTAACGCATCCCCAGATAGTATAAAAACCAGGCTACTCGCCCCCTGTGAAGAAGGCGGAAAACCGATCTCATTTGCCGCCTCGAATGCACTCTAAGGCCTCCTGCAGGACAGCGTCGTTGTGATACCCGGCTATCAGCTCTTCCAGGGCCTTGGCAGAGGCGGACTGCAACGCCCGAATCTGGGCGATCAACTGCGGCAAAGCCCGCACTACATTGTCAACGATAGCGACACTGGAGTGCGCGGCTGTCCGCGACATTGGATTCAAATCCACGGTGACCACCTCCTTGCCCATCTGGCGCAATGCGGTGCAGCGATCGCCGTCTTCCAGAGGTACAAAAATAACATCGGCACGAAAAATGCCCTCCGGGTGGACAAAGCGGCGATTCGAATCAATAAAATTTAGCTCGGCTTCCCTTGAGGGCATCAAGACTGCGGTGGCGCCGTGTTTTTCCAGATGCCGCCGAATGGCCCGCTCCCGTTCTTTCGAGGCGTGAAAAATATTGACCTCCAGGGGTGCTTGCAGGAGGCGGCCCAGTGCTACCGACTCGGCCGCTACCAGGGCAGCGGTATTGCCATTTACCGAGATCACGGGGTGCTGGGCCCGCAAAAGCAAAGCCGCCGCCGCCCGCATGGCCGCACGGGCAAAAGGCCGGGTTTTTTCCCCGATCAGGTAGTCGAAGGCCTCGCCGCGACCGTGGGCGATCAAACCATGGATCGAGGTAATCCCCTGTTCCACGCCGGCGGTAATGGCATCCCGTATCTTCAGCGATGCGTAGCGGGGATGAGTCGTGGATAAATCACTCACCTAAATTAGCCTCACGCTGTGCTGCAGCAGTCGCGTCTCCTGCGCTGCGGTAAAAGGCCGGTTGCTGAAGACCGCATTTCCAAGCATGATCATAGAGGCTACGCCGCCGGCATCTTCGACCTGCCGAATGATTTGCTGGACTCTCTGGTCCTTCAACAAGCGGCTTTCAAGGGCAAACAACTTGGAAATTTTTATACAGGAAACAAAATCGATCTCCCCCGCTTTCAGATCGTTCTTGATACCTGCCAATGCCCGGTCGGCTGCTCTGTTGATCTGCTCTTTCCGCCTGGAGTCCCCGAGCACTTCCCTGGTTTGTATAGGACTGAAATAGCGATAATAAATCGGCTGCTCGCCAACTGGTAAGGACTCGGCAGCCAGGGGGTGCCCCTCTCGCAACTTGACCAGGCAACCACCGTGATACTGGGCACAGACATCCCCAAGGCCCGTCAGATTCTCCACCTCGGCCACGTGTGCGATCATGGCCAATTGCTCCTCGTCCCGCTCCACTTGCAACAGGGAGTTCACCGCGTACGCAGTAGCCAGTGCAGACGCCCCGCTCAAGCCAAAACCGCAACTCAGAGGCAGCGGAGATTCCAGTTGCACGCGCACCGCCTGGGGCGTCAGTTTCTCGACCACAGCCGAGACCGTGGGAAAAGCTACTGCTTCGCCGTTAAATTCCACCTTGGTACTGCCGCCATCCAGGGACACTGTCGCCACTACCCCTTCACGCACGGTGAACCCCATACCCAACGAATGCATCCGGGTGGGATCCGGGTTGTGGACGATTTTAAAGACACAAGAGATATTGCCGGGCGCAAAGGCCCTGCATTTTTCCACCATTAGATCTCCCCTTTCTGCGATTGGGCAAATTGCATCGTCGATCCCTTCAGATGCCGATTTGAATTCCGGCCGAGTCCAGGGCGCAATTGCAAACTTGTATATTGAGATGGCTTCTCAGCCCTAAGAGCATGAACGGCACCGAATCTGATCACAGAGGGACGTGGTCGGGTGAAGCCAACCGGAAATTCTCGCAAGGCCCCTAAGGAAATAAACAATCCGATGGCCCCTCGCAAGACCGCCGCCGCCTCTTTCCCTATACCAACCGGATCCAATAGACTATATTCAAGCCGGGAATATTTTCTTTATTTTTTCACCCACATACGGAGGTACTTATGCTGGATATTGGCATTTTTTCCCCTCACGGGGCCGATCACGAGCGCAACCTCGAATTCTGCCGCGATACCGATGTGCGCCATATCGTTCTGAGTAGTGGCAATATAGACTCCCAGGACGATGATGCAGTACCCCTATCCGGGGCTATAAAAGATATGGCTGATCAGTACGCCGATGCCGGCGTTACCCTGGCGGCGCTGACGCCCCCCCGCATCCCGCAAAGCGCTTTTGCGGATCTCGAGGTCCGCAAAAGCGAACTCCAAAAACTCGGCCGCCTGGTCGAGGGCATGGGTGCAGCTGGCATCCCCTACGTCCATCTCTACCTCAACGTCGACCCACTGGATTCCGATGATGCCCGCGAACAGCTCTGGGGGGGGCTGATCGAGGTCTACCGCGAACTCATCGCCATCGCCACCCAAGCGGGGGTGCAGATTTCCACCCACCACTTCCATCGGCCCGACCGCCTGTTGTGGAACTACGCCACCATGTCGCGCTTGCTCGGCGAGGTCTCGAGCCCCCACAACGGCGTCACCTATTGCCAGGGCAAATCCCAGATGGCGGGAGACAATCTGGTGGATGATATCCTCAACTACGGCGAGCAAATCTTCATGTTCCACATCCGCGATGTCGTCACCCAGGTCTCCGGTCCGGTGGACCCGGAGATCGAGCAGCGCTTCGCCGCCATGGGCTATCTCGAAGTGCCTTTCGGAGCCGGCGAAGTAGACATGGTCGGCTCGATCCGCGCTCTTAAGCAGATCGGCTATCGGGGGCAGATCTACCCGGAACACTACCCGTCTATTGGCGGCGACTCGGCTGCTGGCCTGGCCTGGACCATCGGCTATATTCGCGCCCTGGATCAAGCTATACAGGTTTAAAGCCTCTGGGTAAACTCCCTGTGGCCTTACCAGAGGCCGCAGGGAGTTTTTGCCAACCCTAGCCTGCCCCCCGACTGTTTTTGAGAAAATAGTATTGCAGCGCAAGGCCACCGAATACGACTCCGGCCGAAAGCAGATACGGGGAGCGGGAACCAATGTGCTCGGCGGCCAATCCCCCCAGCAACGGTCCGAATAAAAAACCGCTGCCGATGATCGCCTCGTGGAATCCAGTGCGCCGCCCCCCTCCTCCCCTTGTGTAGAGGCTATAAAAAATGCTGGCGGTGAAGGTCACTCCAGCCTGCAGCCCATGCAACAGTAATGCGACACCCAGAATAAAGGGCGATTGGCTGGCGGCAAGCAAAAAAAGACCGCCTGCACCCACAAGTTGGATCGCGGCCAGGGGGCCCCAGCGAAACTGCCACCAGCCGCCCCGTGCCAACACCACAAAAGTGACGAGCTGCGCCACTCCGATCAAACCCAGGAGGTAGCCAAGTAATTCCGGAGAAATCTTCAGATCCCCGGCCAGCTTGGGAAATAGAGCTCTTATTGCCCCGCCGCTGAAAAATGTGGCGAAATTGGCGATCCAGGCGATGGGTAAAAACCTTCGCGCAAGAGGAAAGGAGGTGGGTCCAGACGCCGCTGCAGCCGGCACCTCTTCTTCTCTTACCCGAACTACTGTGAGTCCGATTGCAAGTAGGCCCATCAAAGCCGCGCAAAGCGCGAAAACTCCGGTGGGATAAACGGCATAGAGCAAACCGCCCAACACCGGCCCCGCCAGCACACCTAAGGACCAGGAGATGTTGTAGCCACTCAGGGCATGGAGCAGTCTTCTACCTTCCTTGCCCTGACCTATCCACGCCTGTAGCGGCGGCCACAAGCCGGCGACAACCACGCCGGTAATAGCGCCCAGAATCAGCAGGTGCACTACCTGCGAAACCACTAAATAAGAAGAAAAAACCAGGACGATCAAAAAGCAGGTATAGATTATGGTACTCCGGTAACCCACCCGATCGGAAAGCCGTCCCGCCAGCAGGCAGCTGAGCGCATAGGCCAGGGAGCCGATCGCCCCCAAGACCCCAAGATCCTCGTAGGAGGCTCCCAGCCGCAGTGCCAAGAGCGGGATACAGAACCACACCACTGAAATACAACCATCCACCAGAAATGCAAAAGTGTAGAGCAAAGACTCTTTCTTTATCATAGCAGTTCGCGTGGAAAGCTCTTTGTCCAGCGCTGCTGGTGGTGCGGCAGAGCGTCGATTTTGATAGATAGATCGATGCTGAGGTGGAAGGCCTCCACCGTGCTCTTCAAAGTGCAGCGGGTATCCACGCTGGTGGTCCCATCCCGCCGCACGATACGCCGCGAGTGCTGGCTGGTGGCCACTACATCCGCAGGGTCTCTATTGCTGGCCCAGACCTCGAGTCGGCGCTGATTTTCGATCTCCATGTCTGCACTAACCCGCACGATATTGCGCTCCCGAGTATTCAATCCGGTGCGATCCCCGAGCAGGTCCTGAACAATCTCCCACGGCGGCTCGTCCGGCCCAAGATCGTAGAGTTCGGCCTCGTCGCCAGCCCTGAACTCAGCCTCATCGCGGGGCAACTCCCCGGCAGCAGCCGGGCGCGGCCGCAGCAGCGGCAAAACCAGCTGCGAAGCATGCCCGATCCGATTCACCCCCCTGTATGGAGTCGGCCACAGATTGGGAAAATCCGCGCTGCAGATGGACAGGCGGATGCAGTGCCCGGTGGCAAAGCGCCACCCCGTGGCGTCCAGCTCGATCTCCAGTTCGTAAACTTTCCCCGGCTCCAGCGGCGTGGGCTGGCTCAGGGAATCGCGCCTTGTAGCATTTAAAACCCCGCTACAGATCAACGTGCTGCTGCCGTCCTCTGCCACATCGCACAGCCGCGCGACAAAGGCCATGACCGGAGCCGTGGAACTGGCGTGCAACAAAACGCGGGGACGCCCGAAAATCTCCAGCGGCTCCTCTAGTGGCGCGCTGGTATAATTCAGGGAATGAATCTCGTCCACCCGCTGATCCGTGGGCAGGCCAAAGGGCACCCCCCCGCTCCACAATCCACCGGCAATACCCACTGTGGGACGGTACTCGTATTCGTCAAAGGTCGCAGCGCCAACGCCCTCCGGCATTAACTGCCCGGCGGGCCCCAATTCATGGACCAGTTCTACACTTCCAGGGGCTCGCAGTTCTCTCTCCACCCTCCAATAGCCACTGGTCCGGGTGCGATCGGCCCGCGGTTCATCGTAGGTCTGCATGTAAAAACAGATCGGCTCCTCGTCCATCACCCCATTATCCTCACCCTTCAACCAGTAGTCGCACCAGCGCACGATCTCGTGCAGATGGTCGATCCGCGGGCCCGGCAGCGCCACATTCGGCCGGCTGTGATTCCACGGCCCCATCAGTAATTTTTTGGGCACCTGAAGATTTTCAAAGGTGCGCAGGGGCGGATTGGGATAGCCGTCGCGCCAGCCGCCGATCATAAAAACCGGACACTCGATCTGCACATAGCGCCCCCGCAAGCTCCCCGGTCGCCAGTACGGTCCGTCTTTCTGCTGTGCCAGCCAGTTGAGGATATAGGGCGTATTGTGCTCGAGGTGCTCCTCCCAGGTGCGGGCCCACTCGGCACCGCTGTACTCGGGATAGGGGGGCATGGCATTCATACCGACCATGGAAATGCCGTAGGCTCCAATGTCGTAATAACAACGCCAGGCACCGCCGCGGTAGTGGCAGTCATCGGTGTAGCGATCATCGGTGAAATAAATGGGAATGATGGTTTTGAGAGCCGGCGGCCGATGGGCCGCCACCTGCACGCAGGTGAACCCCCCATAGGAACCACCCGTCATGCCGATTTGGCCATTGCACCAGCTCTGTTGCGCCAGCCATTCAATAGCCTCCACGGCATCCCGTTGCTCGCGCTCGGTGTATTCATCTGTATTGACCCCTTCGCTGGCGCCAGTACCCCGACAATCCAGGCGGGCACCGATAAAACCGTGACGGGCGAAGTAATGATGCTGGCCGGAATATGCCGCTACATCGTCCTTGCGGTAGGGAATATATTCGAGAATTAAAGGTTGGGGCCGTCGTTCCCAATTTTCACCTTCGGGCACGTGCATATCCAGAGCCAGGTGCACCCCGTCGGACATGGGAATCATCACATTCTTGATGAATAAGACGCCATCCTCTGGTGGAAATACAATCATTTTTTTCCTCCTCAATTTTTCCCTAACCTATGCCTGGTATTATTGCCTTCGCCAAGGGACAGGACTGCCTAATAGACCGGCCAATAGCTCAGTGGGCAAGTTCCAGATCAACCAAAAATCCGCTCTGCCTCGCGGTGTACCACGGCGTGTAAATCCGCCGTAGCCCAGGGCGTGGGCGCGTAGCCGCCAGACATCAGGAGAACGAGTGGGACGCCCCATTCCCGCACCCGCTGCAGCACGAGACGATCTCGCAGGTGCAGCCCCTCGCGGCTCAAATCCATCCGCCCGTAACGATCACCCTCCACCGGATCCACACCGGCCAGGTAAAATACCAGATCGGGCTTGGCCGCGTCCATCACCTGGGGCAGGTGCATTTCCAGCTTCTCCAGATAGCCCGCATCGCCGATATGATTGGGCAACCCCACGTCCCGCGAAGAGTGCATCTTCTGGAAGGGATAGTTCTTCTCACCGTGCATCGAAAAGGTATAGGTCTGGGCGTCGTCCGCAAAAATGGCCGCGGTGCCATTGCCCTGATGCACATCCAGATCTACTACCAGGGCGTTTTTTATCTGCTCTCGGAATCCGAGCACGCGAATGCTTACGGCCACGTCGTTGAGCACGCAAAACCCCTCTCCATGTCCAGAAAAAGCATGGTGGGTGCCGCCGGCCAGATTGGCGGCAACTCCATCTTCGAGTGCCATAACAGCCGCATTCAAGGTGCCCTGCACCGCCAGACGCGAGCGCCGCACCAGGGCTGCGGACCAAGGTAGGCCCATTTTTCTCTGGGCCGCCCGGTTTAGCAAACCGCCCCGCAATTGTTCCAGGTACCCAGAAGTGTGCACCAGTTGCAAATCCTCCCAGGCCGCTTCGTGCGGTTCGACCACTTCCCTTTCTTGCAGCAAACCCTCCGATAGCAGAATCTGGTGCAAAGCAGGGAATTTCCCCATTGGAAAGGGGTGTTGCGGCGGTAACTCGACAAAGTAATCCGGGATATAACTAACGCGCATGCAGATTGTTTTCACTTTTGAATTGGCCTTGCAGAGCCAATCAATAAATACGCTAATGCTTTGATTTTTTCAAATCCGAGAACCACTATTTTGAGGTGTCGCCCTGTACGCGCTTTCCTAAAAAAGGCTGCTGGCCCCTTGAAGAAAAAGAGTAGAGGAGATATTTTAAAAGCTTTCCCAAATCCGAACGCGGCGTTAAAATTTCCGCTGCGCCCAAAGCGGGGCCCGGGCAAATTTTAACGCCGCTTCTAAAACTTGTAGCCAGCAGAGGAATCCCCCATGAAATTTGGCACCTGCAACGAATACTTTGAAAACTGGCCCATTGAACAAGTCTTTGAATACGCTGCCGAAATTGGCTACGATGGGGTGGAAATAGCGCCCTTTACCCTGGCCAATTCCGTTGAGGAAATCGGCGCCGGACAACGGCGCGAAATTCGCCGCAGCGCCGAGCGCTCCGGGGTGGAGATCATTGGTCTGCACTGGTTGTTGATCAGTCCCGAAGGCCTCTATATCAACCACGTCGACGATGCCATTCGCAACCAGACCCAAGAATATTTCAAGGCCCTGATAAACTTTTGCGGCGATCTGGGCGGCGAGGTAATGATCATCGGTTCACCTAAACAGCGCAATGTGCAGAAAGGCTGGGATCAGTGGGAAACATGGAACCGCACCCGGGCCGTTTTTGAGGACTGCCTCTCCCTGGCGCAAGAGCGCGGCGTCTACTTGTGCATCGAGCCACTCAGCAAAGACCAGACCAATCTTCTCACCACCGCGGCCGAAGCCGTCAAAATGGTCGCCCAGATCGACCACCCCAACTTTCAGACCATGGTAGATGTGTGTAGCGGTTCGAGCGAGGAATTGCCCCTTCCCCAACTACTGGAGGACTCATCTCAACACCTTTACCACGTCCACGTCAACGATGCCAATAAACGCGGTCCAGGCTTTGGGGAAACCGATTTTGTCGGCGTTCTAAGAACCCTTAAAGAGATGAACTACGAACGCTATATTTCAGTGGAAGTTTTCGATTTTGCCCCCGACCCGCGCACTATAGCGGCGGCAAGCCTGGCCTATTTGCGCGGCATCGAAGCGGCGCTTTAGCGACCGCCGGACCCTTCATCGTCGCCCTTCTCGCTGCGCTCGATAATGCCCTGAACGAAGCGGTCGAAGTATTCTTTGTCGGCTTCGTTCTTCGCCCTTTCCCTACTGAGCATTGCAGCTAAAACCCGGGCGAGGCGCTCAGGACTTTTATCACCCAGACTCTTCATCTGCTTGATTTCGGAGATTGAGCGCTGCCTGGGGGTGAGGGGCTTCTCTTTGGCCGCCTCCGTGGTCGCCTTTGCAGCGATTTTCCTGGCACTTGGCTTGGGATTGGCGCCGGCCCGGCCTTTCTTTTTCTTCTTTTTTCCGTTCTTGAACAGACGGGTAAGCAAGGATCTAGAAGGCTTTTTTTTCGTTTTCATGAGAGTCTCAGGTCCACCCCTGATAATGCGCTCGGACTCCCCTCATCGTCTGTAAATGGGCAACCCAGAGCACGCAGCTCGTTGTAGTCTGAATATAGACTTCGGCTCATCTCTTCGGCGAGACGCAGCACAATCTTGCACCCCATCTCCGGATTAGTTGCGAGAACTTCCACCAAATCCGCTTTGAAAAAGCCGATCAACTCGCAGTGCTCCGCAGATACGATCGAAGAGTTTCGCGGGGTGCTGTCAAGGAGGGCAAACTCCCCCAGCAGTTCGCGGGGTCCAAGAGTCCCGACCACGGTAATAGAATGATCGAAGTTTTCGCGCACGATATGCACTGAACCGGAACGCACCAGATAAAAACCGGACTGCTCGACGCCGCGATAGATAATAGTTTCCCCCGCTTTGAAATGCCGGATGTGGACGATTCTAGCCAGCTGCCCAAGTTCCCTCTGCACCAGCAGGGAGAAGATCGGAATGCGCGCCAGAGCCTGCTGCAGACTTTCCGTCTGGTCGTCTTCAGCGGAAAAAACGGTACCCCACTCGGGGTCGACGATTTCTTCAGGACTCTTATTGGCCATGCCGAATTCCTCTTTATCTTGCTGCTAAGTTTACTAAGATACGATATTCTTGGCAAACCCATTTTCTATTGACAGAACAAGGTTTTTTCCGAATCTTCAGCTTCAGATCTAATCCCTCCATTAGCACGGCCGGAGGAAAAACCATACCTCAATCCCTTAGAAAGGAAAGCCTTATGCCCAACTATACCCTCAACCACGTCCACCACGAGACCAAAAACGTCGAGGCGGCAGTGAAATTTTACCAAGATTTCTTTGGCGCCACGGCCGCAGATCCCTTTGAACGTGGTGGTGCAACCTGGGTTTTCGTCCATATAGGCGAGATCCAGATAACCGTTACCGACCGCGAATTTTCCGATATGGAACTGGGCCGCTACCAGGGTTACGACCACATAGCCCTGACTACGGATGACTTCGATGCCACTCTTGCCGACATCGAGAGCAAGGGTATAAACATCTGGTTCGGCCCCCTCCAGCTCGACGATGGCCAGCGCCTGGTTTTCATCAGCGGCCCCGACGAAATAAAGATCGAGTTGATGGAGAAAATCTAATGCCCCCACAGGTCCGTCCCTTCGGCCTGTGGCACAGTCCCATCCAGCCCCAAGATCTGGCCCATAGCAAAAACTTCAAAGACGTGGCCTGGGATGCAGATGGCAAAAGGCTGGTCTGGCTCGAAGGCCGCGGCCCCCGGGGCGTGCTGGTGTGCCAAACGCCGCACCAGGCACCCCGGGATTTGAATACCACCCTGTCGGTGCGTGCCCAGGTGGGCTACGGAGGCGGCGATTTCACCCTGGCCCACGGATGGGCTTATTTCGCCGAATCCGGCGGCGGTCTCTACCGCCAGAATCTGGACGGGGGACCGCCTCAACCCCTGACCCCCGCCTTTGGCAATGCCGCCTCACCCACCGTATCCAGAGACGGCCGCTGGGTGGTGTACGTACATCGCGATGCCAGTGTCGACCGACTTGCCATCGTGGATTCAGCAGGTGCCTTCTGGCCCCAGCATCTGGCCGCCGGGGCTGACTTTTATATGCAGCCGGCCTGGCATCCGGGCGGTCGACGGCTGGCCTGGGTGGAATGGAACCACCCGCACATGCCCTGGGACAGCACCCGTTTGCTCCTGGGCACTTTGAGTCTGGACCGGCACCGACTCCCCATACTCAGCGCCTCGACACCGTTGGCAGGAGATTTAAATACCGCTTTATCGCAACCGGAATTCTCTCCGGACGGGCGCTATTTGGCCTATATCTCGGACCAGCGCGGCTGGAGTAATCTGTGGCTCTACGACCTTGAACGGGAAAGCCATTCCTGCCTTACCGAAGACCAGTTCGATATCGGCCTGCCCACCTGGGTGCAGGGCTTGCGGGTCTACAGCTTCAGCGCCGATGGGAAACGCCTATTCTTTG
>MDTE01028064.1_pt1 | contig 11662 bp, 12 predicted proteins | sample 811231 | NCBI WGS metagenome assembly MDTE01 (sample SAMN05326651, study PRJNA326480) | marine metagenome | isolation source: seawater | place: Indian Ocean: Red Sea | collected 2010
ACTCCCCTTTCCGCCGCCACTGCTGCTGCTGCTACTGTTGCCACTCCCTTTGTGCTGTGCACAGAATGCCTTCACAGCATCCTGCTGCGGGCGGTAAGCGCACTTTTCTAACTGCAGTGCTGAATCGACGACTTTATCCCCTGGCGTGGTCTTATTATTGTCCAGTCTATACGCCCACATGGCCATTGGCTGTAGGGCGTGGAAGCGAGAGAGAAAATTGAAAGGAGGAAAATTGAGTAAGTTTCTGGCCTATTGTGAATAGATTGATAACCGAGAGTAGCTCTCTCATCACCTATCCAACACATACCTTGAATAACAAATGATGTAAGATCATTCTGACCGCCCCAAATACTAGCGCATAGACCAGCGCTGGAGCCAAGCTTATCAACGTCGGGAAAGCCCCCGCCGCAGCCTCCTTGTCTATATAAGCAATGCCCTGCCCATTTGCCAACTCATTTGGGAACACCCAGCTGTACGCAGAGGGCTTCACACCTGCCAAGCTCGTGGTTTTCAGCCACTCAAAGCACCATATCTCGATATGCTGGTGAATTTCTCTCAAATCGACCATGGTCTGTCCCGTTTCCAGTCAAACTTGCCGCAAATTGCACTATATAGGGTTGGCTTGTCTTCGTTCCACGATGAATATCACACAGTCGTCTCTACCTGTGCCAGAATCTCTCTTTATTACAACGCCTCCCCTTTTCACGACCTCGATATTTCTACTCGACAAACTTTCATTAAGGTACGTGTCGGACTTAGTTGGCGTTGTGAGGGTGATGAATGACTTTTGTGTGTCGCCATCGTGGAGGTCAGGCTGCATGGTGTGGCTCTCCTCAATTACTATCCTTCTGCTCGCTGAGGTGTACCGAAGCTCACTTTCCCTCTCTTTTGACCCCCCTATCCTTGCACTTTAGACCATGGGAGACGTCGCCAAGGGAGCTAAGATTTTCAAGACCAAGTGCGCCCAGTGTCACACCGTCGAGGCTGGAGGTGGACATAAGCAGGGCCCCAACCTGCACGGCCTCTTCGGTCGTCAAACCGGCAAGGCTGAGGGATACTCTTATTCTCAGGCCAACATCAACAAGGGCATCGAGTGGGGAGAAGACACCCTTTTCACCTACCTGGAGAACCCCAAGAAGTACATCCCTGGAACCAAGATGGTGTTCGCTGGGCTCAAGAAGCCGGCTGAGAGGAACAACCTCATCGCCTACCTCAAGAGCGCCACCGCCTAAGCGTGTGTGTTGAAGAAAGCACAACACTTCTTTGAACCGTTGAATGTGAGCATTTATAGGGGGCCTTCTTTTGAGAGAGAGCCTCTACTTGTGAACATAAAAACGACTAGAGTGATACGGGGGTGCCAGCACGCGAATTTCGATAATAATCTGTGTTTTCGTTCCAAGTATTTTTCTAGTATGTTTCATTCATCTACATATACTCTACAAGGGCTCACCGCTGTCGCTGAAGGTAGATAGGCTGGGAAGCGAGAGATCGCACGTGGACGTCCTCCTCCTCGTTCTTCTCGTCGTCACACTGTGTAGACCCGAAGCCGAGCAAACCCTTGACACCCTCCATCTTTTCGGAAATCTCATCGTGCTCAATGATGGCTAGAGCCGCAGCTGCACCGAAGGCCAGGAGTCCCAGGAGGGAGACCACGGAGCTGCCTGAGCTGCTGCTGGACTGAGAATTTCCGTCATAGTTGTCCTGTGAGGGAGCCTCTTCACTCTCTCCTCCATTTATACGTGCCTGCCTGTGAAGGTGGGCAGAGCTCATCACAGGCTGCATTTCGTACAGTGCGCCTCCGGTGGCCTTGCTCTTCAGGCCATTCCGCATGGGGGCGGACCTCATGGCGGCTGCCTCTTCAGCCCGGGTACCCTCTTTGAAAGCCCCACTGAGGCTAGTCATCTGACTCTTCATTTGAGCCCTCTATTAAGTGCGATAGAACGAGCGAGGAATAGGAAGGAAAGGGGGCAAAGGATGGTTAGAGGTTGGACAACGAAATTGGGGTGGAGGGAAAGCACAGGCTAGTGTATAGAATCGGGAGCGGTAACTGGCATCATACCATACTCTCCGCCACTACTCCAGATTCTGCCCTATTAACGCACCTCTTCCCTGATGCGGGTGGTGGCAGAGGAAGCGTGGGCCGCACTCCGAGCTTCGACTTGCGGCCTAACTACTGCCTCCTCTACGACATTTTTGCGCACTCTACGGCGACCCAGGGCCACAATCGATCTCCTCATTGGTCTCCTAATCCAATTAATTCTGCTACTACTCTGTGAATGGCGTGAGAAACCCGAACTTCGAACACACCAACAACTTCGGAAAAGTGATCCAAGTGCGCACTATGAGGTAGTTGAGAGGGTATGCTGAGGGATCCCAGTGACAGCAAATACGCTCAAAGCTTCACTATTGGAGCGGGCGAGGACGATGAGGCTCTGTCCTTCTTCAGAGAGCATGGATTCGCTGTCTTCGCGGAAGTGTTCAATGCGGAGCAGTGCGAGGAGTCGGTGGATGCCATGTGGAGGCACGCAGAAGAGGCACAGGAGGGTTTGCATCGTGATGACCCCACGACGTGGAAGAAATACCAATCTTCCGGGAAGTATGGACTGGCATGCCGAGGCCCCACATTCGATCCAACTCTCGTGGACAATAGGCAGAACGAGAAGCTGGCTGCAGCGCTCGCGTTGGTGCTTGAGATCCCTATAGAGGATGTGATGGTGGGGCATGATCGCTTTACCATCTACAGAGCGACAGAGTTGAGCGATGAGAGCTACGAAGCGGAAGGCGAAGGTGAGGTCAAGGCAGAGGAGGTGGGCAAAGTGGGCAAGACCTTCTTGACGGGGCGCAAGAACATCCATTTGGACATGAATCCGTGGTGGTGGCTAGAGGCTTCTCCCGATATTCTGGTGGGAGCCGACTCTATCCAGTACCAGGACGCACAGGACTTCATCAAAGAGAACAACTTCGTCGTGAAAAGCATGGGCCCGCATGTGCAGTGTGTACTCAATTTTAGTGACAACGAGGAAGAGGACGGCGGCACCATCGTCGTGCCAGGCTTTCACAATCATCTCGAAGAGTGGTGCCAGGATAATGCCACACTGCGCAAACCCGTCCCTTTTGTCACGTTTGGGGACAAAAAGGAGGCCGAGAGGTCATGTGAAGAGGCACTTCTGCAGCGGTCGTGCCGTGTGCCCATGAGACCAGGCAGCGTGCTGATATGGAACCAGACTCTCGCACACGGCACACAGCCCAATGCATCCCACCGCAACCGCACAGCCCAGTTCCTGAAGGCCTTTAGTAGGCAGGCAGTGTTTCTCAGCGATGAACTCGTTGAGGCCACCAGGAGCTATAAGGGAGGAGCAAAGGTGGAGGTGGAGACAATGCTTTCGCAGCCGAAAAAGACTGGCAAGGGCAAGCAACGGTCTGGCCCTCCCGTCGACTGGGTGTACGATGGTCGGGCGAGGCTGCAGCGGCGCTCTCTCGCTCTTGAAACACTGCTCCGGGAGAGCGGGGCCCTGGAGAAGGTGACGCCCTTAGGCATAAGTTTGTTTGGGCTTGGCGCAGTGTAACGGTTGACTTTGTAGAGCTCTAGTGTACGCTACTGTATGTTTGATAAAAATAAGCGATATTCATCACATTTGGGCACAAGATCGTTCAATCCGTCATAATAACACACAGGGAAAGGGCAAAACTCACTCCAGTTTAGCGGCGAAGTCCTTCCAGTACTCCTCGTCGCCCAGACGGGCAGCGATCTTGCTCATGGCGTTCTGCTGCTTGGCCTCATCCTGGATGCCCTCTAGGCGGCTTCTCAGATACTTGCCAACGACCTGCCTGCCGCCAGGAGAGATGACCCCTGAGAGGCTCTTGTCAAGCTCCGAGAGGAGAGACTCGTACGGAGTCGAGGGGCTTGAGGGAGCAGGCCGAGGGGCAGGAGCTGGTGCCGGCGCAGGAGCGGGCGGTGCCTTCTCCTCTTCCTTCTCATCATCCCCATCGTCGGTGAAGTCCATCCTTTCCTCTTTCTTCTTCCTCTTCTTCTTGGGCCTGTCCCGCAGAGTGCCATTCTTCTGCTTCTTCTTGGGCTGCCTCCTATTCACCAGATGCGAAATATCCGGCCTTTCCCCCTTTTCCTCCAAGAACTTGCGAATCACGCCATCTGGGTCTAGATCCTTCAATTGCCGTGTCAAACTCGCTTTTTGGCTTCCCTTGAGTTTGGGCTCTGCTAGCTTCTCGAGGATGTCCTGGACCGCCTCGAAGTACATGTTCTCCTTGTACTCCGTCACGCGATTCAACTCCCTCTTTAATGCACGACTCTGGCCTATCTCTCTCTGCTTGTGCTTCAGGTATGCCCCAAAGGTCAGCGCCCCCAGAATAATAATAGAGCTGAAGGAATTCAGGAGAGCGGCGATCTCTGTGCGCGTGTCTCCTGCCTTCATCTTGTAGTTGGACGTGTCAGCATTAGCCCCTTCTAACAGCCTCTTCACGACACGGGAGTACTTCTTTGGAATTAATGGCCTTTTGGAACTCTTTACAACTACCTCGGCGGCCACTTCCGATGCCATCTCAGACGCTACCTGTCCTGCCGCCTCAGTAGTCGCCTCAGATTCAACTACAGCAGCAGCAGCTTTCAATGCAGCACCCTTTCTGGGCCCCTTCCCCTTCCTCTTTTTGCCCTTAGCAAATGCGGGCAACGCTCCAATCTGGGACAGCACGAAGACAAAGGCCACTTGCAGCAAGAAGGGAAGCACCACCCCCGTGAGCACGTTTACCACGTCTCTCTTGACGACAGACAGCTGGTTTTGTAGCTGAACCTTTCTAGCCTCGAATCCCCCACACTGTGGTCCCTCAGATGGCAAACCAGTGCCCAAGCTCACTGCAAACAAAGGGGTACGTCCCTTCTGCTGACTGCTGAGGCCTCTCATTTCGCCCACCCGCGCTACCCGTGGGACGTGAAAGGAGGCCACCACACCCACTAAAGCGACAATAATTGCCACCCGCATACTCGATACCCCACAAGGCCTCCCTAGCAGACGACAGATTCCAATTTCCAAAGATCCATTTCCCGGTGGGTTGCCTTCGCTCGGACACCAAGAATTAGACAAGTAGCCACACCGCGATCTGTGATCCTTCGTTGACCTTCTTGTTGGTGTGAGTAAATCAAGATGCCCAGCCAGAAGAGTTTCAGGACCAAGCGCACCTTGGGTGTCAAGTACAAGCAGAACAAGCCCCTTCCTCCTTGGTTCCGCCTGAAGACGGACTCCAAGATCAAATACAACAGCAAGCGTCGCAACTGGCGTCGCACCAAGCTCGGCATTTAAGCATCTGATGTTATGGTGGTGGGCTGGATGACGATTGGGGGTTTTTCAAGTTGGGCAAAAGGCTCTGCGAGAGACTCATCGAATTTTTTTCGGGCTCGCTGCGAAGTACCTCGAGATGAATAGAATAGTTTTTAGGTTGTGGTAAGTGACAGCACTCATTGTGTTTATGTAAAGGCTTTGCGGCTAGTTTGACGAGGTGAGGACCTATACGATGCACATGCTGGAGGTGATGTAAGTTATTCTTTCCCCGGCAGATCGACCAGGTTGATTAAAGATGCTTCCCTTCCTTTTGCCAGGAAATCGTGAGGCTTGTCTGATCCACATAAATCGATAAGTCCTATCTCAGAGTGTATATACCTCAGAGTGCAACTGCATCCCCAGTTGCAACCCCGTGTCACCGCAAAGCCTTTACTCCTTACTTTTTCGCTACTCTTTTATTCCGTTCGGTGATGATTCTAACCTGCCCTCCCTTCTCTCTCCTTCACTTGATTAGTAACCACGACCTATTATGAGCACTGTTGTACCGTTTGAAGATAATTGAAGATCATTTCATCGTTTCTTTGCATTTTGCTCACTCGATTCACAATACTTTCACAATACTCTTTACATCATTCATATTGCCATTAGTCGTCTGCTCCAGGCAGGGCAGTGGTGGTGGGCAAACCAGGAATAGCTTTAACCGATTTATGCGGCTTGTTGCTGCGTTTCTTCTTGTCCTTGTGCTTAGCGCGGCTCTTGCTGCTCCTGTCGTGCTCGTTCTTCAGAGCGTTGACCAGCATGTTCAACCGAGCGTTGGCCGCCTCATCGTCCTCCTCCTCTCCCTCTTTGGCATGAAACTTGGAAAAGTTACTAGTCATTTCCTTCTTCTTTTTGCTCTTGGAAATTAAGGAGTTGAGGTGGAACTCTCTCAGGCCCTTTTGACTAGGGGTCAGGGTCTCCGGGGGCAAATCGGGGATGATCTCGCTAAGGCGCATGTCAAGATCAGCAGGGCCCTTGCGCTCTTGTATGTGCTGCCACTTGTCACGCATAGGTACAGGCACCTCTTCCCTCAAATTCATGTGCTGAATAGCGGTCAGCTTGAGCTCCTTATGCTCACTTAGTTGCAAAATCTCGAAGATATTCAGGTTTCCGAACTGCTTTCTCCTCACAGACTCCACCCCGCGCCAGAAGCGAGAGTGGACAACCTTCTTCCGCATGGCATTGCGAATTGTCGTCAAAGGAGCAAGGATCTTGGGGAAATGGCGACACAGTAGAATGAATTCTGCAATGGTACAAAAGCCGTCTTCGTTCTTGTCGAGCTTGTCTATGGCCCAGCTCACGACCATACCAGCCTTAAACGAGTGGATAGCATTGATCAAATACTTGACCTCGAAAATATGCAAGGTCCCTAAGGCGTCGAAATCAAACATTTGGAAACACAAAGCGGCCAGCGTGTCGTCGGACGCGCTCAGGAAGTGCCAATTGTACACCATGTACTGGTAGAACGTCATGTGGCCAGTCTTGTGCTTGTCGAAGAACATGTACAGTACGCCTAACATCGGAGGCAAGGGAACCTGTAGAAACGCAAGAAACGCCTCCAGGTCCACGGTGTAGTAGTCTTCCCCAGCCAGCTTGTAGAACTCGTGATACAACCTATCGAGCTCTCGACTCTTGATGAACATTGCCTTGGCATCCACCAGCACCTGCAGGCCCATACCCTCCACACTGTCATCTCTCTTGAATGAATGAGCTCCACCCATGACTGTAGATCAGACTCAAAGCCAGTTCGAAGCAGAACGGTCTCCGAGCCTCGAGATTGACCCAATAAACTCTATTTGAGCCGAATTCGTGCGCATGACAAGAGACTGCACTGTCTATTAGAACCAGCCATCACTAATCAGGCCGCAATTCTAAGTTTGACTGAGAACAGAAGGCAATTTCTGATTTCGGGAAAAGATTTTTTAATCTCTCACTTTCAAGTCTCACGCAGTGTCGAATGGGTTTGAGTCCTTCAAAAGTACCTCAACGTCACAGTAGCACCTCGAGAAGCATGTCGATCTTTTCTCACACGATCAATCAGATCGACGGCACGCCTTTGGACCTCAAGACTCTGCAAGGAAAAAAGTCAGCGTTCCTCATCATCAACATGGCGAGCTACTGAGGCGCGACCTCCCGTAACTACAAGGGCTTGCAAGCCCTTGAAGAGACATACGGGGGGAGTGACGGCAAACTGTTCATCATGGGCATGCCTTGCAATAGTTTCGGGCGGCAGGAGCCCGGAACTAATGCGGAGATAGCTGCCTTTGCCGAGAAGAAGAAGGCAACCTTCACGATGTTCGAAAAGGTGAAGTGCGATAATGGTGCAGAGACCCATCCCCTCTACCATGACCTAATTCACAGTGAAGTCAATGGGGGAGAGGGCCTGAGTTGGAATTTCGCCAAGTTTCTCTGTGATAAAGACGGCATGGTAGTCAAGCGCTACAGCTCCGGCTCCAACCCGGCCGACTGTGAGCCTGACATTAAGGCCCTGATTGACCAGGGGACACTTTAGACGACTAGATACCATTAACCATTATGTAAACGAGCAATAGCCCCAGTTGGGCGCAGGAGGAATGACGAGATGAGCTTAATCTCCGACAGTACCTCGCCTGACGCGGCAAGCAACGTGTCTGTTTTTTTGCTCACGTTAGATCAACAAAGCAACAATAATTATTTCTTCAGGCCAGTCCACAGCTGCCGCCCGACGCTCACCATACTATTTGCTGCTTTCGCCCCCGAGACGGCCACGGCGGGGATACCTATTCCCGGGAATACACTGTCCCCGGCTAGAAACAGCCCCTTGATGCCGGTATCGGGCTCTCTCACCATACTATCCCAGGTAGCCCCGTAGGTGCCCTTGTAGCGCCTATTGAAGTACTGGTGCGTGAGAGGCGTGCCTTGCAGGTCTACCTCTGCCCTCTCTTTAACCTCCTCCACACTTATCCCCAGAGCCCGTGACACGCTCTCGTACAGAAAGGTGCTGTCCTTCTCCTTCTTCTCCCTGTAGCCACTGCTACTGCCGTACTTGCCTTTATCATAGGATGCCCACTGCTCGTAGTCTTCATTTCCTGCACCATAGGCATGCACTACCATCCTGCCCTCTCTGTCTACCAGTGACGCGTCTAGCACGCTTGGGTTGCTGACACAGACCATGTTCCGATCTGCACACGGGTCAGCCTTCCCGCCATTGTGCAGACCCTGGCTCATCACTGTAAAGTGAGGCTGCATCGCCTTCATGTCTAACCCCGTGGCGTCTAGACCGAGATGCAAGTGCAGGAAGCTCTTGGTCATGGGTGTCTCCCCTTTAACCTGAACCCCCCTCTCTGCCCGTGACTGGGGCAAACCACCTTCGAGGAGGTGGTCTAGTGCCCAGATAGGCGCATTGCATAGCACGCCTCGTCGACATCTCACGAACTCCCCTGACTGCAGCACAATGCCTATGGCCTTGTTGCTCTCTACCACGATCTTTCTCACAGCCGACTTCAGGTGCACCTTCCCCCCGGTTTCCTCTGTCACCTTGACCAGAGTCTTCGCTACTCTCCCAACACCACCCCGGGGATAGTCCAGAGCAGCAGACTCCCTGTGCAGGTCAAATAGAGTGTAGGCCATAGCTGCGGCCCCGGTCTGACGGGCAGGCAACCCTGACAAGGAGAAGGCCAGTGCATCGAGCCAGCTCTCTAACCAGGTTCCGGGTGTCACATACTTGTCCATGAAGGCCTCGAACGAGCCATCCAGCTCCGTGGCATAGGGAATCACCTTCTGTAGGGCTTGGTAGTGGGGAATCAAAGGCAGTAATTCGAACTTTCCTCCACGCAGAGCCATGGTAGGGATCTCTGCTGCCGCAGCACAAAGTGGCTCACAGGCCGCTCGCAGGCGTAGGAACTCCTCTCGCGCTTGTGTTCCCCCAAATTTTGATAATGGGCCATTTTCGAACCTTCCTGGTCCCAGTTCGAAGTTCCACGATCCCGTCTCATCACGCATACCCCAGCTCGCATAAGGAATCCAGTCGATTTCACTCTTTGCTCCCACGGCGTCAAGCACTTGAATGAGGGGATTGTAGGGAGGTCCAGAGCAACCCAGCATAATCGTGGGCCCAGCGTCGAAATTATAGGTTGCACCCTGCTTGCTCTTTATAGGAAACGAGTGAGCGCACCCTCCAGGGTGATAATGGGACTCGAACACCTCCGCATTGATCCCATACTTGGAATTCAGGATGGCGGCGCTTGACAACCCCCCAATCCCAGCCCCAATCACAGCTACATCCACCACCCTTCCGACGCTGAACTGACTCTTCAAGTCCATTGCCGCTATCAACAAGGCCGATACGCTGAGAGGGCACCACAACACCAGAAGTAGAGGTGCGCATCTCATCATTTCACTTAGACGGCGTCACTTGCCTCTACTATGCTGCTGCAGGAGATTCTCCCATCATTGACACTACCAGAGAGCCTAATTTGGTGGCAAAAGGAGAGAAAGAAGGAGAAAAAATCGGCGCCACAGAAGTCGTTGAATATCTCCTTACATATATAGAGATGGCCCAAATAGTGATGCTGGTCGTCGCATTACTGCTATTACAGACTGCTCTGGTAGCGTCAACTGCTGTACCAAGACTTCGGACCTCTGTGATTGCGGCTTCAAAGTCGTCCTCACGTACTATGGCGTCTGCCGATGTGAATAAGTGGGCTGTGGCGGCAGAGGAAATCAACCCTGCTCCAGGAGTGCTAGGGCGGCTACCTTCTCTCCCTGTGATAGTTGCGGCGGGTACATTGCTCAGCTTTCTGCAAACTTTCGCGGTGATGCTGCCCGTGGGGATGGTGATCAATGGAAAGGTGTTGGTGAAGGAGGGGTTCAAACCTTGGATGGTCAAGGGATCGGCTCTAGGTCTAGATTGGGGGAAAGTGAGTGCCTTGTTCGTGGGTGGGGAGAAGTTCGTTTTGGAGTTGCGGGGAAAGGAGGACCGATGGAACCAGATTCTGGGCAGTGGATTAGCTAGTGCCCTGCTCCGGGTGGACGATGGGCCCGCTGCCATGCTGCAGGGTGCCATGCTCGGCTGTGCATTTATCATGGTAATCGATCTCCTCCAGCCGACTGAGCTCGGTGCGGATAGTGCCATCCACGCGCAGAGCTCGGGTAGGAAGCAAGCAGCAACCACGGCCGCTAAAAGGCGAGCTGCGAGAACCTCGACTGCCATCGAGGAAGAAGCCGAGACCTTTGTCAAACGAGCATTATAAATATCGTGTAGAGGGAAAGAGTGGATTATTGTCAAAAATCTTGTTTTTTGGAATGTACAAGGTTCTAAATTCTCACAGCATGTGAACACAGTCAATACATGGGTTACAGGCCCTTAGAAACGAGAATGTGGGGGATCGTGACCATGAACAGCGTCTGTGCCACGCACAGACCCATTCTGGGGATGACCCCGCGGAAGAAGCCCCCGACGCCCGACTCCTTGAGAATTTTACTCGACGTCTCGAGGATATTTTTCGAGGGCTCGCCACGCGCTCCAGCAGCTTGTGCATCAATGCGTAGGACTTCAAAGGGCTGGTTCCAGGTGGAAAGGCAGCCGCCAATGACGCCAGAAAGGGCCTCGTCGCCAATTGACAGCTTGTCCTTGCCCTTGACCTTCCGGATCTGCGCCCTCACGGCATCTGTGATGCCTTGACGAGAAGCCCAGTTTGATCCCTGTCGCAGCATGAGGGCAGTCCCACCCTTGTAGAACCCTCCAACTCCCTGTGTCTTGAAGGTGTGCCCCATACGCTCCATCATACTCATCTGCCCCTTGGTTCCTTGTGAAGCCACACTCGCAGTGATCAGGAAAGTGCACGGCCCCATGACAGTCACTTGACACACACCTCCTCCGAAGCCTCCAATGAGCCCACTAGCCACATCTCCAAAACCTAAGCCCCGCGTAGCGCGAATGATTCCCTCCTTGCTGAACAGAAGCACAGCCCCTTTCAAAGCGCTCTCCACCAGCTTGGCCTCCAGCCCACGCCAGAACGCCCTCACACCACCACTGCTGTACACGCTACGGAACGCCTGCATCGTGCTCTCATTCCTGTGGGCGCCCATATAGGTCTTCCATACTTCGAAAGGCATCCCGAAGGTGGCGGCCTCTGCGCATTGGAGCACGCCACCCTTGATCAAATCTTTGGCCTCAAGCTTCTTCGCACCACCCATGACCTATCACCACCTGTAAAGCCTGGTCTGTGACTAACTCTGCCTGAAATTAGACCCTGTTTGTGTCTCGGCCCCATTCATACTTGGAGGCCTGGCAGCGAGCAGGCTCTATCTGTATCGAGTGCGAACAATATGTCAGGTGTCACAGCAGGTGC
>MDTE01143900.1_pt1 | contig 11662 bp, 5 predicted proteins | sample 811231 | NCBI WGS metagenome assembly MDTE01 (sample SAMN05326651, study PRJNA326480) | marine metagenome | isolation source: seawater | place: Indian Ocean: Red Sea | collected 2010
AACGATCAACATGACTTTCTGCTGCAAGATTAATAATATAATGAGGATTATGGTCTTTAATAATATTAGTTATCGAATTTCTATCAGATATATCTTCTTGATAAAAGATATAATTATCTTTTGAAACTTCTCCTATAGCACTAGGATTAGATGCATATGATAATTTATCAACATTAATAACTTTAATATTGTCATCTTTCAAAAGCTCTCGAATAAGACAAGACCCTATGAAACCACAACCGCCTGTTATTAAATATACATTTTTTGACAAATTTTTTTCCTCTAAAAAACAATTTCAGATTTTATTTCATTCCATTTAGGTAATTTACTATCCTTATCTGATAAAATTGGAGTAGAACTTCCTATAGGCCAATCGATATTATAAAATGGATCATCCCATGCAATGCCATTTTCAGCATCCTTACTATAATGATTGTCAACTTTATATAATATTTTTGTAGAATCCTCCAATGTACAAAAACCATGAGCAAAACCTCTAGGAATATAAATCCAACCATCAGAAGGTTTAAGGGTTAAAGATCCATATTTTTCATAGTGATCTGAATCTAATCTTAGATCAATAAAAACATCAAATATAGAACCGTGAAGCACCTTAATAAGTTTACTCTGAACAAATGGTTTTTCCTGAAAGTGTAACCCTCTTATTGTCATTGCCTTTAAGGATGATGAAAGGTTATCTTGCAAAAAATTGTCATCAATTCCAATATTTTTAAACTTTTCTTTGTTAAAAACTTCTGAGAATTCACCTCTGCTGTCATTATAAATATCAGGTTTAATGCTTAATACATCGTTAAATATTACTTCATATTTCATTTTAACAGGCTTTCTACAAGTTTTATTTGTTTTGGTAGACATACTTTTTTTAAATCATATTCCTTGATAATAGTCTTTCTTGCTTCTTTTTTAAGCGCTTCATACTTATCAGGATCATTAACACATCAATAACAGTTTTTGATAAACCCTCAACATCAAAAAAATCAACAAGAAGTCCATTTTTGTTATGCTTAATAACCTCTTTTACAGGTTCAGTTGAAGAGCCAACAATCAATGTTTCCATCGACATAGATTCTAGCGTCGACCAAGAGAGAACAAAAGGGTATGTAAAATAAATATGTACAGTTGTTATTCCAAGAATCGCTAGCAGAGTTTTATATTCCACAAGACCAACAAATTTAACTCGGCTTAGATCCTTAATTTTATCCTTTACCTCATTAAAATATATATTTTTATAACTGTTTCCATCTTTAGGTGAGGCTCCATAACTAACCTTATCACCTCCAACAATTATGACATATGCATCAGGGTGCTGCTCTAGTATAGCCGGAAGAGATCTCATAAAAATATGATATCCACGATATGGTTCAAGATTCCTATTAATAAAAGTTATAACTTTATCATCCTTTGTAAGATCTATTTTGTTCTTATCACCTAAAGAAACCTTTGCATTTTTTTGTGGTTTTATAAGATTTGTGTCTATTCCATCATGAATCACATTAATTTTATCAATAAAATCATTTGGAGCAGTATTCTTTTGGAAGTTAGTTGGGCAAATAAGTTTATCACTCTGAACATAGTTCATAAATGTTGGTGCATTCCTTGCTACGAGTTTAAAAAATAAATTATTATCAGCTGAAGGGTGATGCTTTTCATCTAAATCAAAATCAATATCTGAGCCACTGGAATGATAATAAAATTCAAAATAGGATAAAAGTTTAACTTCTGGCCATATCTCTTTTATTAGAAAAATCTCCCCCCACCCTGGATGTGATACTATTAAATCAGGTTTATAGCCTTTTTCCTTCATTTCTACACACTTTAAAGCTACGCCATGGGCTCTTAACATCTTTGTTTCAAACTCTTGCGCAAGGAAATGTATGTTATTTGATGTTTCACCTTCAATATTATATTTATAATGATTAATATTATCGTAAGGGCTATCTACTAGAGAAAGTGATTGAACTTCAATATTTTTCATTTCAGATAAAGCTGGAGCTAAACTTTTAAATTGGCCTGGAAAATTTTGGTGTATAAATAATACTTGCTTTTTATTCATTAACTTTTCCTTCCATAGATAAAAAACCAAATTTAATTAGCCAAATTGCAGCTCTGCAAATAATTTCATATTCTATTTCAGTTTTACCAATAATATCACTTATTGTTTGATTATCATTATTATTAATTGAATTATAAACAGATTCTAATTCATCTAAAGAAGGTGATTTAGATCCTTCAAAAGATACGCTACTTAAATGATATACTTTATTTATTGTATATTCTTTATCATTAATATTTTTTATAAGAACAGAAGATTCATTAATTAAAAAAGTTGGATATGAGTCAAAAAGAAAATAAGGGTCTTGGGAGTTGCTAGGATGAGTAGGCGCAACTAAATCTTTATTATTTAATTCTGCCAATCGAATGCTGTCTAATTCATTAGAAAGCTTCCTATATTTTTCTAGAACAACTGTCCAAGAAAATTTATTCTTAGCATTGTTTTTTGCTGAGACCGAAATTTTTTTTCTTAGATCTTCATTATTTATCAGAATTTCTATTTTTTCTGCACAATCTTTAACATTAATTGCAGAAGTTAAACTTGCAGAAGCAACATATAAATCATATGAAAGCTTCCCGATATAATGCTCATAGGCTAATTCCTCTCCAAAGCCCTTATTTAAAGAAATAGAGGGTATTCTAAAACCGTCAACATTATGTTCTACATTTTCTTTATATCCATCCCAATCTGAAACTATTACTGGTAATCCTGAAGCCATTGCTTCAATTGGGGTAATGCCGAAAGTTTCCTGTATATTATCGCTTAGTGATATAAATATATCCCCACAGGCAAGGGTTAGATGTTTATTATTTTGATCTTTACCATCAATAAAATGAGTAACTATTGATGGACAAATTTCAGATGCCTCTTTTTTAAATGTATTTTCAATGAAATCATTATGGAACCACCCAGTTTGAATAAGGTGAATTTTTTTATCTTTAAATTTTTTAGCACATCTTTCTAAAGCAAGATACATTGGTAAGTGATGTGCTTTTGCATGAAAACTTAACCTTCCAACATAGACAATTACTATATCATTATCATCAATATTAAACTTACTCTTTGCTTTATGTTTAAAGTCATCACTAAAATTGAATTCATTTTCATCAATTCCTAAAGGAATTACTGGTAGCTTAGGAAGTATACAATCTTGAATAGAATATCGTTTTGATAAAAACTCTTTTTGGGCCTCTAATATCTTATTAACAGTATCCAAAACACAATTAGAAGTACAAATTATTGCATCCCATGGCATTACAGGTTTAGTAAGAATTGATGATATTGAATCCATTACCCTACTAGAAGCCGTAGTATGTGTTATGCCAATTAAGCTATAACGATCATGTCCAAAAAAAGATCTAGCTTCAGAATGGTCTGCTACTCCAGGTCCTGGTATAAAAATGCCTCCAAAAGGCTCAGAAAGATGAGGTTTATCATATGGTATCCACTTAATATCAATACTTTGGTTTTCTTTAAGTATATTCTGGATATCATCTTTAAAAAAATTCCTTTGTTCTAAATTTTTAATATATGTTCCAATTGTCGGAGTTTGACTTTGTATTATTGCTTTTAAAAAAGACCACCCAGCGGCTTGACGTCCCATTATTCTGTTTCCAGTAATATCATAACCCTCTTTGTCATAATATAACGCCCAATAAGGATGATCTTTGTTAGAAATATTATAACTTGAATGAAAATTCATTACTTTCTAAGTACCATTCCAATGCTGTTTAACCATAGTATTAACTTCTTCCGAACTAACACTATTTTTAGTAGCAACAGCCCATAAACTATAAGCTTTCTCATTCTTAGCAACTGATAATGAAGCGAAACCAGCACGAGAAAGCTCACCAGCTAGCACTTTAGCTGTAAAGCCAGTTTTATGAGCCATATAATGCTTTCCTTCACTCAAAGCCCTTCTATGGCCGTAAACAATATCAACTGGAGAAATAGGACCTGCTGGAGATTCATAAAGAGGTTCAGTAAATTTATCATCAGCTATGAATTTACTAACCTCTTGAAGATCTGGACAAGTTATAACTACAAACCCAGTATCATTTAAAACTCTATACATTTCTTTTAACGCAATATTAACCTCATATGGATAAACATGTTCAATATTGTGAGAAGAATAAACAGCATCATATGAAGCATCTTCAACACTAGACATATCAGTTAAGGAAGCAATAATATCTGGTTTTAGCGCCTCATCAATATCGAGTCTTACCTCTTCCCATTCATTGGTATTAAAAACTGGTGTTGTCTTTTCTTTTGTATTCTGACCACACCCAACATGTAAGAATTTTTTTGTCATAGTTCTTATTATAAAATAAATAGAATAAATTATACAAAAAAAAAGGGAAGCATAAGCTTCCCTTAATTTTAATTAGTTTGCTTTCTTAGACTAGTAAGAAGTCAGCAGCTACCATTGAGTCTGCAGTTACAGCATCAACTTTAGCTATTGGTATAATGTCTGCAGCAACCTGTTTCACGTTAGCTGTTGTACCGTCAACATGGTAAATGTATGCAGCACCATTATCGTAAGCAACAAGAACTATCTTATCTGCAGATGTATCCATCTGAATACCATCAGCTGTTGTACCAGTACCTGAAGAAAGAATCTTCAATAATTCTGCACCTGTACCACCTGTATCAAAGTCAGTTTCAAGGTTACCATCACCAGTATTCGCATCAGTTAAGAATACGATGTCAGTCGTTGCTGTGCTAAAGGCTGCACCACCAGATGTTTCTTGGTCTAACCTATAAGTCGCATCAGCAGCAGCTAATGTCACATCAACTGTTGCAGTAGTAAGTGTAGTATTACCATCTTCTGTCGCTTCAGCAGCGATTTTGATTACGTCACCAACTGTTGTACCTTCATCTTCAAAGTCTGTAATTTCAACTCTGTTAGCAGTAACAACAATGCCATCGAGATCAAAGACATCATCACCAGTACCACCAGTTACGATATCAACACCAAGACCTGGTATAATAGTGTCATCACCTGTACCACCAAGAATTGTATCAGCACCGGTTGTTGTTGTAATGATATCATTACCAGCACCAGCTGTTACTGAGTGAGTACCAGTACCACCTGTGATTGTATCATTACCACCGCCTGATGTAATAACATCATTACCATTAGCTGAAGTAATTGAGTCATCACCGTCTAGTGTAGTAATCGTATCAGCGTTATTAAGTGATGTGATATAGAAATCAAGATCAGCACCGTGGAAGCTATCTAGATCTGTTAGAATAAAGGCATAATCATCTGAGTTAAGAGTTGAGTCACCGTCAAGATCAAGATACAGAGTATCGTTATCTTTCGAGAACACAAAGCTACCTTTAACATTATTCATAGCACTTGCAGCTTCACCAGCATTATTTACATCGCCTTTATCTGAGGCCGTCCAAACACCATCAACACTACCAACAACAATTCTAATGCTATCACCAGCTGTTACAACAGCACCAGTGCTCGCATTAAGAGTTGATTGCGTAAAGTCAGTAATTGTATCTTTAAGGTTACCTGTAGAATCTGCAACAGCATTATAAAGGAATACATCATTACCAGCATCACCAGTAAGGGTATCAGCACCACCTTCACCATCAAGTACGTCAATTCCGTCACCACCAGATAGTTGGTCGTTACCATCACCACCATTTACAGCATCAGCACCAGCGGCACCATTTACTGTATCGTTACCAGCACCACCAGTTAATGTATCAGCACCACCGTTACCAGTTACTGAGTCATTACCGCCATTACCTGAAAGGCTATCACCAATGATTGTTCCACCACCAGACAGAATATCGTTACCAAGTGAACCATTAATAGTATCAGCTTTTGAACCACCTGTAACAGTAAAGGCTATCTTAACTGTATTGTCAGCATCTTCATTAAACTTACCAGAATGTAAAAGTAGACCAGTATAATCAACAGTTACCGCACCAGCATTTAACGCAGCTGTAGTATGTGGATCAATTTCAAGATCTACAACACCACCTGAAAGGCCGTCAGCTGTATAAATTGAAATAGTTTCAACCCCAGATACATCTGTAAAGTCAATAGCACCTGTAAATGCTGCATCAGCATCTAACTGAATTGTATCGTTACCACCATTACCTTTAATAGTATCAGCAATAGTTAATTCATCAGTATCTTTAAATCTGAAGATATCATCACCAGTACCACCAACTAATGATTCGTCAGCGTTAGCAGCTGTATTATCAACTACGATTGTAAAGGCACCATTAGATACCGCGCTACCATCAATTGTTGTAGCACCAGTACCTGTACCAGTAGTAATCTGTAAATTACCGTCTAACGCATTATTAGTGAATGTTGCATTACCGAATGTAAGTGTAGCAGCATTATTACCATTTGTTAGAGTAATCTTCTCAATACTATATAACTGAGCTAACTCAGGAGCTGTTATTGTAGTTGTTGCATCCTCAGAGAAATCTAGTGTATCAGTACCAGCACCACCATTAATAGTCTCGACGCCAGCGGAAAGTTGGAACTCAGATAGGTTTTGTATATCGATAGTATCGTTACCTGCACCACCATCAATAGAGTCAACTCCTGCTTCACCCCAAATTACGTCAGCTCCAGCACCACCTAAAATGGTATCAGAACCGCCGCCACCTTTAAGAGTATCAGCACCACCGTTACCTTCAATTCTGTCAGCACCAGCACCACTTGTAATTTCGTCGGCAAATCCACCACCAAGAGCTGTTAGCGCTGTGTCATCACTATTAGTTAATGTTAGTTTCTCACCTGTAGCCGCAGGATCATTAGTTTTTGCATCCAGGGCTGAAGCATCTACTTTTAATGAAGTCATTGTTATACCAGATGCAATCGTCAATGTTACATCACCAGCATCATTATCAAGACCACGGTCAACAATAAGAATTTCTTCAACACCACTAACAGATGTACCTACAGCAGCTGTTGTTGCATTACCAACACCATCTGTAACAGCACCATTACTATCATTATCAATTTTAATAATGTCAGTACCGGCATTACCATCAATAGTATCTGCAGCAGTTAATGTACCAACTGCAGCAAATGTAAATGTATCAGCAGAAGAACTACCTACAAGTTTCAAATCACCATCTGCGGTTGATCTTACATTAAGAGCCTCAGACATTAATGAAGCGCCTAGTGAATCTTCACCAGTTGTTAATGTACCAGCACCAGCATAAGTAAATGAAACACCTGGGTTGTTGGTAAGAACAGCATCACTTATTGTGATCTCACTGCCATCAGGAATTGTTATAAGTTCTACATTAGATACATTAGCTAATTGAGCAGCACTTAAGTTCATTGATACCGCAAGAGCTAAAGTATCTGTACCAGCACCACCATCAACTGTGTCATTACCAACGGCACTAGTAAATTCTGCTTTAGTATCCATTGTGAATGTATCGTTTCCAGCACCACCAGTAAGACTGTCAGCGCCTTCATTACCTGTTATAGCATCAGCACCTGCACCACCATCAAGGGTATCATTAAGAGTACCACCTAGAAGTGTGTCAGCACCGCCACCACCAGTTGCAACTAACTTACCAGTTGCAGCTGTACCAGTTAATGTAAATTGTTCATCAACAGTTGCAGATCCATCAAGTTCGGTTGCATCAAAAGTAACAGTTTTTGTTTCACCAGAATTAACTGTAACCGAAGCATCGGTACCGGCTGTTACTGAGTCTTTAATTTTTACTGTTTCAACATTAGTTACATCATCAAGTACTGCGGCTTCTACACCATCAGCAGTAATTTCTAATGTATCAGTTCCTGTACCACCTGTAACTGTAAAGCCATCATCAAAGTCTGCTGCATTACCTTTAACAGTAAGTGTAACATTAGCAGAGTTCGTAATACTATCAGTATTTGCAGTATCGCCTGTAACATTAACAATGGTGTCAGAAGTATATGTTCCGCCATTAGCAGCTGATTGAAGTACTAAGAGATTTTGATCATCATTAGTTAAATCAAATGTTGTTGCGCCACCAATTGGAGCCGTTACTGTTAGATCGAAATCACCATCTAATTTAATAACTTCGATATTACTTACATTTGCAAATATTGTGCTGTCGCCAGTTGTTATATTTACACCTGTTGTAAGTGTATCTGTACCAGCACCACCATCAATTGTATCATCAATATCTAAATCATTTGCAGTTATGATAGTATCGTTACCTGCACCACCATCAATATGCTCAGCACCTGTTTCAGTTAATGTAATTTGATCATTACCATCGCCACCTGTAATTACAGAGTTACCAGTAGTACCATCGATAGTATCGTTACCAGCACCACCACTTATTGTGTCAGCTTTTGTACCACCGATAAGACTATCAGCACCGCCACCTGATGTTACATTAAGTGCATTCGTTGCCTCAACGCCATCAAGTGTGAAGACTTCGCCTGCATCAAGTGATGAAGCATCAATAGTTACTGGGCCTTTACCTGCACCAAGCGCATAACCATGAGCACCAAGATCTAATGTTGTATCAGCACCAGCTGTGAAGTCATTAATAGTAATAGATTCGAACACATCGTTGTTAGCATCAAAGGTTGTTGTTCCACCAATGTTTGTCAACACAACTGAGTCAGATGCACCTGCACTACCTGTAACATTTAAAGCGCCAGTAATAATTCCTGTACCAGCAGTAACTGTCAGAGGTACATTTGCATTATTTGCAATAGTATCAGTAGATGCATTTGCTACACCTAAAGTAACAGTCGCAGCATTTGTATACCCATCATTAAGAGTAACAGTACCAGCAACATCACCTACACCTAGGTCAAATGTTGTAGCTGAGATATTGCTTGAAAGAGTTAGTGTGTCGTTAGCAGCTGTTAAACCAATTTTTTCAACATTACTTAATCCACCAAATACTGTTGAGCTAAGACCTTCATTTGTTAAAGCACCAGAGAATCTAAGTGTATCTGTTCCAGCACCACCGTCATAGACATCAGCACCAGTCCATGTTGCATTGAAATCAACAAGGTCATTGCCTGCACCACCAGAAATATTTGAATTACCTGCAACACCAATAGCTAAAGTATCAGCACCTGCTGATCCAGTAACTGTTGTAGCACCGTTACCTGGTCCAGCTGTTAGTGTTAAACCGCCTGTACTTGCAGAAGCATCAACGCTAAGAACTGTCGCATCAAGTGCGTCTGTGATAGTAAGAAGCTTATCACCTGAAACTTTAAGTGTTGAAGGAGATACGCCAGAGAAGTTATGTGAAGCTATTGTATTAGCCACAGACTGACTGACTATATGGATAGTCTCAAGTGAGTTTGTAACCACACCAGCATCATTAATAACTAGATCAGTTGAAGCGACTGTACCTTTAAGAGTAACAGTCATTTCGTCAGCTGCGCCAGCAAGAGCAGCATCAGCATAAGTTACTGTTGTTGTAACGGCCGCAGATTTTAATTCAAGATCTACAACGTTACCAACAGTGCTAAAAGTAACATCTTCAGCAGATGCAATATTTCCAAGTTTAGTTAGACCGGAAATACCAGATAGCTGAACGGTCACTATATCATCAGAAGAAGTAGAATCAGCATCAGCAGCTGTTACTTGTATAACTTCAATATTTGATAATTGTGGAATAAAGCTTACACCACCATCTAAGTTTGCTGTTTTAAATGTAAGAGTATCTGTTCCAGCACCACCATCTAAAACATCATAATCATTTAAACTATCATTAGTTGATGCATCGAAAGAATCATTACCACTACCACCAGTAAATTCATTAACACCAGTTGTTAATGTAAAGGATTGTGATGTAGCAGAACTACCAGAATTGTTAACTAGAATAATAGCACTTGAAAGAGCACTTGAGTTAGAATCAAATACGCTAACTTTAATACCCTCAATACCTTCAACAATTGAATCAGAAGCAGCTGTTACATCAAAAGAAGTTGATGTTGCGCCTGAAGCTATTGTTGCAGTACCAGAAAGAACATCGATATCAGAAGTTGAAGCTTTATCAACAGTTGCACCGTTGTTATCACCAATTACAGTCCAGGAGAAATCAGTATCAGCAGAAACCGCTGAGCTTGCTGTAATTGTAAATGTAACCGAAGAACCTTCGTCAACACTTGATCCAGTTTTTGTAACTGTAAATGTTGGAGCTGCTGAACCACTAACACCATTATTAGCTATAGTAATGTCCGAGCTACCCGCAGTTGATCCAGAAGATGGAAGTGTTGGCACACCCATTGCAGAAGCGAAAGCTGCTAGAGTATTAGAAGAACCTACAGTACCTGTTGTGGCGTTACCACCAACATCATATGTAAAGTTACTTGCTCCATTAATGGTAACAACCGCACCATTAGATAAAGTTAACTGAACAGCATCAGCAGCAAATTTTGATGACGCAACTGATAGTCCGTCAACTAATTGTATTTTGTTTGCGCCGCTTGTATCGACAATAGTTACTGTCGCATTAGCTGCTATAGAGTTTGAGATGATATAAGTATCATCACCTGCAAGACCTCTGTAAGTTGTCCCCGTATTACTTGGTACTATGATGTCAGCACCAGAACCATGATTAATAGTCGCCATTTACTTTCTCCCTTAAATAACAACAAGTGTTAAAATATTTTAAACAATGCCCAAGAAAAATCTTGGAACGAATCACAAAATTCAACATTTTGCCAATTAAGTCAACATTTATATTAGTATATGTAAACTTAATCTTTCCTTATTGTAACAAAATGTAACAAAATTTATCAAGCATTATTTATAATAAAATATGTCTAAATTATGTTAATATACGCAAAATTCTTACTTTTCTTTATTATTTTTACTAATAAGTAATTTAATCAATAACTTAGTTTAAATAAAAAGATCTCAATTTTCTTGCTTTAAAGCCATTTTTTGATGAAATAAGACTAATTATTTACATTTTTTTTTAAATTAGTTGAAATTATTTTCATTGATCTAATTTTAGATAATATATGTATTAAATGATTATTATAAAAAAATAAGAAATTATATTAAAAGCAAATATAAAATTTACATTGCTTTATATAAATGTCGTTAAAAGATTTCTTATCTTCAAAATATTTGTAAAGCTTTAATTATCCAGATAAGTTTGCGTCTGCAATTATCTCTACAGTGTAAGTAGTCGCTGTCCAAGTGTCATCAAATGATTCTTCTACACCTGATAAAGTTAAGCCACCACTTTGACCAGAGCTGTCAGGGGCAAAGAATATTTGCGTACCGCTCAAGCCATCTGAAGTTACTTCAACACCAGATAAAGCATCAAATTCTTGTGTAGTTAGATTTGAACTTCCACCAACTATCACGAGTGTTAATTTGTCGTTTGAAATATCAAAACCATCAATAGTTACTGTGAAAGCGCCTTCCTGGGAAACACCAGATGAATCTACTTCATACCTAAATTCTTCAGAAGCGCTTGTTGCAGTTATAGTAGCTTCGGCACTCTCATTAATCTCTACTACAGTGTATGACGTCGTTGAACTTGAGTCATCAGTAGAGCTTGAGTCATCAGTAGAGCTTGAGTCATCAGTAGAACTTGAGTCATCAGTAGAACTTG
>MDTE01160326.1_pt1 | contig 11662 bp, 6 predicted proteins | sample 811231 | NCBI WGS metagenome assembly MDTE01 (sample SAMN05326651, study PRJNA326480) | marine metagenome | isolation source: seawater | place: Indian Ocean: Red Sea | collected 2010
AATCTCGTTCTAAAGTTATTTCTAACGTTACTGTTACAACTGCTAATAAGACAATTGCCGACATCAAACCAGGCGATTCTCTGAAGATTATTACAGATTCTTGCCCTGTCAAGACTCTACAAGATACCAAGGTTGATTTCATCTTTGGCGGTGCTATCTATCTAAACCAACCATTTATTGGTGGTTCTTCTGCTAATGGTGTAACCATGAAGGCAGAAAGAGATGAACTCTTTACTATCAACGATGGTGCTGATAATAGAACGTTTGAAGTTAACTCTTGTTCTGGAACTACTGAAATTGGATCTTACGTTGGTAGACTTGATGTAGGACTAGCATGGTCCAGCAACGCTTCTTACACTACTACTGCTTCTATTGAACCTGTAGTTGATCTAGATGATGTAGTTGCTTACAGTTACTATGTTGATCCACAGACTATTCAAACAAATGGTCCTGCTACTACCATCAGAGCAGCAACTGCAACTGGTAGTAATCCATCTCTACTACAGATTCCTGTTCAGTCTGCTGGTGAAGGAACTGGAAGATTCGCAGTTGGTGATCTAATTGCTGTTGGTCCTACTGCTTCCTTTACTGGTGCTGGACAACTTGAATTCCTTGTAGTTGATGCTGTTATCGCTCCTGATAGTGACATTCCTACTCTTGTCGCACAACGTGCTCAGGAAGGAACAGTCGCAATGAATCATAATGTTGGTGATTCTATTAGAAGACTCATCAAACATAAAGATTGGTCTCGTGTTAATGATGCAGAGATCAGACAGAGACAAGTTAGCGGAGCTCCTCTTGATTACCTCTCTGTAATTATTGAGAGAGGATACATCGTACAACAGAAACTAGATTATAAGCAATGGTTGAGATTTAGCAATAAGTCTAACAGTGAAGAAATTCTAACTGTTGTAAACGGTAGATTGGATGGAAAGATTCATACATCTGTGATGAATGAACAACTTGGAGATGGTGCTAAGTCTTATAGACAAGGTAGTCTCCACGTTACCAACAATCTAACGATGGGTGGTGGTGACTTTATCATCTATGATTCTGTCAGACAGACTGAACTATTCAAGTTAACCAACGATGATGGTCATGCTGATCACCAGGGTCTACTTAACTGGGATGCAGGTGTTGTTGCTAGAGGTGACTTCTTCTTATATCCAGCGTCTTGCCCAGAAAACGTCATCCAAGACCTAAATTGCACTCCATCGTTCTCTATTGATAACCTTGGAAATGGCACAGTTAGAACTTCCCTAACTATTACAGGGGAAGCGACTCCTACACCTACCGAGACAAATGTATTCTCTGTACAAAATCTTGGAGTTAATGGTGGAGATCAGTTTGAGATCAAGCAAGATCGTTCTATCGATGCCTTTGGTGTTGATAATTACTATACTAGCACTGGTGCAAGACACACCAGATATATCTCTGCTGCATCACCTGAGGCAGATCTAACTCTGATTCCAAACATTGTGTACATGGTAAATGTTCAGTCAACACAAACCTTGATTGTAACTCTACCATCTGGAGCACAAACTGGTGACGTTGTTAGACTAATTGACGTTGGTGGTAATCTTAAGTATGATACCACACTTGTTATTAGAACCCCTGAAACCAGTGGAACACCAATTCAAGGAGATTCTACAGGTACATTGTTTGGCGATCGAATTACACCATATCCTTCTGGTGAACTAGTCGTACAAACAGCAAATGCTGCATTTGCTCTGATCTATCTCGGTTCTACTGATAGTAATGATCAAATCGGAATTCCAACCAGTGTACAAGGTTGGTGGCTAATGGAGGTCTGATAAAAAAAGATGGCAAGTTACAACAGAATCAAAGCACAAAAAGCCAGTCCTATCGGCACAATCATGCCATGGACTGGCAGTTCTAGTACGTCTGATCTTGCTCCTGATGCAATCCCCAAAGGGTGGATTGTATTAAGGGGACAGCAACTAAGAGCAAGGGATTATCCTCTCCTTGCACAGGTAGTTGGAAATTTATATGGTCCATTTAATGAACCAGGACAACCTTTTGTAGGTATATCTAATTCATATCCAAATTATAATGATGATGACGTGTTCAATCTACCAACACTCAGTCAAGTATCATTGATTGATTTGGAGAGTAGTGGATTGACTCCTGCTGAAGCATTTGTTGTTGGTCAATATGTCTCTTTGAATGGTGCTGATTCTGCACAACAACCATTAACTAATGTTTTATCTTACATTGATATTAATTTTAGTGTTGATGTGAGTAGTGAACTGGCAGGAAAAATTAAAGGGATTGATTTTGAGGAACCAGCATACTTTGATACTCTTAGAATTATTCCTAGAAAATTAGGTGTAGAACACACTGCATCTCATACACACTCCAAACCTACTGATGGTTTCTATCCATCTGTAGAATTAGGTGGTGGTTACCTTGGATTGTTTGAAGCAGGTCTATTTGATGTACAGGATAGTGAATTCACCACTGGTGGTGATATTGGTCTAAATCCTCAGGAGGAGCAGGCAGATAGATTTAACCCTGGAACATTGACATGGACTGCATATGATCCTCAGGCAAATAGTCTTCCAACAATGTCTACATTCAGAAACTTTTCTGATGACTCGGATGTTATTCCTATCGTACCAACAGTAAACAGAACTGTAGCACAGTATGGTAATACTGTTGAATATCAAGATGATAATAGCTGTGTTGTAAACGTACAACAACCAGCAGTTACTGCTCCATTCCCACCGCCAGGCATTTACTTAGGACAGAGAAACTATTATCAGTCTGAAGATGTTCCTGGTTATAGAAGGGGAGAAGGTGTAACTTTTGTTCCTCCTGCAGGTGCAGTAAATACATTCACATTGAAAGAAAACCTAGGTGTAAGTGATGGACATTATCCGAAGACACTAGGTGAGTGGACTTATTTGTCTGGATCTATGGGATGGAGCACCATGGATGATCAGATTACGAATAATTTCCCATTAACTGGTGGCGGTGGTCAAGACATGATTGTCAACGCTACATTTGAACCATGGCCTGATCCTGCACTAGCAACAGGTGGATTTTCAGCAACAGTGGGTGACTTCGCAATTCGTGAGGATCCTCTTACTAACGCAACTGTACCTAACCCAAATAGTGAAGTTACATCTAGTGGATATTATGCTGGTGCTATTAACAGATGGGCATATAATAATGATGGTGGTGCGATTCAAGCGTGGACTGATTCAAGTGATTATGTAGAAGAAGAATTTACCATGACTGGTGGTAGTGGAACTGGTATGGTATTGAGAATTAGACTTGAACCATGGCCACAACCATTTGTACCAGGAGCGGCAATTGATGCTGCTACATTAGAAGGTTATCATAATGAAATTAATGCCATTGAAGATGACGATGACTGGACAGATGGACCAGGACCTGATGGTTGGTACAATAGTGATGGCATGGGCAACGATGATTGGTTCTATTCTCTCGATGGTGATACTGCCCAATATTGGAATAATTATGGTGAATCTGTAGTTGCTACTTGTAAATCTAGTGATGGTACATTAGTAGCAGCAGATGGTAGTGGTTCTGGTGCTGAAATTAGAATTAGAATTGAACCAGCAAGAGGTAATAATGAAAACTCTACTTATCCTCCTAACTCACGATGGAAATTATTAGAAGTTGTTGAGCCTGGTACTGGATTTACTGCTGGTGTACAACTGCAGTGTTTCTTTAACACTGATAGAAGACTAGCACTAGGACTTCCTAATACTTTTATGAGCAATTCTAATAACACTAACGATGGTATTTTGAGAATTGGTAGTGTTTCTCCTGGTACACAGTATCCTAATAACAGTAGAATGAGAATTGAATCTGTTGTTGAACCTGGAACTGGATACGCAGTTGGAGATGTATTAAGTTTCCAATTTAATACACCAAGAAGAATTAATGCTGGTCTTGGCACTACCGATTTTAATCCCGATCCAATTAGACTGGATGGTATTGTTGTAAATGGTGGTTCTCCTGTCAATACCAGATATAAGATCAATGCTATTAATAATTTGGGAGAAGGTTATTCTACAGGTGACTTACTAACTTTCCCAACAGCTCAATTTAATCCATTTACTCCTGCTATTTCTACGTCGGAATTGTTTGGAGTCCTTACAGCTTACCCTGGTCCTACTGGTGGTGGATCTGGTGTTACTACGGATCCAGAAGATTATTATGGTGCTGTTGGTGCTGGTAGGGATACTCCTTACCCAGTTACACTAAATCATGGTGCTGATGCATTCACGTCCAACTCACTTGGATCTCATAATCACTTTACAGTTGATTTAACAATGACCAAGGGACAAATGGATTTGCCTGGCACTATTCTGATAAATAATATGACGACTGGAAACGTTGAACCTATCAATGTTGACAGGGGATTAAGCGTACAGATTAATCCTAACACACCATCTCTAACTGTACTGTATATTATCAGAGCATATTAATATGGCAGTATTTTATACCAGAGAAAAAGCAAAGTTAGGAACACTAACTGGATCTATTATTAATTGGTCAGATCAATTAACATCTGCTGATCCAGAGGATCCTAATACCCTGTCAAAATTGCCAGCAGGTTACCTTAGATGTGATGGATCTGTGTATCAAGCAGAGGTTTATCCACAGCTAGCAGAAGTTCTAGGAGTTGGCACTAGTTGCAGGTATAAAAAACCTGATACTGATTTATTAGATAATCAGTTTCAGGTTCCTGATCTAGGTGCTAAGAGTATTAGAGCATCAAACTCTGCAAACTTGGGTGACTATGTTGACACTTACTTACAGAATGATTCTGGTCAGACTATCACTAAATCTGGTGTTGGGTTAGAAGTTAGTTCAAATATTGGTACAGTATTTGAAGTTCAATATCAAGGAAATTTCTTCATTCCATCTCAGTCTCTGACAATTACTGGTCAACCAGGATTTACAAGATCTACTGGTAACTATACAGAAGAGTCTGAAGTATTGGCAACTGCTTTCCAACCACATGCTCATTTCCATGATGGTAAGAGAGCAAGGACTGCTGCTTCTAATAATAATGAGTTTGGTATTTTTGGTAGAAACTCATATACTTCCAAATCTACGTTGTGTATTATGCCATGGGCAAATAATACTGCACAACCTCTATGTCAGGCAGTAGCATCCATTGATAAAGCATCGAGCACCCAGAGAGTTAATGGTCCTGCTGGATGTATTTTTGGTGGTAATAAGAGAATTTACTATGGTGCATGTTGGTCTGGTTGTACCTTTGATCAACAGAGTAAGTGTTTGATTCCTGGAAATATTCCTGGTCAAGGTACATTTGGTTGTGCTACTGGTGGATCTCAGGGTGGATTCGCTGTTTGGAATGAAGACAGCGGACAATGTGGTAACATCAATTATAGTGGTACTATGGGATGTACTGTTGAAGATCCATGTATCATTGGTGCTATTATTTGTAATGATAAAGATGGTTTGGTAAAAGTGGATGCTAACTACACACCATCAACTGTTAGTCAAGCAACTCAACTTCCTTTTGATTCTCAACCAAACGTAGCAACTTTTGGTGCAGTGAACAACGTTATCAATGATGTAGAATCATTTGGTAATGAGTGTAATCACAGACACTTTGTTCCTTTTGAACAAGATGATCATACCTATGAGGTAAAAACAAATGCGGTAAATGTTCCTGCTACTGATATTGTATCTACTATTCAGATCGATATCAATGAAGAAAACAAAGCAGATGGTTATATCCAACCATTTTTAGTTCAAGAGTTTTTGATTAAGTATTAAACAGATGGCAACATACAGGGATTCATACGCTAATTATTTGTCTGATAAGGGTGGAAAACACACTCCTGTCGGTACAATTCTTCCTGTGTTTGTTGGTACTGATCAACAAACTGATGGTGAGAGTCCAGAATATAGTTATCAAAGTCATCTATATTGTGATGGCAGAGAACTAAAGATCAGAGATTACCCTGAATTATATTCTATTATTAAAAATAGGTATGGTGGCGCTGCTGCTGTAACTGTCACTCAATCTGCAGCTCCTGGTGGACTAAGGAGATCATATATTATTAACAATAAGGTATTCTTCCAGTTTTATAAGGATGCTACTAATGATAAGGTAAATGTACAAATGCCTTATCCTTATAACTCTGCAATGAGATTTGAGGTGATGGGACAGTTCCCTACGTCTGGTGGAATTTTTAATACAACTACTTTTTACACTTTAAAAGAACCAACTGAAGATGTAAGTGCTCAAGCACAAACAGATGAGTTTGCATATGAAGTAGTAGTTCCTGATGATGTTGATGTATCTACATTTCCAGCAGCACAATATACATGGTCGTTTGTTACTCCATCTCTAGCATTACATCCAGAGTTGGTAGTTCAGAAGTCATTCTCGATGAGAGACTACCCCTATAATATTGGTACATTTAAATTGCCAGATTATAGAAACAGAAAAATTTTGGGATTTGGTAATGTTAATGGTGCTGGCACAGCAACACCAGAGAATGCTATCAATAACTTTGTGGGGCAAACTGGTGGACAGTGGTACATTGCTAAGAATACACTAATTGATAGTGGAGAATTTTTTAACGTTGGTGACGTAAAAACAACAGGATATAGTGACATTGTTGCTGACATCACTGCATATACTGTTGGTAGTGTTAAGTATAGAGTGGGTCCAATTGATGACTATACATTCCCATTCCCACCTGAGCACAACCATAGAATTCTATCTGTAGAAGTTGATGAGACTAAACAGGCAGAACTAGGACCATCTGAAGTAGATAAATTTGCTGTTAACTATATTAACGGTAGAGCAAACATTAGTTTGTTTGAACCAGAGGGTGCATCTGGATCTGCATTAGGACACTCTCATGGTATTATTGGCACGGCATTGCCAAGTGCTGCTATGGCAACTTATGGTAATACTGCTGGTATTGGTGAAAGAGATGCATCTTACAACTATTCTGTATCAGAATCTGCAGCTATCAATCTGCTGTCTATAACATATGACTCTTCTTCAGGTTACATTACTATCAATTGTGATGGAAATCATGGATTTGGCGTAGGTGATAACATCACTGTCAGTGGAGCAACTCCACTTTCATACAGTGGTAACTTTACTGTCATTGCTAATGGACTGGGTTCAACTAGTTTTAATGTAGAACCAAGAACAGGAGAAATTCCTGGTGTTACTCCAGCAACATTAGCAACAGGTGCAAACGTAAAATTAGCAAATGGATATTTTGTAGAAACAGAAGTTACTCAAGCACCAAGAGTATACGTTGTTGATGGTAACACATTGGTTGGTGGTAAGCAAGCAGAGTTTGAAATTCCAGGAAATGCTATTACTCTAAAAGAAGAGACTCTAACATCAGCAGAAAGTAGAACTATTTCTGTTCCAGATCCTGCATTGGGTGAGGTTATTGGTATTGAATGTACTATGACTGCCCCAGGTGGTGGCGGTGCTGATAGTGATAATGATGGTCAGGATGGTGGATCAGCTTCCATCACTCTCGACGTTGATGGTCAATTGTATACCATTACTGCATTTGGTGGTAAAGGTGGACAAGCAGGAAATAGTGGTGGCGCAGGTGGAGATGGTGGACTATTATCAATTCCTGCTTCACTAGCAACAGATAGTAGATTTAGTATTACAATTACAGAAGGTATTGACGGTGAAGATGGCGGTGGAGCAGGATCTTCCACATCTTTCACTCTTGGTGGTGGTGGTGCTTTAAGTCCACAACCAGGAAATAAAGGTGGTAATGGTCAAGCAACTGGATTCCAATCTACAGAAAATCAACCAGAACAAACATTTACTAGCAGCGGTTCTTGGAATATTCCTCCAGCAGCTCCAGGTGAACAAAGTAGAAGTATTAACGTTCAAATATCTGGTGCTGGTGGCGGTTCTGGTAACCCAAATGCTAACTCTGGATGTAGTGCATCATGGCCTGGTTGGCCAACATCAACTGGTGGTAAATCTGGTGCCTGTGGTGGTTATGGTGGTAGAGGTGCAAGATTGACAGGAACCTTGGCACAGCAAGGAGGAACTTTATCATGGGTAATGGGAATTGCAGGTGGAACTGGATTTAATAATAAAGACGGTAACACTGGAACTGGTAGTGAAGCAGGTCCTGCTAGTGGTGGTGGCGGCGCTGGTGGTACTGTTGGTGGATCCTCTGGTGTTGGTGCATGGGGTAACGGCGCAACTGGCGGTGGCGGTGGCGGTGTAACAGGATTCTTCCTTGATGGTGTAGCAATCGCTGGTGCTGGCGGCGGAGGCGGCGGCGGTGGATCAGGTGGTGGTTTCAACGGTGGTGGTACTACTGATGGTTGCTATCCTGGTGGAGACGCTCGTCCTGCTTCTCAAGGTTTAATCAACGCTCCTAACGCTCTAGACTTTGCTGATGGTGCTAACGGATCTTCTGGTAGTTGTACCGCAGGATCTGGTGCTGGTGGCGGCGGTGGATGTGGTGTCATCGGACAAGCAGAAGGTGGTGTAGGTGGTCAAGCAGGTGTTGGTCACAATGGTAATGGTGGTGGTACAGGTGGTCGTCGTGGTGCTTCAGCATATAGAGGTAGTTTTTGGCAGGGTGCTGTAAGTTTAGACGATGTAGGTGCTCTTCCATCATCAAATGGTTACGTTAAAATTCAATTCAGCAGAACTACACTACAATATGATCCTACTGGTGGTGCTGGTGGTCAAGGTGGAACAATTTCTATTGAGATCAGTGACATCGTTGCTCCTGTTGTTGCAACGTTGCAATCTCCTGGTCAAGGTGGTGGATCAGCACAAGATGGTGGTAACGGTCAAATTTATGTAAGATATGCTGGACAGGAAGCAGGTACTACACTCCCAGGTGAAACTACAGTTCCAACTGGTAAGTATTACAATGGATCTGAAAATGGTACACCAGCTGGTGCTCCTCTAGACGGAAATATTTGGCAGTCTTCTACTGATGATAATCTAAAACAAATTGGTTTCGGTCCTGGTACTGGTAGCACTTCTGGATTTAGCTCTGCGAATATTCCTTTTGCAGGACAGAATAAAATTACACAATATATCAAATTTACTGGTGCTGCAGCAGATGCTGGTGGTGATAGACAATTAGTTATAGGTACACTTGCATTGTCAACTGTAAATGCAATACGATTTACTGTTATTAGAGGTAACGGACAAAATGGTGGTGAATCACCAGATGAAGCATTGAATTTATTCTACCAAAAACAAGGATCAACAAATACTACGTTGTTCCAAGAAGTCTTACTTGCTTCTAATACTGAATCTGGATGGCAAGCAGTTGATATTCCACTAGCAGAAGGATCTCCTATCAGAGATGATGGTATCACACTTATCTTGTCACAAGATAGACCAGGCGGTGCAAATGATAATGCCACTGCAGGTGCTGATAATTATGGTCTTGCTGCTATGACATTGTTCTACGATCCAACGATACAAAATACATTTGTATCTACTGGTGGAGCATCTTTACAAGGTAACCTAGATGATGCTGGTAATCCAATCAATTCCGATGTTGGTATCAGTCAGGTAAGACGTGAGGTAACTGCAAGAGATGCTGCCTTGACAGTTACGGATGGAACGTTTACAATGTCATCATCTACACCTATTGTTACTACAGCAACGGTTGTATCTGAAAATGATATCCCACTAATTACTAAGTATCATAGAGTAAAATACTTAATCAAAGCATACTAAAATATGGCAGAACAATTTATTTTTCCTCCAGAGAAACTGGTTGGTGATTTTCGTGACTTTATTGGTGTCTGGGATGGTTTCATGCCACATGAAATGTGTGATGATATCGTTCGTAAATGTCTAGAGGCAAGACATAACAATGGTTGGATGAACATAGACAATGGTTCTACACAGTTTCCAAGTGCAAAGCTAGGTCGTAGTGACTATCAGTATTTGTTCAATGAGCATGAGAGTGTTCTATCTAATCAAGTAAGAGAATATTTAAAATGTTGTGTCTCAAGTTATGTTATTGAGTATGCTGCATTGAAACCAACGAAGATGGTCACAAACATCATCAAGTTTCAACTAACACCTCCTCGTGGTGGTTATCATGAGTGGCACTATGAAACATCATCATACTTTGCTGCTAGTCGTGAGTTAGTGTGGACAATCTATCTTAATGACATGCCTGATGGTGAAGCAGAAACAGAGTTTATCTACCAAAAACGTAGGATTCAACCAAAGAAAGGTAGAATTGTAATATGGCCAGCAGGATTCACACATACACACAGAGGAAATACTGTGTTCTCACAAGATAAATACATCTTGACAGGATGGATTCATAAAACAGTATAAACATGGAAATCGCATCACCATCAAAAACATCATTATATTTGAATGCATTTGATAAGAACATTCAAGTAGACGGTGTTATCAAAACATTTGACGATGAATATTGGGTAGCAAACATTGTTCCTATCCTGTATCCTCTATGGGATTCTGATAAGGATAAGTTGGAAGTCTTTGTTAAGTACAAGGATGGTACTACAAAGATGAACAAGACCAAGTATCAACGTCAGCAGAAGACTGGTGTATACAAGTGGGTCTCGTATCAGTTTGACTTGACACCTTTCCCTACTGAAGTAGAGACTCTGTGTGATCGTCTCATGGAGAAGTATACAGAGTACAGAGTAGGACAAGAGAATGATCTAGAGAGATCACTAGCAGGTCAGTTTGCTAAGTCTGCTATTCTTAACTGGAATAAGGTTACACTAATCAGAAACTTCTTACTTAGTGACAGTGACTGGACACAACTAGGTGACGCACCACTCACTGATGCTCAGAAAGCAAATTGGAGAACATATCGTCAGAAGTTGAGAGATTTGCCAGCAGATCAACAAGAGATTGCTGCTAACATGGTCGTGTTCCCAGTAACACCATCTAAGCACGAAGCAATGGAAGATGGCAAGGAGTATCTATCTGATGAACATGATCATTTCTATAGAATGAATCAGGTAGTATACAGTAAGTTTGCAGATAGAATTACTAATTATCTTGCAATTGCTATTTCTACAGCAGCAATTGATGATATGCCTGTCAGCAAGGTATACAAACCAGCAACTGGTGATGCATCCCTTGACACTGTTCTAGAAATGATTGAAGACGGAGAGATTGGATAATGTTAATTTCATTTAATCCTAAAACAGAAGCAATGCTAGTAGCAGATTATGCTGCTCTAGCTAACAAGTATATTATTGTTGTTGATAACAGTAAGTATCACACACTGTCTACTGCTAAGAAAGCAGAAGTCTTTGCATGGTATGAGGATATCATGCCAGAAGCAGAGATTGATAGAATCTTTGAACTAAAGACAGTATACTATTATTTCCCAAATGAGCAGAGTGCAGTGGACAATTGTTATGACTGGTTCCCACAACCACAGAACTGCCCTGATGCTGACCATCACATCCCAGCATATGTAATCAAACCTAATGGTGGCATTCCATACGTCAACGTAGATCCAACACCACCAGGCGAGGGTTGACACGCTCCTGACAGCATGGTAGGATAGCGACAGCGAGCACGAGATCCATGCTTGAATTTTGCTATGAACTACCTTACGAGGAACTTGACTTTACAGATCCAGAAACT
>MDTE01197153.1_pt1 | contig 11662 bp, 11 predicted proteins | sample 811231 | NCBI WGS metagenome assembly MDTE01 (sample SAMN05326651, study PRJNA326480) | marine metagenome | isolation source: seawater | place: Indian Ocean: Red Sea | collected 2010
AATCGAAGCCTAGAGAGGTAACAACATAGTCTTGATTTACTAGTAAAAAACTAGTAAGTTGATAAACCCAGGTGAAATCCCTGCCTTTAACATTTAATTAATTAAAAGATATGATAACAAGAGCACAAATGCCAAGACAATTACGTAATAGAGGTGGGATGTCCGTCAAAACCATCAGACAAAAATATGGAATAGGTAGCTTCGTTAAAGAACGAATTAGAAAACTTATACCTAATGAACTTGCAGATATAGCTGTTAAGGCTGCACCTATAGTTGCACCTTTTAATCCACTAGTTGGAGCAGCGATGAGAGGTATTGGAAGATTTGATCAAAGAGGTAGTGTAAGTGATGCACTTAAACAAGCGGCTGCAACAGGTGCTTTGGGTATAGGAGTTAGAAAATTAGGTGGTGCTCAAGATATAATTGGTCTTGGAAGTCGTGGAGATAGATTTACTTCACCTCTTAGTGCAGAGAGATCAGAAGCGTTAAGTGCTTTATTTGAAGGAGGTGAGAAAGCTAAAAATATTAAAGATGCTGATAAAGGTATAAAAGTTATAAAAACAGCTACTGAAAAAACATTAGGTAAAATTCCAATAGTTAGAGAACTACCACCACTTTTACAGCAACAAATATTAGTAGGTGGTGCTAGCGCTGCTGCATCAGCTGTTGCTAGTTTTTTTAAAGGAGAGTTTAGAGAACAACTACCCGGTGAATCAATGGAAGATTATCTAGCAGCTAGAAAAGTAGCAGTGGGTAGTCAAATGAGAACATACTTTGATAATTATTTTAAATTTGACAAAGACTATTCAACAATGACTGATGAAGAAAAAGACCAGTTTGTTGCAAGATATAATGTGGCAAAAGGTGGGCGAATAGGTTTTCAAGAGGGTTCAAAAGATGCTAAATCTTCTGTAGAATTTACAAGAGAAGAGTTAGGTTTAGGACCATTAAAGATAAATCAAGAAATAGACAAGTTATTAAAAGAAGGTGTAGACATAGAGATTATTAAGTCTATGACAGGTGCACCTGATGAATTAATTCAAGAGCGTATAAGATTTTTTAAATATGGCGGTGCAAAGGTTCCTTTAAAAAAAGCAAAAGGTGGTGTGATGAGCATACCTGTTAGAAAAAACTCCGCAGGAGTTAAAGAATTAGATATGAGAAAAAGTGGCGGTTTTGTGCCAATTGGTGTAAAAGAAAAGGCAGATGATGTTCCAGCAATGTTATCACTAAATGAGTTCGTAATGACAGCTGATGCCGTAAGAGGTGCTGGTGATGGTAACGTAAAAAAAGGAGCACAAAGGATGTATGACACAATGAAAAAACTAGAGAGCAGAGTAGGATAATGGAAGAGAAAAAAGGAATAACAGAATTAGCATATACATTAGGAAGAAGTGAAGAACCTGGTGGAAGAATGAGTGAAGTTGATATTAGAAGGATTATTGATCGAATTAGAGGTGCTGATGATGAAATGTTAACTAAATTAGCTTTTGAAATAGGTAAAAAAGAAGATCCTAATCAAAGAATGTCCGACAGAGATATTTTAAATATAATTAATAGAATAAAAAATTTAGTTGGAGATAAACCAAGTGTGGTTGGTAGAGTTGAACGTCAAACAGGTGGTATTACAGAAACAAGACAACTACCACCAGAGTTTATTGAAGCAGCGCAGAAGACATTTTTAGCTGACCTTACAAGACAAGCTGGTATACCAAGTATTACTACAGCAATAACACAACAGCCTGGTGAAACAGCAGAGCAGTTTGCAGCTCGACAAGCACAAGCTCAACAGTTTGAAATTACTAAAGCGGGTATGGCTGATCTTGCTCCACAAGTTGCAGCACAAGACGCTTTACAAACAGCAGCAGTAACTCAAGCAATAGATCCAACAAAAGGTCTTGGAGCATTTGAACCTTTCTTAACTAAGGCTAGCACTGCAGCAGACGCTGCAACAGCTTTAACAGGACCTATGACAACACAACAAACAACTGATTATATGTCTCCATATCAAACAGCTGTTATTGACGCTACGTTAGATGAGTTTGACAGACAAGCACAAACAAGAAGAAATCAATTAGCTGCTCAAACATTAGGTATACCTGGTGCGTTTGGTGGTGGTCGTGAAGGTGTACAAAGAGCTGAGTTTGATGCAGCAAGCGACAGGAATCGAGCGGCTATACAATCTAATTTATTACAACAAGGTTTCCAACAGGCACAAGCAGCAAGACAACAAGATCTTGCAAATCAAATAGGGTTAGCTAATTTACAATCTGGTTTAGGTGCAAGAGCACAAGACTTTAGTAGAGCACAGATAGCCGGTCTTGGCACACTAGGTGCACAGCAACAAGCACAACAACAAGCTGTGTTAGATGCAGCAAGACAAACAGCACAAATGGCTGTTGATGATCCAAGAAGAAGATTGTCTATGTTAGGTGCAGGTATCACACAATTAACACCAGGAGCAGGAGCTGTAACGTTAGCCCCTGAACCAGCTGCAGCACAAGCAAGCCCATTACAAACAGCACTAGGGTTAGGTTTAGTTGGTGCTGATATTTATGGAAGAATATTTGGTGGGAGAAACAGATAATGTCTAGAATATTAAAAAGACCAATGTTTAGAAAAGGTGGGTCTACAGGACAAGGTATAATGAGTGGTCTTGTAGATAGAACCAAACACGCTAAAAATCCCATAGTCACAGGTAATATAGATAGAGATAAAGTAAGAGCCGATATCGCAGGTTTGTCAGGTATACTAAGAGAGTTTACACCTAAAACAAGAGTGCCTGTTGGTAGAGTAGGTGCAAAATTAGTTTTAGGCGGAGACCCCTTAGAAACTATTCTAGAAGAGTATGGAAGATTTGTAGATAAAGATGATAGAAGAGAAGCAGCCATATCAAGTGGAGCAACTAAACTTGCTCTTCAAAAAGCATTAGAGAAACCTAAAGTTGGTACGCTTAAACAAGCACGTAATACATCTAGTCAAACTTTATTTGGTGTAAAACCAGGTGAAACAGGATTTTTTACCTCTGAACAACTTATGCAAGTACAAGGGTTGATACAACCCATAGACACTAGAATGGCTTTCACTTTTGACGCTAAAACAAATACATTAACACAAAAACCTGTAAGTCAAATAGAGATAGAGAGAGAAAATAAAATAAAAGCTAAATCTTTAGGAACTCAATATAATATATTAGGTGATCTTATAGATGATATGAAAACACGATTACCTACCACTCCAACTGGACCAGTAGGTTTTGGATTTGGTGTAATTGAAAGTGCAGCGGATCAATTTAGACAAGTAGGTGAAAGTTTAGGTATTAAAGATGGTTTAGTTATTGAAGATGAAGGTGCTATTGATCGGTATATGAAAGATAAAGGATTCACTGAAAAAGCCTCTGATTTTGCTACAATGAAAAGTTCTGTAATTAATTTAGGTTATGCTTTAGCAAAAATAGCAGAGCCAGATAATCCAAGATTATCAGAGGGTGATATTATTAGACAATTAAATAGAATTAATTTTGGTGGATCAAGAAAAGTTTTTGCAAAATCATTAGATCAAATATTTAAGGAAGAAGGAATTAGAGCTAAAAGAGAAATAGAAAATTTAGGTGGGGTTTTTGATGATATTGTAAACCCAGGTAAGAAAAAAACTACAACAGGAACTCAAAGCAAAGACTCTGGGTTTAATCCTTTAGGCTTTCCAGAAGATAGATTATCACCAAGGACACCGTAATGTCTAAAATAGCTGAATATAAAAAACAACATCCTGAATATCGTAATATTCCTGATTTGGAATTAGCTGATAGACTTTATCAGGTAGCTTACAAAGGTAAAATGAGTGAGACAGATTTTTATGAACTCGCTTTTCCTGAAATAGCAGCTAAGAGGGGAACAGATGATATAATGTTTCCAGAAGATGAGTTTAGTGAAAACTTTGATTTCAAAGCAGATAAACCAGAATTTAAACCTACAACATCAGAAATAGCTAAATCAGCAGGAATATCTGTAAATGACCCAGCAGACATTAAATCACGTTTCGGTGGATCTTTAGGTTATAACGAGGAACAGAAAAGACTTGCGATTAAAAACTCTTTATCAAAAATATATAAACAAGATATTGATGTTAGAAAAGGACCTCAAACAGGAGAGCTAGAATATTTTAATCCTAAAACTCAACAATATTCTTTAGTAGATAAACCTGGTATGGATCTTGGAGATTTTGGAGACATAGGTGGAGATGCTTTAGTTATAGGCTCTGACTTAGCTGCCACTGTTGTAGGCACAATTTTTACAACACCTGTGGGTGGTTTAACAACAGGTGCTATTGCAGCTGGTGCTGCTGAGTATTATAGACTTAAATGGGGTCAAGAACACTATCAAGTTAATTTAGATTTAACAGATGAACAATTATTAGATGAAGCTTTTAAAACTGCAGGAATATCTGCTGCAGCTGGTTTTATTGGAATAGGGGGTGTTAAATTAATTAAAGGTATTAATAACGTGGTAAAGGGAAGAACTTTTTCAGGAGTTGATGAAGGTGTAAAATTAGCAAAAAGCAGTAAAGCTCTTGAAGCAGAACAAGCAGCAACTAACATTAATAAAGCATTGGAAGATGCAGGTGTTAAGTCTAGATTAAAATATACTTTAGCAGAGGCTACTGATGATAAAGAATTATTAGCAGTTCAGTCTTCATTTGAAAATGTTAGAAGATTAGGTATGACAGAGGAGTTTGGAACCTTTGGACAAAATCAAGCAAAAGCTTTAAATGAATATTTTAAATTAATGAAACAAAATTTTGGAGGTCCTGCAGGATCAACTTTTGATACAGGTTTTGCAATTAAAGAAGTATTAGAAAAAAGAAATACACCTAAAATAAAAAATATAGTTAAAAGACAAGAAGCATCTGAAAATTTATTAGAGAAGAAAATATTTAATTTACCAGACGGTAACGTAAAAACAACAGGTGTTGAGTTTAGATCAGTTATAAATGATTTAAGTAAAACCTATAAAAATAATATGGATCTTGCTGGAAAAGAACTTGATAAAGTTACGGGTCTTAAAACTATAAATACAGATACAATAGCAGAAGCTATTAGTAAATTATCAACTAAAGAACAAAATACTTTAATTAAAGTGGCTCAAGTTGAGGGTCTTTTTAAAAAAGATGTATTTGACACACTTGCTAATCCTGAAGGCACAATATCGTTAAGTAGTGCTAGAGAAACTTTATCAACTATAAGTAAGTTGATTAGAGAAAAAGAATTAGGTTTAGCTGCAGGTGAAAGTGTTGATGTAGGTAGATTAAAATTTTTAAAAAATGCTTTTACTGAACAAGTTAGAAAAAATGCAGGAAAAGAATATTTAGATGAATTACAAAAATTTAATGATTTAACCATATCAGGTAAAGAACTTTTAAATAATGAAACTATTTCTAAACTAACAGTAAAAGATATTGGTAGTAAATTAAAAATAGGTGATGAGGCTGTGTTTGAAACAACTTTTAAAAAAGGTATTAATAATGGAAAAACAGCAAAAGAGGCTTTTGATGTTGTTAGTAAATCACCAGAGGCTTTAAAAGCATATAAAGAGTCTATATTTGATTTTTATAAAACTAAAGTTTTAGTTAATGGTAAACCAAATTTAGCTAAACATAATGCTTTTATTAAAAGTTATCAAGAACCACTAAGAATTTTTTTTAATAAAGCTGAATTTGAAAAGATATCTAGAATAGGTGGTTTAGCAAAAAATATAGAAAAAACAAATAAAGCTTTTATACAAACTACTAAAGAACTAAATAAAACATTTGAGGGTAAATTATTAGATACATCACCTCAAGAAATATTTAAAAAAATATACGGACCTGGTAATGTTGGTGAAATAACAGCATTAAAAAATATACTTGCTAAAAACCCTGAAGTATACAAAAGATTTCAAAGAGATGTTCTAACAGATTTAAATGAAAGAGTTTTTAAAACAGATAAAAAGTATACTTTAGGTAAAGTTCTAGACGCTGATGCTTTTAACAGATACTTAAATGGAGGTGGAGGTGAAAGAGGATATAGAGCTGCACTAAAAGAATTGTTTGGAGATGAATACGTTAAAAATTTAGATATATTAAACACAGCGTTACAGATATCTAGTAGATCAGCAGCTTCTGCACAACAAGGAGTGGTTGGAAGTGCTTTCACTGATATTATTAGAGCAAGATTAGGTCAATTTACATTAGCAGGTAGATTGTTTACAGCTGGTAGAAGAATTTTTACAGCAGCCTCAAACAGAATGATAGCAAGAGCATTATTAAATCCAAATTCGTTAAAAGATCTTATAGCTTTAAGAAAATTACCTAAAACTAGCAAGGCAGCTGCAGTAATTCTTGCTAAACTAGGCGGTAGTATTTTTTTAGTTCAAGATGATAGACCTACACCGCCACCAAAAGAAGCTATCATAGAAGACGCTCCAAAACCTACTGTCACTGCTGAAGATTTTGAAGATATAATAAGTCCTGAAGGAACAAAAATTGGGGTAAGAAAAGTGCTAGAACCTACAGCATCTGTAGCACCAATAACACCACCAATTAATACAGGAATAATGCAAGTTGCTAGCACACCTTTATCACAAACAGGATTGACCCCGACTGAACAGGCTTTATTATCACCAGAGGAGCAATCCATAAGACTTAGACAAAGAGGAATGGCGTAATGGATGAAGATGAAATATTATATCAATCAATTATAGCAGACCCTGAAAGAGTTGACCCTGATGTAGATGTGTCTAGATTTAAAACAGCTACACCAACAAGTCCTGCTCTATTGGCTGATGTTGCAGAGTATTCTGGTTTACAGTTTGACCCTACTCAAACAAGTTATATTGCAGACTTGTATGACTTATATAGCACCGGTGTACCTGTTATAGAAACACCTGATACAGGGACAGCAGACACCGCACAGATACTTGGAGCTGCTGACACGTTGGTAGATGTAGGTGGTGAGGATCAAGTGACAGGGGGCTTACCGACAACAAATGAATTATTAGAGCAAGGTTTATCTCCAACTGGAGTTGCAACAATTACTCCTAACGTTTTTGATTATGAATCAGAAGCAGCGGGAGTTCAACCAACAGGCCTTGATCCAAATGTTTTTGACTATGAGTCAGAGGCAGCAGGTGTTCAACCCACAGGCATTAGTCCTAATGTGTTTGATTACGAATCAGAAGCTGCTGGCATTCAACCAACAGGTATAAGTCCTAATGTGTTTGATTATGAGTTTGAAGCTACAACGCCAGAACAGAGAGCAGAGGCTTTAACACAAGAGCAAATAGAACAAACGGGCATTATAGATAAAGCGGTAAATGCTCTTGGTAATGTCACACCAGATCAAGTTGTAAATGCCATTCGAGCAGGTAGAATAGGTCTTGCTGCTTTAACTCAAGGAGGCAGTGAAGTTATTAATGAAATAGGTAGAATTATTGGAGGCACTATTATTGGCACAGCTGCCGCTGATGTTACAGCTGATAAACTACTTCAATCAACAGGTGCTTTAACTCCAACTAGCACCGCAGAAGATATAGCCTTAAATTTACAACAACAGCAAGCAGCTTTAGATCCTGATCAAAACATTATGGATGAAGTCGCACTAACAGGAGGTAGTGATATAACAATAACTAAAGATAATGCCGCAGATTATTTAAATGAACAACTAGATAAATCTTTAGCTATAAATGCAGAGAGAAGAGAAATGTTAACTCCGGAGAGACAGCAAGAATTAATAGAGGAACAAAATAAAACTAATAATAATATAAATAATATGCTTAATAATTTTCCAGAAACTTCAGAACAAGTTCTTGCAGATAGAGCAGAAAAAGCACAAGCAAATGTTGAAATTGATTTACCAACATCACCAATTACATTTGAAAGTGACAGTGGTGGCGATGACACTAGCACTACAGACACAACTAGTTCTGTTGATGAAGCAGATGTAGAAGCAGGATTAGCCACAGAATCAATATCTGATTTTTCTGATGTTGATGCTGGCACTGCTGATGAACAATCGGGTAGTGGTGGTGATTCAGGTGGAGGTGGCGGTAAAATTGTTTGCACAATGATGAATAAAACCTACGGCTTTGGTTCTTTTAGAAATAAAATATGGTTAAGACAATCAAAAGATTTAGCACCTGAATATCAAAAAGGTTATCACATACTATTTTTACCACTTGTAAAAGTAGCAGAAACAAATAAAATTGTTAGAAAAATTTTAGAACACATAGCTGTTCATAGAACTATAGATATTAGACAAGAGTCTAGAGGTAAAACACATATGTTAGGTAGACTGTATAGAAAAATTCTTGAGCCAATTTGTTACTGGGTAGGTAAGTATGCCAAACGGTAAACCACCTAAAACAACTGGCGAGCACTTAGTATCTCTGTATGGATATGTACAAGGATTTAAAAGACAGATAGATCATCTACATCAAGATGTAGGAAAATTAGAAAGAAAAACAGACACAGTTATTTATTGGATTATTGGTGGTGCTTTTACAACTATACTAACATTAGTGGGATTATTTAATTTATTTATAAATTAATCTTCTCTATCGTCGTGCCAACGTTCATTAATCTTTTCTGCCATCCAGAAAGCAACAGGGATACAAACAATAAAAGTATATTCTGCTGCTCTTAGTATACTAACATCCCAAAGTTTCATAATAATGTGATGAACCATAATAGGTGAAAAACCACCGATACATAGTAAGATTGTCATTCTTATATAGAACGGATATTTCATATCTCATATCCTTGATCTAATCGTAACATATAAACTTGTTTAGTTATTTTATTAGGATTATTAACATAGGTATAATGATTCATTTCTTTATTTATGAGTTTAGGTAAATCATTTCTTTCAACCATATCCGTAATATCCCACTCCCATATCTTATCGTTTGCAAACTTGTTTTGATAATAGAAAGATATTTTATGTTTTCTGGCAAGTTCCATATTCATATCATATTTATCTTTTTGTAATATAAAGTCAGGAAAAGTGTCGTGATTACAAGTTCGTTTTTTAAATTCTATAATACATTTTTCATTCCAAAAATCATAAGTTTTCATTTGTTCTTTTACAGCTCTTAATCTGAACAATTTATATTGTGGTAAAGTATTTAAATAGGTAAGTTGTTCTTGTATATCTATGTTATCATTTTTATTAAATAATATCATATCCACTCTTTTAACTGTTCACCCATAACCTTTGAAGCGATATTAATTTTTTTACGAAGTGCTTTTACTATTCTTTCATCAACAGTATCTTCAGCTATAATATCGATGTAAGTCATAGGTCTTTTTTGTCCTATACGATCTATCCTAGCCTCTGACTGTTGTCTTTTTTCAAGGTCATAACCGTTAGAATAATATATCATAGTGCTGGCTTCACTTAAGGTTATACCATATCCACCTGTTTGAGGTGTGCCTACGACAAATCTAACAGGACTTTTAGGATCTTGTATTGACTTGATAGCTTTTTGTCTATCGTCCATACTAGTGTCACCGTAGTAAGTAACTACAGAGTTGTCCCCATACTCTTTTGATACGTGTTTTACTATTGTTTCTATATCGTTCCGCCAATGTGCCCATATTACAACTTTTCCACGAATCTCTTCTAACAAGTTTATAAGTTCTTCTATACGATTATTTTTAATTTCTTGAACGCTACCATCGTCAGCTTTAAAGTGTCCACAAGTAATTTGTTGTAATCTCATTAATTGAGTCATCGTTGTGGCGGTCGTTATCATCTTATCGTTAAGCACAGCTAGAGCCATTTGTTTCATTTGTTTATAAATTTTTTGTTGCTCATCTGTAAGCTGTATAATACGTTTCATATACGTCTTTTCTGGTAAGTCTAAACAATCATCTTTTAATACTCTGTAAGAAAAGTCTTTTAATTTTTCTGACAGCTCTGGTATGTTCTTATACCCAACAACTAACTGTACAGATCTACCACCAAAATTAGCTGATTTCATAACAGCATATCTTGTTCTAAAACTATAGTAAGAAGAGTGGTTTAATAAATAAGGATTTAAAAACTCGCATTGTGTATATAAGTCTAATGGTGATTTAGTAACAGGTGAACCTGTTAAAATTCTTTTATATTTAACCGCCTCACCTAGTTTAATAATAGACTTTGTTCTTTTTGCTTGTGGGTTTTTTATAGTTGTTGATTCGTCGATAGCCATTAATGTCTCGTGGCAGCTTATAAACTTGTTTACAAAGTCTACACCTTTTTTAGTAGACAAAGCTTCAACGTTAACAATTAAAATATGTAAATCAATCTCAGGTTTAAATAATTCTGATAGAAGTTTTTCCTGTTTTTTATTGACATTTGATTGCCACAATACTGCCTTATATTTGACGTGATCCACTAAATGCGTTGGTATTTCATTGTCATACCAAGTTTTATACACACCTTTAGGTGCCACAATTACAGCGCCATTAATTTTACCAGCATCGTAAAGCATTGAAATATTATCAATTAATACTTTAGATTTACCTGTACCCATCTCCATAAAATAAGCAAAAGATTGTTTATTCCAAGACATCTCCAACGCTTTGAGTTGATGAGCGTAGGGTTTCGTTTTAAATTTATAATCCATATGTAATCTATAAACTTTCTATTGACTTATTTAGCACATACTTTATATTACTGTCAATGTCAGAAAGAACTAAGGTATATGTCATACAAGAGATATCTGGAACCAAAGAGGGTAAGCCAAAAATTAACATATTAGGGGCTGCACACTTTGGTGAATTTAAATTTTTATTACCAGAGATGTCTCAAATAATTTTTTCACCAGGACCTTTAATTATGAAACTAAGGCAAGGGTTAAGAAATTATACAGCTGATGACTATCTTTTACTTACAGGAGATCCCGCTATAATAGGTGTGGCTTGCTCTATAGTTTCTGATATTACAAATGGTAAATACAATGTCCTTAAATGGGATAAACAAGAAAGAAAATATTATCCGATACGGATAAACTTATATGAAAAAGGAGAAATAAATGAGTGATAACTTACAAAAAATGTTTATAGAGGATGCACCTCAAGATCTTGATAATCTAAAAGGTGTAGAAAATTTGTCTAGTTTGGTTTTAGAATTACAAAGACTAGAAGATGTAATTAAAACTGAAGAGACAAAATTAAAATCTATAAAAGAAAAAGCAGACAAACTTTCACAAGTTGCTATTCCAGAAATTATGGAGGCACTTAAATTAAAAACGATGAAACTAGCTGATGGGTCTGCTATAGAAATAAAAGAGATTTACAGCGCCACAATACCTACGGACAAAAAAGAGGGCGCATATAACTGGCTTCGAGAAAACGGCTTAGGTGACCTTATTAAAAATGAGGTTACAGTTTCCTTTGGTCGTGGCGAAGATAACAAGGCGAGCGATTACGCAAACCTTGCAAAAGAGCGTGGGTTCGAACCAACTCAAAAGTTGAAAGTCGAACCTATGACTCTTAAAGCGTTGTTTAGAGAGCGTTCTGAAAATAAACAAGAGCTGCCTTCTGAACATTTTAATCTGTTTAAGGGAAACAAAACAAAAATAACAAGGAGCAAATAATATGAGCGAAGAAGCAAGAGACTTAGCAAACAAAAAAAGTGGAG
>MDTE01007621.1_pt1 | contig 11660 bp, 9 predicted proteins | sample 811231 | NCBI WGS metagenome assembly MDTE01 (sample SAMN05326651, study PRJNA326480) | marine metagenome | isolation source: seawater | place: Indian Ocean: Red Sea | collected 2010
CACCTAATGATGATAATTCCAACATTTCTTCAAAGTTAATACTATCCATTTTTTTTGCATTTGGAATTATTCTTGGATCTCCTGTATATACACCATCTACATCTGTATAAATATCACATCTTTTAGCATTAAGTTTTGCAGCTAGAGCTACCGCAGTTGTATCTGAGCCACCACGTCCTAATGTAGTAACTCTATTTTCATTATTAATTCCTTGGAAACCTGAAACGACTGGTACTTGATTATTTTTCAAACTATTTATAATATTTTTTACTTCTATATTTGTAATCATTGCATTTATAAATTTGTTATTAGTATAAATAGGTACTTGCCAACCTTGAAATGATTTTCCTTTTATATTATTTTTATTTAATACTATTGAAAAAAAAGAACTCGAGACTTGCTCCCCAGCTGATAACAAGGTAGCAATATCATCACTTTTTCTATATTCCTCTAACTTTTCCTGCAGTGATAAGAGTCTATCTGTCTCTTTTCCCATAGCTGACACAACAACAACTACTTTATATCCTAAAGCAAGAGATTTTTTTACATATGACACAGCTCTATTTATTCTTGATAAATCAGCTAAGGATGTTCCTCCAAATTTTTTAACAATAATTTGCATTTAACTATATATTTATATATTAATATCAACTAAATAATAAGTTAAAGGAATAATAAATTGCAACAAAGTAATTTTGATAATTTTTCTAATGATTGGTGGAAGGACGATGGGCCACTAAAACTTTTACATTCCATGAATGAGACTAGAATATTATTCATTCAAGAAAGAATACTTAATAGATATCAAAATTTGAAAAGTTTAGAAACTATTTTCTCCAAAAAAAGTGTGTTGGATTTGGGTTGTGGAGGAGGGATACTATCAGAGTCTTTAGCTATAAAAGGGGCAAAGGTTACTGCATATGACACATCTAGCAAGCTTATTAAAGTAGCAAAAAAAAGGGCATTAAGTCAAAATTTAGAAATAGATTACAGAGTTGGTGATATTCAGTTATTAAAGAAAAAATCTCTAAAATTTGATATTATTATTTCATTAGAAGTGATAGAGCATGTCAGTAACTATAAAGCTTTTTTAGCTGGTTTACACTCCTGTTTAAATAAAGAAGGTATCATTATATTATCTACAATAAATAGAAATTTTTTATCATATTTTTCGACTATTCTAGTAGCAGAGAAACTTTTAAATTTAGTTCCTAGAGGCACGCATGACTGGAATAAATACATAAAGCCGGAAGAAATTATTAATTTTTATGAGGAATATAATTTAAAGCTTGATAAAAAAGTTGGGTTACTTCCTCTTCCATTAATCAAAAATTTTAAATGGGTTAGAATATCTAACACTTCTTCAAACTATATTTTATCAATAGTAAATTAATAATTATTTTAACTTCTCCTTAGCCTTTCTCTGTAATTAGATGATTTTTTTTTATCAGTTGATGGCTCACTTCTAAACTCTATAAGTATAATTAGTCTTGCAAGCATCATTCTTACTGAAGCTAACATTGTTTCAAACATTGTGAATGCTTCTCTTTTATATTCATTGAGAGGATCCCTTTGTGCATAGGCTCTGAGTCCTATACCCTGCCTAAGATTATCTAATGATAACAAATGTTGTTTCCATTGTTGGTCAAGGACTTGGACTGTTAATTGTCTCAAAATTAAATTAAAATTATCTGACCCTACAAGAGAGATTTTCTTTTCTAATCCATTTTTGATATGGGTAATAATCTCAGATTTAATGGTATGCTTGTCGTTTGAAGAAAAACCTTTTATTTGCACACCAAGATTACTTTTTAGCTCTTTTATTACTTCTTCCTTATGATTATTATCATCTATTTTTTCATCAGAAATAAATTCCAAAATATTTTCAATTGTTTCTTCTAAAATTTCCAGGAAAAGTAAATAAGGTGTTTTTGTTTGTAATATATCTTTTCTTTGACTGTATATAACATTTCTTTGATCGTTCATTACATCATCAAATTTAAGTAAGTTTTTTCTTATTTCAAAGTTTTTATTTTCAACTTTAGATTGAGCTTTTTCAATTGCTTTGCTAATCCATGGATGAATTATTGCTTCACCTTCTTTTAAGCCTAATGTTTTTAACATCGAGTCAAGCCTTTCAGTTCCAAAAATTCGCATCAGATCATCTTCTAGTGAAATAAAAAATTTTGAGCCTCCAGGATCTCCTTGTCTTCCTGAACGACCTCTTAATTGATTATCAATTCGACGACTTTCGTGGCGCTCTGTACCAATAACATAAAGCCCTCCATTTTCCATTACTCTTTTTTTATCAAAATTGATTTTTTCCAAATATTTTTTATCTTTATTTTTTTGTTCATCTAAATTTCCACCAAGTTGAATATCTGTACCCCTTCCTGCCATATTAGTGGCAATTGTAACAGCAAAGGGCTTACCAGCCTCAGAAATAATATTTGCTTCTTTTTCATGATATCTTGCATTTAGAACTTGATGATTTATTTTTAACTTCCTTAATTTTTTAGATATTAACTCTGATGTTGATATATTGGTAGTTCCTACTAATACAGGTTGCCCTTTACCATATGCCTTGACTACTTCTTTACATATAGCATTCCATTTTTCCTCTTTTGTTCTATAAATTTCGTCATTATTATCAGTTCTAATCATTTTTTTGTGGGTGGGGATTTGCAAAACATCAAGCGCATAAATTTCTGAAAATTCTGCTGCCTCTGTTTTAGCTGTTCCTGTCATTCCAGCTAGTTTTGGATACATCCTAAAATAGTTCTGAAAAGTAATAGAGGCTAATGTTTGATTTTCATTTTGAATAATGACATTTTCTTTTGCTTCTATAGCTTGATGTAATCCTTCAGAATATCTTCTTCCTTCCATCATCCTACCTGTAAATTCATCTACTATAATTACCTGATTGTCCTTCACCAAATAATCTTTATCCTTATGAAATAAAAAATTCGCTTTTAAACACTGATTTATAAAGTGTAAAACATTTATATTTTCAGGACTGTACAGATTTCTATTTTTAATTAAATTTTTATTATAAAGCAGAGTTTCAAAAAACTCTATGCCAGACGTATTTAAGTTTATTGACTTTGACTTTTCATCTATATCAAAGTTATTTGTAGAAATCCCTTTTACTAATGCATTAATTGTCCTATAGAAATTAGTATTGTCTTCAACTGGGCCAGAAATTATTAAAGGGGTTCTAGCCTCATCAATTAAAATACTATCTACTTCATCTATAATTGCATAATTAAATTCTTTTTGATTCATTTCATCTTGATTTAACTTCATATTATCTTTTAAATAATCAAATCCGAACTCATTATTAGTTCCGTAAGTTATATCGCTCTCATAAGCTTTTTTTCTATCTGTCTCAGGCATGCCAGAATATATATATCCTACACTAAGTCCTAAAAAGTTATATATATTTCCCATCCATTCACTATCTCTTTTTGCCAGATAGTCATTAACTGTAACAACGTGAACCCCTTTACCTGATAAAGCATTTAAATAGGCAGCTAGTGTAGAAACAAGAGTTTTCCCTTCTCCAGTCTTCATTTCTGCAATTTTTCCATTATGAAGAGCAATACCACCAATTACTTGTACGTCATAGTGTCTTTGATTTAATGTTCGAATGCTAGCTTCTCTTACATTAGCAAAAGCTTTAGGTAATAAATTATCCAAAGTTTCTCCTTCTTTAAACATTTTCTTAAAATTTTTTGTATTTTCCAATAAGGCACTATCAGAAAGCTTTTTTATTTCTTGCTCTTCACTGTTTACTTTTTCTAATAATTTATTGTAATTATTTAGAATTTTTTGATTATGTGTTGTAAAAAAGTTATTTTTTATAAAAGATAACATATTCCTCAAATCATTTTATTATTAATCTTGTATTTATATTAGGTTATATATTATTTTATAAACTTATGAAGAAAAAAATAATACAAGTTTTTTCAAAAATTAAACCTATAAAAGGATTAGAAATTAATACTGCTAATTTCGGAATAAAAAGTAAAAATAGAAATGATGTTACATTAATAAGTTTTCAAGATTTAGCAAATGTAGCAACAGTATTAACTAAATCTAAAACATATGCTCCTAATATAAGGTGGTTGAAAAAAATTAGAAATCATGGAACAGCAAAGGTATTATTTGTTAATTCAGGAAATGCTAATGCATATACTGGTAAAAGGGGATATGAAAATGTTTTGCAAATTGTAAATAAACTAGCCAATTTGTATCAATGCAGTAAAGAGAATATTTTAATTTCTTCAACTGGTGTAATTGGTGAACAGTTGCCTATTAATAAAATAATAAAACTTATACCATTAATGTATTCAAAAAAAAATAAAAATACCCAAAATTGGACTTCATTTGCTGAGGCAATTACCACTACTGATACTTTTCCGAAAGCTGCTTACAGACAGACCACCATAAGTAAGAAAAAATATAGCATTATTGGAATATGTAAAGGATCAGGTATGATAGCACCAAATATGGCTACTATGCTTGCATTTTTATTCACTGATGCAAAACTTTCTCCTTCACAGTTAAGTAAAATGCTGAAATCTTCATTACAAAAATCCTTCAATAACATTACTGTTGATGGAGATACTTCTACTAACGATATGGTAAGTATATTTTCAATAAATAATAAAAAATCAGATAAGACTAAAATTCCTAATTTCAGTCAGCTAAAAAAATTTCAAAAAGACTTAGATGAAGTTGCTATAGAACTTGCAAAAAAAATAGTTATTGATGGAGAGGGAGCAAGAAAACTAATAGAAATTGAAGTTACAGGTGCTAAGAATGATAAACAAGCTAGAAATGTTGCATTTAGTATTGCCAACTCAATGTTAGTAAAAACTGCAATAGCAGGAGAAGATGCAAATTGGGGTAGAATTATAATGGCTATCGGAAAGTCTACCTCTGTAATTAATCAAGAAACAATTTCAATAAAAATAGGAGAAAATTTCGTTATAAAAAAGGGAGAAATTGTTAAAAATTATAATGAAAAGAAAGTTACAAAACATCTCAAAAAAGATGAAATATTTATATATGTAGACTTGTTATTAGGAAATGGGAAAAGCAAAGTTTGGACTTGTGATTTAACAAAAAAGTATATAGAAATAAACGCAGATTATAGAAGCTAACTTTTTTTAGTTCCTATTAAATAATTAATAGAAATCTGATTTGTTATTTTACCATTTTCAGTTAATAAAAGTTTTATAGTTTCGCATAATTTATTGTAGTTATATTTAGATATAGTTTTTCTATTTCTATTATACAAATAGTTTGATACCCCTAAATCTCTAATGAAAAACCACAGATCTTTAGGCTCTGAGTTCGTTATAATAAAATTAGATTTGTCAACTACTACATTCTTATACCCAATAGTACTTGTTATATTTCCTAATAATAAAATATCTGGGGATGGCACAAACATATTATGAGATGCAGATTTAAATATATCATAAAAGATATTTTTTAGTTTCAAACAACTGTCAGAGGCAAAGAATAAAAATAAAAACTTTCCACTATATTTAAGAACTCTATACGTAGATTGAAGAACACTAGTTAGTTCTTCTTTATTAAAAGCAGGAAAAAAACTAATACAATAATCAAATTTCTCATTTTCTATAGTAGACAGAGCATTATCATAAACTATAAATTTTTTTTTATTAAATTTAAATTCATTAGAAAAAAAAGTTTGACTTACTTCACTTTTGTATTTCTTTTCTTCAAGTTTTTCAGAAAAAATACTATTTTTAGCTAATATCTCTAGGATGCTACAATTATTATTTTTATTTATTTCTAATCTTTGTAGGGCATCTTCAGAAAGATTACTAAAAAATAAATTGACTTTTTTATTTTGTTTTTTAAAAGACCTAACACTATTTAAAATAATTTTTTTTTTATCAAACATTCTTACATAAAATTCTATGTTTAATAAATTTTTTTTCAATATTTATTACTTTGATTTCCTCATAAAAAATTACACTCATATTCTGAATAAGTGTCAACAATTCACCTTTGCGAAGCAAATAATTTTTATTTTTTGGTCGGCCTAGTTTTTCATTTCCTTCTCCAAAGGTTTCATAAATAAGATAACCGTTTTTTTTTAATACTTTTTGTATATCTTTGAAAATCAGTCTATTTAAAAAATTAGTAACAACAACTAAGTCAAAAGACTTTTTTTTGAATGGCCATGTTGCTGGTGTTTCAACATCTGTTTGTATTCTGAAAATATTATATTTATAAAAGCTTAAGAGATAAAAAATATTTAAATCTACTGATATAACTTTATATCCCATTTTAGATAGGTAAATAGAGTGTCTTCCCAAGCCACAAGCAAGATCTAAAGCAATTTTTTCTTCATTTTTATTTGGTATATTTTTAATACAGAATTTGACCCAGTTTGATGCTTCTTTTATCATATATGTTATTTATAGTATTGTATTATAAAAATATATTACAATATAAATAATTTAGAATATATAATGTTAGTCTGTAAAATACTTCTAGGAAATTATGATTTTATTTGATTTAAATTGTGAAAATGGACACACTTTTGAGGCATGGTTCGCTTCTTCTGAACAATATGAAAAGCAAAATAAGAGAAAACTAATAAACTGTCCTTTATGTAATTCAAATAAAGTAAAAAAAGCCTTAATGGCTCCTAAATTAAAAGGGACAAAAAAGTCTAAGCTCAGCTTTAAGCATGAAAAAGCAAAAAAGGAAAGCAATCAATTTAATAAAAAATTAAAAGAATTTAAAAAATTTATAGAAAGTAATACTGAGGATGTAGGAAAAAATTTTACAGAAGAGGCGAAGAAAATTTATTATGGAGAGACAAAATCTAGAGCCATTAGAGGAGAAACTACTAACGAACAGGCAGAAGAACTATTGGAAGAAGGAATTCCAATAGCTAAACTCCCCTGGTCCTCAAGAGAAGATGCTTAAGCATGAAAAAGTTTCGTAAAAAGAATTTAAGTGACTGGAAGCTTTTAGCAGATAAAGAGCTAGAAAAGAGTAAAGAAAAAAAAAATAGAATGGAAGTCTCCTGACGGAATTCTATTAAAATCTCTGTACACAGAAAAAGACTTAGAAAATTTAGAGCATTTACATTCATTTCCAGGATTCCCCCCTTTTTTAAGAGGTCCTAAGGCCACTATGTACACAGGCAAACCTTGGACTATAAGACAGTATGCAGGTTTTTCTACTGCTGAAGAATCAAATAAATTTTATAAAGATTGTTTAAGAAATGGTCAAAAAGGGCTTTCCATAGCTTTTGATCTTCCTACACATCGTGGATATGATAGCGATCATCCCAGAGTAGTAGGAGATGTAGGAAAAGCTGGCGTTGCTATAGACTCAGTTGAGGATATGAAAATTTTATTTGATGACATTCCTCTAAATGACATGAGTGTATCTATGACGATGAATGGTGCAGTGCTGCCTATTTTAGCAGCTTACATAGTAGCAGGAGAAGAACAAGGAGTTGACCGTAAGTATTTATCTGGAACTATACAAAATGATATTTTGAAAGAGTTTTTAGTAAGAAATACTTACATCTATCCTCCAAGAGAATCTTTAAAAATAATTTCAGATATAATAATTTACACGTCAAAGTTTATGCCTAGATTTAATTCAATATCTATATCTGGCTATCATATGCAAGAAGCAGGAGCAACCGAAGTGCAAGAGTTAGCTTTTACTATAGCAGATGGAATTGAGTACATCAAAGCTGCTTTAGAAAAAGGCTTATTAGTAGACTCCTTTGCTCCAAGATTATCATTCTTTTTTGGAATAGGGATGAATTTTTTTATGGAAATTGCAAAATTAAGAGCTGCTAGATACTTATGGGCAAAAAAAGTGAAACAATTATTTAATCCACAAAATGAAAAATCTTTAATATTAAGGACGCATTGTCAGACTTCTGGAGTATCTTTAACAGAAAAAGATGCCTATAATAATGTCATTAGAACTACTGTAGAAGCTATGGCAGCAGTTTTAGGAGGAACTCAGTCTTTACACACTAACTCTTTTGATGAGGCAGTGGCACTTCCAACAGAAGGCTCATCAAGGATAGCAAGGAATACTCAATTAATTCTACAGCATGAAACTAATATTTGTGATGTGATTGATCCTTTAGCAGGAAGTTATTTTATAGAAAATTTAACAAATGCTATGATTGTTCATTCTGGAAATTTAATAGATAAAATTCTAAAAATGGGAGGCATGACAAAAGCAATAGAAAAAGGATATCCAAATGAACTTATAGAGAAGTCTGCTTTATTAAAACAAGCTGAAATTGATAGTGGCAAAAAAGTAATAGTTGGCGTCAATCAATATTTGAATGAAAATGAAAAAGATTTTGAAATTTTAAAAATTGATAACTCCAAAGTTATAAAGAGTCAACTAGCAAGGCTGGATAAAATAAAAGCAACCAGGAATGCTTCTAAGGTATCTATTGCTCTTAATAATTTAAAAAATGCAGCTTTAAATAATGTTGGTAATTTATTAGAGTTATCAGTAGAGGCCGTTAGAGCTAGAGCAACAGTTGGTGAAGTATCTTCAACCTTGGAAAATGTATTTGGGAGATTTGAAGCTAAGCCTAAAGTATCAAAAAATGTTTACTCTAATAGTTTTGATGAGAAAAGTAAACTTAATGACTTGAAATCTAGTATTAAAAGTTTTGAAAATGAACGAGGGAGAGCTCCTAAGATTTTAGTCTGCAAACTTGGACAGGATGGACATGACAGAGGTGCAAAAGTAGTAGCTTCTTCATTTGCTGATTTAGGATTTGAGGTTGAATTATCAAAGCTGTTTTTAACACCTGAAGAACTCTATAATCAAGCAAGAAATAGTGCTGCTGATGTGGTTGGTATTTCTAGTCATGCAGCTGGACATTTAACTTTAGTTCCTAAATTTATGGATTTAGTTAACGAAAATAATGAGAATTTTTTAGTTATATGTGGAGGAGTTATACCTAAAGAAGATTATAGTTTGCTTAAAAAAAAAGGAGTATCTGAAGTCTTTGGACCAGGAACTAATTTAATTGATGCGATTTATAAAGTTTTCAATATGATTAAATACGGAAAAAAATCTAACATTTAATTATATGTTGAAGCTTTGTTTATTTTATATTAAATTTTAATTTTTAAGGATTTATTATGTCAAAAAAATGTGATTTAACTGGTAAACAATCAATTACAGGAAACAATGTGAGTCATGCTAACAACAAAACTAAAAGAAAGTTTTTTCCTAACTTGCAATCCGTAAGCCTATATAGTGAACAATTAGATAGCAAGCTTAGTTTTAAGGTTGCAGCTTCTACATTAAGAACAGTAGAAAAATCCGGAGGCATTGATAAGTTTTTATTAAACACTAAAGCAAATAACCTATCTACATTAGCGAAAAAATATAAAAAAAATATTCTAAAGAAAATAGAATCTAATAAAGCTAAAACATCTCAATAAGATTTTTTGTCATAACCTCGGCCAGTTCATCTACATCTAAAATGGTAACTGCTTTAGTGTAATATCTACTTACATCATGTCCTATTCCTATTGCAGCTAGTTCTACATTACTTTTTTTCTCTATAATTTTTATTACACTCTTTAAGTGAAGGTCTAGCATATTGCCATCATTAGAAGATAATGTACTATCGTCAACAGGGGCTCCATCAGATATAACCATTAGAATTTTTCTTTTTTCTTGCCTACTAATAATTCTTTTAAATGCCCATTCTAGAGCTTCTCCATCAATATTTTCTTTTAATAGACCCTCTTTTAGCATAATTCCGAAGTTTTGCTTGCTTCTTCTTATTGGTTGGTCTGCATGTTTATAAATAATATGCAGTAACTCATTTAACCTTCCAGGACTTACAGGTTTATTATTTTTAATCCAAAAGTCTCTGGCTCTACCTCCCTTCCAAGTTTTTGTCGTGAATCCTAGTACTTCTACCTTAACGCCACACCTCTCCAAGGTTTTAGCAAGAATATCAGTAGAGATTGCAGCAATAGTAATGGGTCTTCCTCTCATTGAACCAGAGTTATCTATTAATAAAGTTACGACAGTATCTTTGAAGTCTGCCTCAGCCTCTTTTTTATAAGATAAAGAATTTTCTGGGGATACTATTACTCTTGCCAACTTTCCACTATCTAAAACTCCTTCTTCCAAGTCAAATTCCCACCATCTTTTTTGTTTTGCTAAAAGTTTTCTCTGTAGTTTATTAGCTAAAATTGTTATTGTAGAGTCTAGTTTGTTGGTTTGCTTATCTAACTGCTTTCTAAGCTTAATAATTTCACTACCATCACAGATATTATTTGCATTCACTGTATTATCAAATTTTTTAGTATACACCTTATACTTAAAGTCTTTCAAGTTTGCAGAGTTTTGTATAGGTTTACTTACAAACTCTATATTTGAATCGTCACTACCATCACTAAATTCAATATTTTCGCTTTTACTAACTTCTTCGCTTTCTAATTTTTCTATTAAATCTTCCGATACTAGGTCTTGATTAATAAGGTTTTCTTTCTCTTGCAATTCATCATTTTTTTCTTCGGTGCTTTCTTTTTCATTACTCTCTGGGTCTTCTTTATCTTCTGTAGTTTCTGATTTCACAAATATTGATTCTAATAATTCATTAATAAAAAGACTAAACTTTTTTTGATCATTTATTAAAGGGAAAATATCTTTTCTATAATTTTGAAAAAAGTTTTGAAATTTCTTATATCCTTTATCTAGATTTTTCTTATATTTATCAGATAACTTTTCTTCTAGTAAAAAGTCTCTTAATATAAAATTAACTGTTTTTTCTTTTGAAATTTTTGCATTATTTTTTAATTCTTTTGTAATCTCTGACTCTAAAAAGTCAGAAATGTTTTTTTTTATACCAGGCATATCAAGAGAACCTAAAACTTCACATCTCATATTTTCTAATTCATCAAATATTTTTTTGTATTCATGCTGTGGCGGAGATAGCCTTTTATGTAAATCAAAGTCATGATATTTTCTTATCAAAGATGCAGAGTCGCTCATGCCTCTAATTTTTTTAATCTCTTTTAATTCAGAGGGGCCAGCTATTATTGGAAGAAATATATCTGTTTGACTTTTTTTAGCGGATTGACCAAAGAAAATATTAAGATTTTTATCCTCTGAAATTACTTTTACCGTACTTTCTATAGATTTTTGAAAGCTATCGTATGTCTCAACTTTTTTTTTTATCATTATTCAGATTCAGAATCTGTCTCAGTAAAATTTGTCCAATTAATAGGTAAATCTCTTGCGAAACACCTTTGAAAATATTCTCCAATTATGTTTCTTTCAGCCTCATCACATTTATTCAAAAAGGTAAGCCTGAATGCATAGTCTAAGTCTTCTAGTATAATAGTATTTTGAGCCCAAGTAATCACAGTTCTTGGAGACATGACAGTAGAAATATCACCATTTTTAAAGCCTATTCTAGTTAGGTTTGCTAATTTAATCATAAGTATCAAATTTTCTTTTTTATATTTTTTTAAAAAATCTTTAGTTTTAGAAGCAATTATTTTAAATTCTAAATCTTCATTTAGATAATTTAAGGTTGAAACAATATTCCATCTATCCATTTGGCCTTGGTTAATTTGTTGGGTGCC
>MDTE01056431.1_pt1 | contig 11658 bp, 7 predicted proteins | sample 811231 | NCBI WGS metagenome assembly MDTE01 (sample SAMN05326651, study PRJNA326480) | marine metagenome | isolation source: seawater | place: Indian Ocean: Red Sea | collected 2010
AACTTTCGCTAATGAGTGTTCTCTTACTTTATAGTTTATTTTTTCATTTCTTAAATCCATTTCACATTTTATACCTTCTTTGAATAGATCTTCAAATAATTTTTTAACATAATTATTGTTCTCTTCAGCAATAGGGCATACTACTGCTTGTGATGGAGATAACCAAAAAGGTAATTTGCCAGCATAATTTTCAATCAAAATTCCAATAAATCTTTCCAATGAACCGAATAGAGCTCTATGTAACATAACAGGAACTTTTTTTGTTCCATCTTTTGCAACATACGATGCTCCAAGCCTACTAGGTAAATTTAAGTCTACCTGTAAAGTTCCGCATTGCCAATCTCTTCCAATTGCATCTCTTAAAACAAATTCGATTTTAGGACCGTAAAAGGCTCCCTCTCCTTTATTAATTGTATATTCCAATTTGCTTTTTTTAATTGCTGTTAAAAGTGCTGCCTCAGATTTGTCCCAAACACTGTCTTCACCGACTCTCTTTTCCGGCCTGTCTGAATATTTTAAAATTACATCTTTAAAACCTAAATCATTATAAATTTCCAAAATTAATTTTGTAACTGATAGCGACTCTTCAGTAATTTGATCTTCAGTACAAAAAATATGTGCGTCATCTTGAGTAAAGGCCCTTACTCTAAGTAATCCATGTAATGCTCCTGAAGGTTCATATCTATGAACTTTTCCAAATTCTGAAAGCTTCAAAGGCAAATCTCTGTAGCTTTTTAAACCTTGATTAAAAATTTGGACACATCCGGGACAGTTCATTGGTTTTACTGCAAATGTTTTCTCATCTGGAGTTTCAGATGTAAACATATGTTCACCAAACTTTTCCCAGTGTCCAGATTTTTCCCATAGAGATTTATCCAAAAGTTCTGGAGTGTTAATCTCTTTATATCCTGCTAACCTTTGTTTCATTCTCATATATTCAACTAATCTTTGAAATAACAACCATCCTTTTTCATGCCAAAATACTGATCCTGGACTTTCTTCTCTAAAATGAAAAAGGTCCATCTCTTTGCCAAGTTTTCTATGATCTCTTCTTTCAGCTTCCTCAAGCCGATGGAGATAGTCGTCCAATTCTTTTTTTGAACTCCAACAAGTTCCGTAGATTCTTTGTAACATTTCATTGTTCGAGTCTCCTCTCCAATATGCGCCGGATACTTTTGTGAGTTTAAACGCTTTTCCAATTTTACCAGATGATGCTAGATGTGGACCTCTACATAGGTCATGCCAAGTATCACCATGATGATAAACTGATAATTCCTCATCTTTTGGGATACTCTCAATTATTTCTGCCTTATATTTTTCTCCAATTTTTTTAAAATGTGAAATAGCTTCATCTCTTTTCCAAACTTCTCTTCTTGTTTTAACGTCTCTGTCAATTATGTCTGACATTTTTTTTTCAATTTTTATTAAGTCTTCACTTGTGAAAGGTTCTTTTCTTGCGAAGTCATAGTAAAATCCATTATCAATAACTGGTCCAATAGTAACTTGTGTTCCTGGGTATAATTCTTGGACAGCCATAGCCATTATGTGAGCTGCATCATGCCTTATTACCTCTAGGCCTTCTTTGTCTTTTGTCGTAATAATTCTTACCTTAGAGTCTTTTACAATTTCATAACTTAAATCTTTTAATTCTCCGTCAACCTCCATAATTAATGCTGCCTTTTCTAAAGACTTACTTATTTTTTTGGTTAGCTCGAAGCCACTAATGGATTTTGTGAAAGGAATTTTTTTACCATCTAGTAATTGAATTTGTGGCATTAATTTTTAAATAATTTTTTATATTCTCTTAAATTTGAATCACACATTACTTCTACATCGAATTTTTTTGTTACGTTTTTTCTACCCTCGTTTCCAATTAATTTCAACTCTTCTTGATTCAATTGAATAACAGTATTTAAGTATTTAGCAAGTTCTCTAGGATCATCATGTTTATATAAAAATCCTGTTTTTTTATTCAAAATTGTTTCTTTTGAACCACCTATATTACTTGCGACTATCGGTTTACCCATAGCTTGAGCTTCTACCGCGACTCTGCCAAATGCTTCGGGCTCTACTGAAGCAGAGACAACAACATCGGCTAGAGAATAAGCTAAGGGCATTTCTTTACAATGATCAATAAATTTAATTTTTTTTGTTAAACTATATCTCTCTACTAAACTAAGCAGTTTTTTTGTATAAACTTTTCTTCCTTGATCTGAACCAAGTAAAATTGCTTGAAAATTTGTAATATTGTAATCCTCAATTAAAATATTTAAAGACTCGATAAATTTTTCTTGGCCTTTCCAGTATGTTAATCTCCCTGGCATCATGATTGTGAATTTATTTGGCTCCAGTTCCCACTCCCTCTTTAATTTTTCTTGCTTTAAAATTGAAATATTTTTTTGATTAAAATAATCTATGTTAATACCCCTAAAAATTACTCTTAATTTTTTTTTCTTATCGAGATATTCGCTGTAATTTTCATTAATATGATTAAATATAAAGTTTGAACCTGCAATAGTAAGCTTGGCTCTCAACATGATACTATTGTAAAACTTTTTTAGTTTACTTTTGAAATTATAAGTGCCATGAAAAGTTGTGACAAACTTTGTATTTGTTAAAAGACAAGCAAAATAACTCGCCCATGCAGGCGCTCTACTTCTGGCATGAACTACATTAATTTTGTAAAATAAGATAAAAATTGAAATTAGTATTATATTTATTAATATCAAAATTGGATTTTTTGAGTGCACTGGTAATTTAAACACTTTTACTTTATTTTTTTTTACAAACTTAAGCAACTCTCCTCCTGACGTTGCTATAAATGAACCGCAATCTTTCTCCGCTAAATAATGAGCAATATCATAACAGCCTGTCTCGGCACCTCCATACCCAAGTTTAGGAATCACCTGTAAAACATTTATTTTAGTAGTCATTTTATTTATATATAATAGCAAATTAAATGTTCGTAATATGAAAAAATTTAAATTTTTAAAATTATCAAAGTCAAAAAAACTCAGATATTCTCATAATTACTTTAAAGAGAAAATTTATTTGGTTTTTTTACATGGTTTCATGTCAGATATTGAAGGGAAAAAGCCTCTAACTTTTTTAAAGTTTGCTAAGAAGAACAAATTGGGTTTTTTAAGTTTGGAGTACTCTGGTCATGGTAAATCATCAGGAACTTTTAAAAAGGAAAACATAAGCTCTTGGTCAAATGACGTTAGAAAGATGATTAAAAAGATTGTTAAAAAAAATAATTTCATTTTAATTGGGTCAAGTATGGGTTCTTGGATAGCTCTAAATCAATTTAAATCTTTCAAATCTCAAATTAAAGGTTTCGTTGGAATAGGCTCTGCGCCTGAATTTTTGACAAGGCTTATGTGGAATAAATTTCCAGAAAAAATTAAAAAAGAGGTCACTAAAAATGGGGTGACAATAATTAAAAGTGGCAACTATGAATATCCAATAACTTTACAATTGATTAGGGATGGAAGAAAAAATAAGGTTTTAAATAAAAAAATTAATTCTAAAATTAAAGTTACTATGATTCACGGAAGTAAGGATGAAGTGGTACCTGTCTCGTTATCTAGGTATACTTTATCTATTTTTCAAAAAGCTAAAAGAAAATTAGTAATCATTAAAAATGGAGACCATAGTCTTTCGAAACAAAATTGTTTAAAGATTATTCTAAAAGAATTAAGAAATATTATTAAAGATCTCATTTAAGCCCTCTACATATGTTGGATATTTAAGTTTATAATTAAAAAAACTTTTCATTTTTTTATTATCAACTTTTTTTGAATCTTTATAAAAAGTTTTCAACATCTCGCTTTCTATATTTTCTAATTTCATTGGCTTAGGTTTTTCCAAATTTAATAGTTTTGCTCCATAATCTGCTACTTCTTTTTGTGAGGCGGGTTTGTCATCACTGATATTATATATTTCACCACTCTTAAAATTATTTATAGACTCGAATAAAATATTACCAATATCATCAATGTGTACTCTTGAAAAAAAATGATTTTTTTTATCTACTACTTGAACACTACCTAACTTTAATCTTTTTAAAACATTAAATTCGTTAGAATATATTCCGGCTAATCTAAAAATTTGTACAGGAAGATTTTTATTAAACGATAATTCTTTCCATGAATTTTCTGCTCTTAACCTATTAATACCATTAGAAGAAGAGGGATTTGTTATACTTTTTTCGTTTACCCATTTCCCATTATGATCTCCATATACACTTGTTGCTGATAAATAAGTTATCCATTTGCAATTCTTAATCTTTTTTAAATAAGTCCCGATGTTTTCTAAAACAATATCACTTCCATCAATTGGTGGTATTGAAACTAAAATATAGTTTGCTTCCTCAAGTATTGATATTAATTTTTTGTCAAATTGATTTTTGTTAAACATAAATGAGGTCATTTTCAAATTATTGAATTCTATTTCATGAGTTGGTTGTCTCGACGTGATACTTAATTTAAAATCTTTTTTTTTTAAAATTAATTTATTAATAAAACTTTCAGCGACCTGGCCGAAACCAAAGCAGAAGATATTTATTTTACTCATTAACCTGCTTTCTTAATATTTGTCTTTAAGCTTATTGGATGATCTAATTTATCTAACATTTCGATTGGGCAAACTTGTTTAAAGTTTTTCAACTCCTCGTTAAAATTCTCAAGTATATCTTTTGCTCTTTTTGATTTTGTCTTCAGTTCAAATTCTTTGATATTTTCTCTTAAAAAATTTTTCCAATAATCAGTTTCAACTAATTGCCAAATTACTGAAACGGGGTTAACAAAATTTTCAAATTCATTTTTTTTATCGTATACAAATGCCATCCCACCAGTCATTCCAGCGCCAAAATTATCTCCGACTGGTCCGAGAATTATTGCTGTACCGCCAGTCATATACTCACATCCATGAGCTCCACAACCTTCTACTATTGAAAAACTTCCAGAGTTTCTTACTGCAAATCTCTCACCTGCTTGGCCAGATGCATAAAGTTTGCCAGAAGTAGCACCATATAAAACTGTATTTCCAATAATAGTATTTTGGTCAGAAACTAATTTGCTTTTTTGTGATTTTTTTACAACTATTGTTCCGCCAGATAAACCTTTTCCAACATAATCGTTACAATCTCCTTCAATAGTTAAACTAACACCTTTAGTCAAAAAAGCACCAAGAGACTGGCCAGCTGATCCTTTGAGTTTGATATTTATTGTATCTTCACTAAGTTTATTATTTCCAAACTTTTTATAAATATGATGTGATAGTCTTGTTCCAACAGATCTAAAGGTATTCTCGATATCATATTCAAAATTATTTTTTTCAGTAGTTTTAATTATATCTTTTATATCTGACCAAATTTTTTCATCCAAAGTTTGTGGTACTTCATTAATGTGATTATTTTTACAGTATCTTAAATTTTCACCTGGGTCTGCCTGAACCAAAAGCGGATTCAAATCCAAATCATCTAAATTTGAAGCTCCTTTATTTACTTGAGACAATAAGTCGGTTCTGCCGATGATATCATTAATCGATTTAAATCCTAGGGAAGCTAAAATTTCTCTTACTTCCATTGCAACAAATCTGAATAAGTTTACAACTTTTTCTGGCGTACCAGTAAATTTTTTTCTTAGCGAGTCGTCTTGACTGCATACTCCGACTGGGCATGTATTTGAATGACATTGTCTAACCATTATACAACCCATTGCAACTAAAGAAGAGGTTCCCATACCATATTCTTCAGCACCCATCATAGCTGCAACAACTACATCTCTTCCTGTTTTCAATCCACCATCAGTTCTTAAAGTAACGTTGTGTCTAAGGTTATTTAATGTCAATACTTGGTTAGCTTCAGTTAAACCCATCTCCCAAGGTATGCCGGCGTATTTTATGCTAGTTTGTGGACTAGCTCCTGTACCTCCCGAATGTCCAGATATTAAAATTATGTCGGCTTTAGCTTTTGCAACTCCTGCTGCTATAGTCCCTATACCAGTTGATGCAACGAGTTTAACTCCGACTCTAGCTTTTGGATTAATTTGTTTTAAGTCATAAATAAGTTGGGCTAAATCTTCAATTGAATAAATATCATGATGAGGTGGCGGTGAAATCAGAGTAACTCCCGGCGTTGAGTGCCGAAGCCTGGCTATTTCGTCGGTAACTTTAAAGCCAGGTAATTGACCCCCTTCTCCTGGTTTTGCGCCTTGAGCAATCTTTATTTCAATTTCATTTGCATTGTTAAGGTAATCAACTGTAACACCAAATCTTGCCGATGCAATTTGTTTAACTCTTGAATTTGCACTGTCACCATTAGGAAGAACTTTAAATCTTTTTGAGTCTTCACCTCCCTCGCCGCTGCATGAAGCTCCTTTAATTCTATTCATGCCAGTCGCAAGTGTTTCATGAGCTTCAGCTGATAAAGCCCCATGGGACATGCTTCCGCTTCCAAACCTCTTTAAAATATTTTCTATCGGTTCAACATTTTCGACATCAATAGCATCTTTAGATTTTTTAAATTCTAGAAGATCTCTAAGATTTATTGGGGGAAGATTATGAATACCAGAGGAGTACTTTTTATACTGGTCGTATGATCCGCTTGTGACTGCACTTTGTAAAAGGTGAATCAATCTTCCTTGATATTGATGATCCTCTCCACTTTTTCTATATCTATATAAGCCTCCGATTGGTAAGGTAAATACGTTTTTTGAATTAAACTTCGAGTGTAGTTCTTTTATTTTTTTTTCTATACCAATTATACCTATTCCAGAAATTCTTGACGACATTCCAGGAAAATAATCTGAAACTATTGCTCTGCTTAATCCCACCGCTTCGAAGTTGCAACCGCCTCTATAGGAACTGATGACAGATATTCCCATCTTAGACATTATTTTTAATAGACCAGCATCAATGGATTTTTTAAATTTGATTACACAACTCTCATAATCAGACTTACCAAATAATTTTTTCTCATATCTTTGGTATATACTATCAATAGCCAAGTAAGGGTTCACTGTAGTTGCACCTACTCCAATTAAGATTGCAAAAGAATGAGTGTCTAAAGCATCTGAGCATTCGACATTTAAAGAACAATAGCCTCTTAGACCGAGTTTAACTAAGTGCGAGTGAACTGCTCCTACAGTCAAAATACTCGGAATGCTAGCTTTTTGATCAGAAATATTTTTATCTGATAAAACTAAGCAAGTGCTTCCCTCTCGTACAGATGTTTCTGCTTCCTCCCTAATTGACTCAATTCTATCCTTAAGTGAAGAAGAAATATCAAATGTACAATCAATAACTTTAGTTTTCTTTGAAAAAAACTTTTTAAATTTTTTAAGTTGAGAGTTAGTTAAAATTGGACTGTCCAAAACATAAATATTTTCCTCGGTCAAATTATCAAAATCTAAAATATTGCCTAAATTTCCAAATCTTGTTTTTAAACTCATCACCTTATTTTCTCTTAAAGAGTCTATTGGAGGATTAGTTACCTGACTAAAATTTTGTCTAAAGTAATGCGAAACTGGTCTAAAATGACTTGAGAGAACTGCTACCGGCGTATCGTCTCCCATCGAACCTGAGGCCTCTTTACCTTCTTCGGCCATTGGATGAAGTATTAATTCTAAATCTTCAATACTTAACCCAGATAAATACTGTCTTTTTCGTAATTCCTCATTTGTATAATTTGGTTTTTCATTCTCATTTGAAATCTTTTTATCCAAATCAATAATTTGTTTACTGTATTTTTTATAATCTTTAGCTAATAAATCTTTAATTTCTTTATCTTTAAATAATTTTCCTTTCTTAAGATCGATTGCAATTATTTGACCGGGGCCCAGTTTACCCTTTTCAATAATCTTTTCTTCTGGGATCTTAATCATTCCAGTCTCAGATCCGGCAAAAAATAAATCATCAGATGTGATTGTGTATCTAAGAGGTCTTAGGCCATTTCTATCTGAAGAAGCTAAAACCCATTTTGCATCTGTTGCACAAATAGCTGCAGGTCCGTCCCAAGGTTCTATTGTACTATTTAAAAAATTAAATAAATCTTGATGATTTTTTGGAACTGTTTTGCTTCTTTTAGACCAAGAGTCCGGTATCATCATTAATTTTATTAATGGTGCTAACTTTCCAGAATGTACTAATAATTCAAAAACATTATCTAAAGCACCAGAGTCTGATGAACTTCTAATAACTGGTTTTAAGTCTTTAACATTTTTAAATAATGAACTTGACATGTCTTGCTCATGAATTTTCATCCAGTTTATATTTCCTTTTAATGTATTAATCTCACCATTATGAGCCAATGTTCTGAATGGTTGAGCTAAATCCCAACTTGGAAAAGTGTTAGTGGAGTATCTTTGATGAAAGACTGCAAACCTAGAAGTTAGCTTTTTATCGTTAAGATCTGGATAAAATTCCGATAACATTTCAGCTAAGAACATCCCTTTATAAACGATTGATCTGGAGCTGAAAGAGCAGATATAAAATTCTTTTAATTGACTCTCTCTTGCTAATTTCTCAATTTTTTTTCTAGTTTCAAAAAGGTCTCTCTCAAGGTCATTAGTCGATAAATAGTCATTTTTTTTGAACATCACTTGAGCTATTTCAGGCCTACTTTGATCAGCCGTTTTACCTAAAACGCTTGGATTGATCGGTACCTGTCTCCATCCGTAAATATAATAATTTCCCTTTAGAAGTGCTGTCTCTATGATCTCTCTACATTTTTCTTGCTCTGAGTAATCTGTTCTAGGTAAAAAAACCATACCTACACAAATTCTATTTTTGTCATCAGGTGTATGACCTGTCGCTAAAATTTTTTCCTTAAAAAAATCAGGTGCAATCTCAATTTGGATCCCAGCTCCGTCACCGGATTTTCCGTCAGCATCTACTGCACCGCGGTGCCAAATAGCTTTTAAAGCTTCTATTCCGTACTCAACAACTTGTCTTGTTTTTTTTTCCATTTGTAGATGCTATCAAACCTACTCCACATGCATCATGCTCCATCTCAGGTTTATAGTTATGAGTTTTTTCTAATAAGAATTTATTTTTTTTATATCTACTCATTTAGGCAGCCTCAACAGATTTATTTTTGTTTAGTTTTGATTTTAGGTATTTATCAATTTGCTCAGCTGCATCTCTACCATCTCTTATAGCCCACACGACCAAAGAGGCGCCTCGTACTATATCACCTGCTGCAAATACTCCATTTAAGTTTGTTTGCATTGATTTTAAATCAATCTTAATTGTTCCCCATTGTGAAATCGCCAATTCTTTTGCATCAAATAATTTGGGTAAATTTTCTGGGTCAAATCCCAAAGATTTTATTACAAGATCTGCTTTCAATTTAAATTCTGAACCCTTTTCAATTTCTGGGCGTCTTCTTCCGGAAGAGTCTGGTTCACCTAATTTCATTTTGTTGACTTCTACTGCTTCAACTTTTTTGCTTCCTAAAAATTTTTTAGGGCTCGAAAGCCAAACAAATTCAACTCCTTCTTCTATTGCATTACCAACTTCCCTAGCTGAACCGGGCATATTTTCCCTATCTCTACGGTACAAGCATTTAACTGACTTAGCTTTTTGTCTAACTGAAGTTCTCACGCAATCCATTGCCGTATCGCCTCCTCCAATTACAATTACATCTTTTCCTTCTGCGTTAAGAGTGCCATCGTCAAATAATTTTACTTTATCTCCCAATCCTTTTTTATTAGAAGCAGTCAAAAAATCCATAGCAGGGAAAATATTAGCTAAACTTTGGCCTGGAATATCTATCTCTCTCGGTTTATAAACGCCTGTTGCAATCAAAATTGCATCATGTTTGTTTTTTAGCTCATAAAGGGACTCGTTTTTACCGACCTCAAAATTTTGTACAAATTTAATGCCACTTTCTTTTAATAAAGATGTTCTTCTCTCAACAACAAATTTTTCAAGTTTAAAGTTTGGTATACCATAAATCAGTAACCCTCCTGGCCTATCATATCTGTCATAAATTGTGACTTGGTAACCAGATTTTCTTAATTCTTCAGCACACGCCATTCCTGCAGGACCAGACCCGATTATTCCAACAGTTTGTTTTAGTTCTCTTTTAACTTTAATAGGTTTGACCCAACCTTTTTCCCACGCAGTGTCATTAATGTATTTTTCTACAGAGCCAATAGTAACTGTTCCGTGTCCAGATTGTTCTATCACACAATTTCCCTCACATAATCTATCTTGAGGACAAATTCTTCCACAAACTTCTGGCATATTGTTAGTGCTTTGAGACAATTCATAAGCTTCTTTTAATCGACCCTCGGCTGTTAGTTTCAACCAATCAGGAATGTTATTGCTTAATGGGCAATGGATCTGACAGAATGGAACTCCGCATTGTGAACATCTGCTTGATTGCTCTGAGGCTTTATCTTTTATAAATTCGTTATAAATTTCATTAAAATCATTTTTCCTTTTAGAGGTAGTTCTCTTGACTGGAGACTCTTGTTTTAAATCAACGAATTGAAGCATTTTTTTTTTCATAGAGGTGCAAAATATTTAAAAATATTTAAAATTTACAGAAATTTAAGGTCAATAATATTTACCTATAATCAATAAATTCCTGATATTTAACGTTATTTTTTGCATACCTGATATGCATTTGAACATGACATCAAAAAACCACCCTTCGGCTTTATTCCTCGTTAGATGATAGAAGTGTTGATTCTCTCTTTTATTCAAGGGATTACGGAATTCTTACCTGTAAGCTCCTCCTCACATTTAATTTTATTTTCAGAATATCTAAATTTTCAAGACCAAAGTTTGTCTGTAGACATAAGTTTACATATTGGCTCATTCTTAGCAGTAATTACTTACTTTTATAAAGATATCATTAATTTCATAGATAATAGAGAGTTATTTATAAAAATTTTAATTTCTTCTATTCCAGTGATGTTAGTTGGTTTTATTTTAACAAGAGGTGATTTCATTGAAAATTTAAGAGTTATAGAAATTATTGGTTGGACTACATTAATTTTTGGAATTCTATTATATATTAGTGACAAATTTGATTTACAAAAAAATATATCAAATGATTTTAATTATAAATCTGCAATTGTGATAGGTTTGTTTCAAGTAATTTCATTAGTTCCAGGTGTTAGTAGATCAGGTATTGCTATTACAGTAGCCAGAGTATTGAAGTTTAAAAGAATTGATAGTGCAAAAATATCATTTTTAATCTCAATACCAATACTTGGAGCTGTTTCAATATATGGGATTAATAATTTATTTTCAAATGAGGATATAAATTTTTCAATTTTAAATTTATATTGTATCTTTCTATCTTTTATTTTTTCATTTATAACTATAAAATATTTTTTGAAATATATACAAAAATTCAATTTACATCTTTTTGTAATTTATAGAATTATTTTAGGTCTAATGATTTTGATTTTTGCTTATTTATAAAATGAAAGTCAATGATATTAAAATAATGAAAACAAACACAAAAAAGAAGATTACAGCTTTTTGTAATGAAAGTTTTTTAAGTAATTCCATAATGAAAATTAATATTTAATTTTATGAATTTCAATAAAATAATGGTGCGCCTGCTAGGATTTGAACCCAGAACCTCCTGGTCCGTAGCCAAGCGCTCTATCCAATTGAGCTACAGGCGCAAATTTA
>MDTE01109523.1_pt1 | contig 11658 bp, 12 predicted proteins | sample 811231 | NCBI WGS metagenome assembly MDTE01 (sample SAMN05326651, study PRJNA326480) | marine metagenome | isolation source: seawater | place: Indian Ocean: Red Sea | collected 2010
CATTTTCGATTTCGCCTGGCAACAGTCATGAAACTGCGACAACAAACACGCGACGCGCGGAGAGCCGAACTTACCAAAGCGTTCGAAGCAGAGGCCATCTTGCAGGAACAAGTAAACAACATTCGTTCTCAGCTGAACAACGCCCGTTCGATAGAACGAAGTTTGGTCGACGCGGGACAACTGGACGTCGACAAACTACTTAGCAACAGAAGGTATCAAATTCAGCTAATCGCCCACAAACGTCAACTCAAAGAACACGAACAGCAGCTGGCTGAAGAAATCGAACGTCGTCGTGCCGCCGTCGTGGAAGCCGATCGTGATGTCAAGATTCTTGAAACATTAAACGAAAAACAATGGTCCGCATTCCAGCTAGAACAACGAAGGAAAGATCACAAACAGCTAAACGAGGTCGCTGTACAGGCTTTCCAACGCAAGAATGCATCTGAATTGGAGTAACATCATGGACAAACTGATCGGTGCCATTGGGGCATTGTTTGTCTACTTCTGCATAGCAACGGTGTTGACCGCCGGTGTTGTCGTGACCGTATTGACCTTGCAGGGCTACCTCACCCCACAAAAACTAGAACTCATCGTGGCAGTAATGCACGGTGTACCATTATCCTCAGACGATCATTCCGCAACTCAGTCAAGTCACGTCAGCAACTCCCTGAACCACCCCATTGCAGATAGCAATACGCAGCGGCTGCTGTACAACCTCGACATGGCCTTACGCGAACAGGCAGTCGAAAAGGGACTTCATCGCATGCGTCAACTTCGAGCGGCGGTCAACGAAGCCAATGAACGATACGACATCAAACGGGATGCGTTCCTAAACCGACTTGACCAAATGAAGCTGACGTCGGAAGAGGAAGGACTCACTGAGATGATAAACCAGATTAAGAACATGAAGGCTCCACAACAGAAAGAGATGTTGCAAAGGCTAATCGACGCAGACACGGAGAACGGCATGGAAGATGCGGTTTCCATCGTCAAAGCGATGCCTGATGACCAACAAAAAAAACTGCACAAGGAATTCAGTACCGAAATCGAAGAAGACAACACAGCCTTGTTAAACATTCTACGTGAGATACGAAAAGGTCGCCCTGAATCATCGTTTATTGAAGAAACAAAACAGGATTTCGCAAAGGTTAGCTCCAGCTAAAACCGTCCGAACGTTCCTGCTACTATTCGATTGGATAGTGCATGTCATCTTTACCGCTTGACACTTTGTCCCATTTGACTCCGGTAGAAACGTCCGCGAATTCAGCGCAGCTGCGCGTGGACGAAGGCAGGAAAACGAAATCGTTCCAACATCATCTCGATAGCACGAATTCCTCCAATGATGGATCCCTCACAGCAGACGACAAAGCACCCGCCGATCGGATAGAAGTCGAGCAAAATGAGAAAAGAGCCAACGAACCGATCCGTTCAGTTTCCAAATCTGACGAAAACGATTCGGAAGATGATGAATCTAACGAAACCATCGGCTCCACGGTAAACGCTGCGACCGAGCATGCCGCTTCTGACACAGACTGCGCAGAAGATTTCGCAGACACCAACCTGACCAAAAAGAACACGCAAGCCGACCCGTTGTCTGACCGAACCAACCCCTTGGTAGTCGCCACCGATGACATGGACCAGCTCACGCCAACTGCCGCGACATTGCCAAGCGACCTATCGGCCTCTGCCGAAGAAGTGGCCATCGTAGAATCGGTCAATGACCGTCAATCGTCAGCGAATCACCAACAGCAAGTATTGGAACACGCCACCAAGGAAAAGGTCATGGCCGAGCCAACCCGATTTGTGGCAACGAGCTCAGGAGAATCAGGTGAGGCCAACGTCCCAAGCACACCTGCATCGTCCGAGCGAGCGGCTTCCAGGTCGACCAAGCTAGTCATCGCAGACGTGGAATCATTGGCAACAGTGAACGCACAAACCGAAATGGGCACCTCTACTGACGAATCCACAGATCAAGATGAAACCAACCGGTCACCGTCCGAACCGGACAAAATGATTGGAGACAAAACGAAACCAAACGCCAGCGAACAGACTGTCAGCTCGTCCTCGTCAACGAGTCGTGCTTCAGCAAACCGCCAAGCATTGCCACAAGGTTCAGTGTCTTCGAACCAATCATTAAGTGGTCCGCAACAAGCCAGGTTCTTGCAACGAGTCACAAAAGCGTTTGAGGTGGCTCAGCAACGGGGGGAACCTATTCGCATCCGACTACATCCATCTGAATTGGGAGCGATGCGATTAGAGATCAAGGTCGACGGCAACGTGCTATTGGCTCGCATTGAAGCAGAAACCCAATCTGCACGCTCCATTTTAATAGACAACTTGCCCGTATTGCGAGAACGATTGGAGGAACAAGACATCCAGATCAAACAATTCGATGTTGACGTCCTCGACCGGCAGTCTCCCGAAACCGACCAACAACAAGAACATCAAAGCGACCACGAATCTGCGGATGGTGGTGATGAGACGTCGGCTCGGCAACTCGAGACCCCACCCACAGAAACCTCTCCGATATCAGCAACGTCACCAGGAACAGACCGAAACCTAGATGTCCATGTCTGAACGGGCACCTTCACCATTCAACCTAAGAATCATCCCACCCAACCCGCGTTGATTGCGGCAAAGATCGCAACGCGCCATGTTCAACAAGGAACACCACATGTCGAGAATACCTTCAATGGGCCCAATTACTCGGCCTGAATCCGACCAGCCAGCGGGAAATGATTTAGCGAACGTTGGCGTTGACACGTTTTTAGAATTAATGATTGCGGAATTGCAAAACCAAGATCCCTTGGACCCAATCGAAAACAGCGAGTTGGTTCAACAGATCAGTCAGATCCGTGAAATCAGCGCGACCAATAAGCTTACCGACACGCTAGACGCGATCATCACAGGCCAAAACCTGGCATCCGCAAGCAGTTTAATTGGTCAAACAGTATCCGCATTAAGTGACGATGGGTCTTCAGTGGAAGGGCTAGTCGATCGGGTTTCCATCGAAGTCAGCGACGACCAACGTGGTCAACGAACTATCAAAGTCCACATCGATGATCAAAGCATTGCCTTGGAAAACATCCGCGAAGTCATTGCCAGTTAAGCCTGGACTTATTGGAAAACATTTATATCTCAGTAAAACATACACTGTTTATTCAGGGAGGGACTTCACATGGGTCTTGCATCCGCATTAAGTACGGCACTCACTGGCCTAACTGCCGCCGAAACACAAATTGATGTTGTTGGCAACAACCTGGCGAACTCACAGACAGTTGGCTTCAAGGCATCCGAAACTGTATTCGCGACGCAGTTCCTGCAGACACTTAGCCTCGGCTCATCCCCCACGGGCAATACCGGTGGAACGAATCCTCGACAGACTGGTTTGGGAACACAGGTCGCCGAGATATCACCAGATTTCACCCAAGGCACCATTGAGTTGAGTTCCAACCCTTCCAATCTGGCAATTCAGGGTGATGGATTTTTTGTTGTAGAGGGTGCTGCGGGAGAGACACTCTATACTCGCAATGGCCTGTTCGATACAAACGCCCAAAATGAATTGGTAACGGCCACCGGCCAGCGTGTGTTGGGTTTTGGTGTCGATGACACGTTCCAACTTGTAGAAACACAGCTGGTACCGCTTTCTATTCCATTGGGGTCGGAAGCCGTCGCTCAAGCGACTCAGCAAGTACAGCTCGAGGGCGTCTTAACGCCTACGGGTGACGTGGCAACCACTGCGGAAGTTCTGCAGAGCAATGTTCTGGGAAACGGTTTCGTGCCTCGACCTGACAACACGGGCATTGGCTCCTATAACTCTGTCCCCCCCAACATCAATGCAACCGCAATTAGTGAAACCAGCGTAGGCAGCGGTACCCTCATCGGCGGAGACACCTACTCCTATCGTTTTGCATTTGCCGACAGTGCAGGTACAGAAAGTCTGGCTTCAACAGCTTTGACACGGACTATCACACCCACGAGTGGAAATAATGCCATCGATTTGACGAATCTCCCAAGCAGTGCCGAATATCCAACCATCAACATCTATCGAACTGCCGCTGGAGATAACGATTTTTTCTTCCTGGATTCGGTTCCACAGGGAACAACAAGTTTCACCGACGATGGGTCGATTCCGTTGTCTGCAACACGACTGGATGAATCCACGATCAACGGTAACTACAGTTATCTAGTTACGTTTTTCCGCGCCGGTGCAGGAGAAAGTCGTCCGTCGCCTTTGATCGGCCCTCAGAACGTGGTCAACGGTCGCGTGCACTTAACCAACTTACCAACACCACCAGTACCTCCTCCAGGAGGTGGTTTTCCCGCCTACGACCAAGTTCGTGTCTACAGGAACCTAGCAAGTAACGCCAACAGTTTTTATCTTGTCGACACTTTGGATCCCGGCGCGAGCTATACGGACCTCCGAAGCGATGCGGCGATTTCCGATTTGACGAATCCGTCCAACCAATTGGTAGACTTAGACGGACCTAAGGTAGACCCCAATACCTTATTGACTGACGTAGTACGCCGTGATGAATTCAACTATGAAAAAATTTTCCAAGAAGGAACCTTGTCGTTTACCCCGCGGAAAGGCGGTCGGGCTCTAACAACCAAAAATTTCGACATCACGTCAGCCTCGACAGTTCAAGACTTGGTCGATTTCATGGAAGGTGCCTCTGGAATCCAGCAGGATTCCGGCGACGCAGCCAATCCAATTCCAGGATCCATCAACGAGATCCCGGGTGAAACTGGCACGCTTTCACCTGGCGGTATGGTACAAGATGGAGCCGTGCGGTTTGTATCCAATAACGGTGAAGCAAACGCAATCGATTTTGCTTTGTCCTCATTTTCTTTGACCACGGACACAGGTGAAGTAACCATTCCTAATCTTGGTTTTGGATCCATACAATCCGCAACGGGACAAGGCGCAGTTGCGGACTTAGTCGCTTACGACTCGTTAGGCGTACCAATCGACGTGCGTGTCACGTCGGTCCTGGAACAACGTTCAGCGTCATCCACGGTATATCGTTGGTTTGCCGATTCTGGAGCGAATGACCCTGTGACTGGATCCGAGATCGCCGCTGGAACTGGCCTGATTGTATTCGACGGTGAAGGAAATCTGGTGGAAGTCACGAACGATACGGTGTCGATTGACCGACGAAATATCCCATCCAATTCGCCCCTCCAATTCGAGTTGGACTTTACTGCCGTATCCGGCCTGGCTGCCGATGGCGCTCGATTAGCTGCCGCCCGACAAGACGGGTCTGCTCCGGGCAACTTGGCTAGTTTCATCATCGGTGAAGGTGGAACGATCCGAGGCGTTTTCTCCAACGGAGTAACCCGTAGCCTAGGTCGCGTTCGTCTGGCTCGATTTGCTAACCCTTCCGGTTTGGAACAACGTGGTCAAAACCTTTTTGGCCTTGGGGTAAATTCCGGACTACCGGTGGAGGGCAATCCTGGTGACGCCGGTTTGGGAACCCTGGTAGCTGGTGCGGTGGAATTGTCGAACACCGACATCGGTGCCAATTTAGTCGACCTGATTCTGGCGACGACACAATACCGAGGCAACACGCGGGTCATCACCGCAGCCCAACAGTTACTGGATGAATTATTGAACCTCCGAAGATAGCCCCCAAAAACGCATAAACAGCCAAAGTTTTTCGCAGGTCACTCCGCTACCACATATATAACCTACTTTTACCATGAGGCACTGCGCTGCGTTTCGACAGCGCACGACTGTTATGATCAAACTAACCCAACTCGGTGGAGAACCATTTGTTCTAAATGCGGATCTAATCCGCTATGTAGAATCTTGTCCGGACACCTACATTACGTTGGTTAGTGGAGATCGAATCGTTGTAAAGGAAACCATGGACGAAGTGGTGGAACGGAGTTTGAAGTATCAACAAAGTAAAAGGCTGATTCCCGAACCAATATAAACAGGAATGGTCTAGGTCGTGCATCGGGCCCGGCTAGACCTTTTTTGACACGAATTCGCTGCTATGGACATTGCAAGTCTCATAGGATTCCTACTGGCGATTGGCCTGATCGTGGGTGCGATTTTAAGCGCTCCTGGGGCCAAACTGTCCGCTTTCGTCGACGTATCATCGTTGCTGATCGTCGTCGGTGGCGCGTTCGCTGCCGGCCTGATGTCTTTCCCATTAAGGAACTTCCTCAGTCTGACCGTGCTTATCAAAAAGGTTTTTCTCAATAAACCCGAAAACATCCCTGCCTTGATCGATCAGATTGTCAGCTTGGCCGAAACAGCACGTCGTGACGGTTTACTGGCCTTGGAAGTTCGCATTACCGAGATCGAGAACAAGTTCATCACGCTTGGTATCCAAATGGCTGTGGACGGAACACGTCCGGAAGTGATTGAGGATATCTTGCGCACAGAAATCGATGCCGTCGCCACGCGCCATCGGGATGGAAAATCCGTCTTGGAACAGTTGGGGCGGTTCGCTCCTGCATTTGGCATGATCGGAACACTCATGGGGTTGATCATCATGTTAGGCAACATGGAGGACCCATCATCGATCGGTGCCGGCATGGCTGTCGCCCTTATTACTACCCTATACGGTGCAATCGTATCGAACGTTGTGTTTTTACCATTTGCTGAAAAGCTAGGATTCATTAACAAACAAGAGTTGTTGGCGATGGAAATCGTGATACGTGGCATCATGGCATTACAGTCCGGCGAAAACCCGCGTGTCATCGAACAGAAACTGAACACGTATTTACCACCTAAAGTGAGGGCGGCAAAACAAGCTGCAGCGTAACTTATGGCGGTCGAAGAAGACGATGCTGGTGGAATCCCGGAATGGGTCGTCACGTTCGGCGACTTAATGTCGTTGTTATTGACATTTTTCATCATGTTGGTCTCCCTGAGCGAAATCAAGAAAGACGAACAGTTTCAAGCTTTAGCAGAGGCTCTACGCAAACAATTCGGTCATGAAGCTACGATCACCAGTGTGGTGCCGGGGCAATCGCAGCCACGCAATTCGGTAATTTCCAAACTGGCCACGATGGGACGTTCTCGTCGACTGGACATGATGCGAGGAGGCGATAAACAACGTGCCCCCTCTGGGAATTTTCGCCGCGTCCGCTTAATTCGTCCGGGACAGCATTCAGGAATCGGTTCAGTAATCCACTTCGAGGAAGGCCTGGCGGATTTGAATAATGAATCACGCGGCACCCTACAATTCGTCGCAACCGACCTACTCGGAAAACCACAAAGAATTGAAATCCGTGGACATACGTCGCGTAAACCATTGGATCCAGCTTTATCCGACCAGGCAAGTCACACCCAAGCAATGGATTTGGCCTACAAACGCTGCCAACAGACACTTGAATTCCTGGCTTCACTGGGTATCGAACGCCAACGATTTCGTATTTCGGTCGCTGGCCCAAATGAACCGATCGACATCGGAACAGATCCCGACCAGCTGAAACAAAACCCTCGAGTCGAAGTGTTCCTATTGGACGAAATCGTAGCCGACCTCGAAGGTGACAGCACACAAAAAAAACAACAGTTCGTAGATCCTGCCTTAAGGGGTAGTACCGACCATCGATCGTCCGATCGTCGTGAGGAGAGTCCAGATGGCTAATACCGAAAACACGCAAGCCGAAGAGAACCTGTCGCAGTCTGAACAACCGAAGTCCTCGCCGAAGACAAAACTTTTGGCAGCAGGAATCGTTTCGTTCATTATTGTTGTCGAGTCCGTAGTGGCCTACCTGGTGTTTCCACCAGCGCAAGATATGGCCGCACTAGAGGCCGATCGGTTGGGTGATACTGTCTCCGCCGAAGCCGACGCGAAAGCCCAAGCAGAAAATCAAGGCCCCCCCCTGATCGAGATCACCTTGGGCAAGCCATTTACCGTGTCAGCATTTCAGCCTACCTCCAACACAACGCTCCGTATCGACTTTCAACTCTTCGGGCTGGCCAAACAGGAAGACGAAAACGAGTTACTGGCACTTCATGAAAAGCTTGAACATCGGTTTCGTGAACAAGTGATTGTGACCATCCGCAGCGCTGAATTGACAGACTTTAGTGAACCCGGATTGGGATTGATCAAACGGAAGATCCTGGAAAAGACAAACCGGTCGTACGGAAAACGCCTATTGCAGGAAATCATCATTCCAGACTTCTCGTTCGTAGAACAATAAATCGTCCTCTACTGCATTGCTAGCACCCCTTCGGACGGTGTTTCCACATGACGCTGGCGTTTCGCCAGTTCGGTGAACTCGCTACACTCTGCACCGAATTTATCCAGAGTTCGTCGCACAAGACGATGTGCCGGATGAACCCCATCAGCTGTCATCGTGAGCGCACAGAAGGATCTTTTTTTAGACCTGCTTGCAGCTTAGCTGCCACGAGCGCATTACTACATCAGAATGATGGACCTCACCAAGGTCGTCTCAAATCGGTACTGGAAAGCGGTTTACCATCCGTGAAATGGAGTCCGACATGGCTGAAGAAAACATTAGCCAAAACGAAATAGAAGCTCTCCTCAATCAATCGACGGGGAGTGCAGACAACGCGGCGCAGCCGGCACCTGCCAATGCACCTTTTCCGCCAGACGCTGTCACAACATCAGCCGTAGACAAGAGCGTGCTTAGCTCGAATCCGGCAACAGCAGCGAATCCGCCAAATTCACCGGGTAGCATTGCCCAGTCCGACATGGAAACCTTACTGAACCAAGCGCAAGACGCGTTGCAATCCGTCGACGGTGCGACCGAAGAACTACCATCGGGCGTGAAACGCTTTGAATTGTCGAATCTATCTACCGCGCCCGCTTCGACCGAACACGCCAGTCTTGACTTGCTGCAAGACGTCGAACTGGATTTGAAAATTGAATTGGGACGGACAAGCATGCACCTCGAAGAAGTACTGCAGCTTCAAAGAGGTTCTGTGGTGCCACTGGACAAATTAGCTGGCGATCCCGTTGACGTGTACGTCAATGGACGTTTGATTGCGCGTGGCGAAGTATTGGTGCTGAACGACAACTTCTGCATACGTGTTGCTGAATTAATTGCTGGTGAAGTGAGCGCGTAAGGAACTCATGACCCGCTTCTACAACATCGCCGCCTCTGTGATTCTAGCAGGCATCACAACCTGTTCAGCCATCGCTACCGAAACGGCAAATCACACCAATCGTACTTCGCTTCAGTCACGTCTTCGAGAGTTACGAGACACGCCACCCACAGAAATAGGTAACAACCAACAGATGGCGAATCCGCTTCCTGGAAATGCCATGCGTCCTGCAGGCGTCCAACTCGCCGCCTTCGAAGAAGAGCCGCTAAAACTTCGTCAAGAACCAGTCGTGAGGCAAGACGACAACCTACCTCAAAAGTCACCGACAAGCCATATTTTGCCAACTGAGAATCTGTCCGACTCGATCCCGCTTAGGTCGTCGGACTCTTCGACACAATTCAAACAACAATCGCCTGCCCCCGTCTTGAATTCAGGATCTCTGATAACCGTCGCAAGCAGTCTGGCGATCGTGTTGGGATTATTCCTGTGCGTTGTTTGGATTTCCCGGCGAGGCTGGAATCAGCGTCAGCACATGCTATCCACCGAAGTTGTCGAAATCTTGGGCCGGGCTCCGCTTACCGCAAAACAACATCTGCAGCTCATCAAGTTCGCCGATAAATTGTTATTGGTGGCGGTCACTGCCGACGGTGCGGAAACTCTGACGGAGGTGACTGATCCCGACGAAGTTGTGCGGGTCCGCGGACTATGCAGTCAAAGCCAACCAGGAAGTAGCACCGCATCATTTCGCGAAGTATTATCATCTCTAAATACGGACTCCCCATAACCATGTTTGCGCGTACGTTCTACCAGGAATTTAGAACACGATTTACATCGTTGTTTTTTTTGGTAGCCGTATGTGTTCCTCAAGTGCTGTTGGCTCAGACGGATGCCTTGGAAGCAGTACCCGCGGCCGAACAAGCGGAATCACCATTGGGACTTACCTCCTTGGTTAGCGGCGGCCCCGATGTATGGACGAGCCCCGGTGGGCTAAATTCGACACTGCAGATCATGTTGTTATTGACGGTGCTCAGCCTTGCACCTGCAGTCTTATTGATGACAACCAGCTTCATTCGTATCGTCGTGGTACTTTCGTTGCTGCGTCAAGCCTTGGGGACACAGCAGCTACCTCCAAGCCAGGTAATCACCTCGCTGGCTTTGTTTCTAACGTTGCTACTGATGACACCTGTTTGGCAGCAGGTGTATGACGATGCCATCCAGCCTTACACAAGTTCTGAGCGCAACATGAGTCTTGAGGAGGCATGGAATGCGGGAGTTCGTCCCGTGCGACAGTTCATGGCTCAGCAAATTGAAGCGGCGAATAATGGCGACGACGTTCGCCTATTCTATCAATATCTACCCGAGGATACTCCAGAACCTGAGACTTATGACGATGTGCCACTGCAAATACTTCTGCCCGCCTTCATGTTGAGTGAACTCAAGACAGCGTTCCTGATTGGGTTTCGGCTCTACTTGCCGTTCTTAATTCTGGATATCGTCATCGCAAGTGTAACTATTTCGATGGGCATGCTGATGCTTCCGCCTGTGATGATCTCACTCCCATTCAAACTCATGCTATTCGTTTTGGTAGACGGATGGCATTTAGTGGTCGGGATGCTACTGGAAAGTTTTGCCTTACCTTCGTTGATGTAACCAACATGAGGAAGTCCACATGGTTCCGCATGATGCAATTGACTTGGGCCGAGAGGCCATCCTGACGGCGTTACTGATTGGCGCCCCTATCCTCTTGGTAGGAACAGCGGTCGGGTTAGTCATTGGCCTACTCCAAGCCCTGACCCAAATCCAAGACCAAACGGTCTCCTTCGTGCCCAAGATTCTGGCTATGGTTGTGGCACTAGGAGTCTGCCTACCATGGATCGTTTATCGCATGATCGAATACTCAGAACAATTGATCCAAAGCACCCCTCAGTCCATTCTGGGAGGTTAAGAAACGACTCCAAGAACGGTAGACAACCATGCACACCGGCCTGGTTACCGAAAACATCCTGATCACACGCGCCATTGGCGACACGAAGTCCCGACATCCTTAGAACACCTGTTTGCCGTCCACCAGTCGTTGCGGCAGCAACACTCATTTATTTCCCGGAATTCACGACGATGGCTGGTATGCTTGCTGTCTATCTCGACGAGCTATATGTCTTCGTGTTTGTGCTGGCTCGTCTGGGCGGTCTGATGATGACGGCACCGATTTTGGGTGCGAAAAGCGTCCCCATGCAAATTCGAGCTTTATTGGCCGTCGCACTTTCCTTAGTGGTCACTCCTATCTTCTGGTCGATACAAATCGATCGCCCCGACCATATGTTCGACCTAGCGATCTTGATTGCTCAAGAAACAATGCTGGGAATGACGTTAGGTTTGGGCGTCATGATTCTCTTCATGGGGCTGCAAGTGGCCGGCCAAACCATTGCCCAAATGAGCGCCTTGAGCCTGGCAGACGTTTTCGACCCAACCTTTGACAGTAACCTATCGGTCTTCAGCCAGCTATTCGAAGTCATCGCTCTTTCCTGTTTCCTGGTCATCGGTGGACATCGCCTGGTCATGACCGGACTCTTGGAAACATTTCGATGGATGCCTCCCGGCGAAATCTCATTTCATCACGGAATCGC
>MDTE01004505.1_pt1 | contig 11656 bp, 18 predicted proteins | sample 811231 | NCBI WGS metagenome assembly MDTE01 (sample SAMN05326651, study PRJNA326480) | marine metagenome | isolation source: seawater | place: Indian Ocean: Red Sea | collected 2010
CCACTTTTGGGGGTATTTTTTGATTCATGTTATCTCCAATGTGGTCCTTCGAACCATGCTACCAATGCCTTTCTAGTTCCCTTTGTTACTGGTTTTACCCTATGTCTATAGAATGAAGGGAATATAAGAACTGTCCCTTTCTCTTTATGTTCTGGTGGTAATGGGTCTATATCACCGTCAAATTCAAAATCTCCACCCTCATATTCACTTGGGTCACTTAATTGAACAGTCACACTAAGTTTTCTATGATAGGGTTGATTATTACGAAAGTCTACATCATGATGCCAATCATAACGACCCTTGTTAGTCCCATAGTATGTTGTGTATTGTACTTCATGTAGATATCTTACATCAACATCAAAACTGTCTCTGTTTGCTCTATTCACATAAGTCCAGAGTAATTCAGTCATGTTCTTTTCTTGATTGACATCAACCCAACGAATCTCACTCTCACGATAGTCTGTTTTCTTGGCTTCTTCCTTGAATCCTACACTCGCTTCTTGAGGTTCGTATGACTTCTCTATGTGAGTACATAGTTCATCAACATATCTTGTACTTAAATTGGCTCTAAAGAATAGCCATTGTTCGTGTCTCATGCTGTATTTTTACTTCTTTCTAATAATTGTCTTCGTCTTTCTTCATTCATGATACAATTCATCCAAGCCTCACCGTCATGTGATTCCCATTCTTCACATTCTTCGTATATGGGTTGAAGTTCTTCCATGTCTCTATTGACAGGTGATTCTTCGTATTCTTTTGGACAAATATATGTTCCGTCTCTGTCGTTATAACAAAGTCCGGGTAATATTTCTATGGTTGATGTACATGCTGTAATAAAGAGTATGATACTCCCTAGTATTAGTATGCCTATAGCACCATCAATGTACTGACTGATCGTTGGTTTCTTCTTCATAATCTATAATCTCCTCTTCACGATATATTTCTGCTCCACAAAAGGCACAATGATGTGGGATATATTGTAGTCCCATATCATGTTCTACTGTAAAATCTGCTCCACATTCTTCACAAAACATCTCAATACAATTTTCTTCGTGATGTTCCATCATGTTCATTGTCCTCTAATGAATGCCTCAAATTCTGTATAACCACCGATACTTTCACCATCAATAGTAATCTGTGGAAATGTTCTTGCTGTGGGAAACTTCTCAAATAGTTCTTCTCTAGTGAAGTCTTCGTCTAACATATACTTGTTGTAAGTATGAGGTGACTCTTGAACTACTTGTTGTGCTAAGAACAATGCCTTATCACAAAAGGGACAATTTGGTTTACTGTATATTTCTATTTTCATAATTTTATTGCTAATAGTGTGAAAATCGCCATCATAATGATGTTTGCCATTAACATCAATAGACCTAGTATCGTATGATACCATATCCATCGTGTTTTGTATGCGTTTTCTATTGTTAATTCGTCTGGGTCAGCATCTTTTTGATATACTGGTTCGTCTGTTATATCACCCATACCATGAAGTTTAGTTTCAACATCTTGAACTCGTTTAACAAGTTCGTCTTCTTCTCTAGAACCCCACAGTATTTGATACCATTTTTTCATCATAATTTAAAATCTCCGAATGTGTTTTCTTCTATATCTTGTTTAATTCCCCCAATTATATATGATTCTATTTCAGTCTCTTGTGGGGCGTTCTGTTGACCTCTAGATGATAGCCAATGTTTAGTCCAAGGTAATGGGTTGTTTCTACTTGATATGTCATATATCGGGTCTAGACCAATACCTCTGAGTCTCTTATTACAAATGTATTCTACATAATTACCCATTAATGTCTCTGATAGTCCTATCATAGACCCATCTTTAAATAAGTATGTTGCCCAAGCCTTTTCTTCTTCAACAGCTTGTTTATACATATCGTAAACTTCTTCTTCACATTCATTCATTATTGATATCATTTCTTTGTCTTTCTCAAACTTTTTATAGTTCTTAATGATATGTTGTGTAATAGCGAGATGTTGAGACTCATCTCGAGCAATGAAGGAAATGATTTTAGCCGATCCCTCCATGAGCCTCAACTCTCCAAAACCAAATGTACATGCAAATGATACATAGAATCGTATTCCCTCTAGTATATTGATACTGATTAACATCAAGTAAAACTTCTTCTTGAGTAGTCTAGTATCTTTAACATATCCTAGTTGATATTTGTTAGCGTATTCTATGAAATCATCATAGCATTTAGTGACTGATTCAGCTCTTTGAACTATTTCTTTTGTATCTAGAATAGTATCAAAGACTTCTCCAGGATTTGGATATAAGTTCTTCATTATATAAGTGTATGACCGACTATGTATAGACTCCATAAAGTCCCAAGCTATTATACAGCCCTCTAGTTCTGGAATAGAACAATACGGCAGTAAGGCTAAAGCTGGACCACGACCTTGAACTGAATCTAATAGTGTCTGATATTTTAGATTAGCTGTAAAGATGTGTTTTTGTCCTTCGTCTAGTGATTGATAATCGTTTCGGTCTTTTTGTAGAGATACTTCTTCTGGTCTCCAGAAGTATCCTAATTGAGTTTGTGTTAATTTGTCAAATATTGGATATTTGAAATCATCATATCGTTGCGTGTTTAGTTCTTCTCCAAAGAACATGGGTTGTTTTAAATAATTGATTTTCTTTCTGTTAAATATACTCATATTGCACACGCATCACAATCTTCATCATCAAAATCTTCATAACTATCATTGGCAACAATATCAAGTGCTTCTGTTTCATTATCATCTTCAATATCTTCATCTGTTTTACTATCGTATGTATTCTGATAATAAGATGTCTTCCACCCATACTTATATGTATTCAACATATCTTTAGCCATTTCAGATAACGGGACTTCATTGTTTTCATAGTTTTCTGGATTATAACTCCAATTCCCTGATATCGCTTGATCAAAGAATTTCTGCATGACAGCCACTATTTTGATATATCCGTCATTATTGGGTTGATCCCATAATAGTGTATAAAAGTTCTTTAGATGTGGATATCCAGGAACTATCTGTTTGAGTGGTCCTTTCTTAGATTTCTTAATACTTAGATAGTCTCTAGGGGGTTCTATCCCATTCGTTTCATTAGAGACAACTGAGGAGCTCTCAGACGGCATCTGAGCTGATAATGTAGAGTTTCTTATACCATACTTGTTTATATCTTCTCTTAATGATTCCCAATCACACTCATATTTGGGTTCAACTATTTCGTCTACATCTTTCTTGTAATGATCAATAGGTAATAATCCTTTATGATATTTTGTCTGACTGATATACCCACATGGTCCTTTTTCTTTGGCCAACTCTATTGAACTCTTTATCAAATTATATTGAAAATGTTCAGTCAATCTATGTACAAGATTATGAGCTTCTGAATCATCATACTTGACTTTGTTCTTTGCTAGAAAATGAGCGAGACCTATGTATCCTATACCAAGACTTCTTCTATTAATTGTTGAATATTCAGCAGCAAGAACAGGATAGTGTTGATAATCAATTACTTCATCTAATGCTCTAACTGCTAAATCACATATTTCTGGTAAATCTTTTAAATCAGTAGTCAACTGACCGACATTGATAGCAGATAGAATACACAATGCTATTTCACCATTAGCATCATTTGGACTTTGTAATGGTTCTGTTGGTAATGTGATCTCTTGACATAAATTTGACATACTGATTTTACCTACATCTTCTGACGCATCAAATGATGAATGACTATTACAGTGGTCAATGTTCATTATGTATATTCTACCTGTCTCTGCTCTTTCTTTGAGAATCTCCATGAACAGACTTTGAGCGTTAACTTTAGTTTTGGGCACTGAGTATGCTCTTTCATACTGTTCATAGAGATCATCAAATTTATCTGTACCAAATGCCTCATATAAACCTGGTACTTCATGTGGACTGAATAATGATATTTCTTCGTTCTTTAAGAATCTTTCATAGAACAATTTAGATATTTGAATACTGTAATCTAGTTTTCTTACTCTATTGTCTTCTGTTCCTTTGTTGTTCTTGAGAACAATGATGTCTTCAATCTCTTGATGCCAGATTGGAAAGTGTACAGTAGCGGAACCTCCACGAACGCCGTTTTGAGTGCAACAACGAACTGTTGATTCAAACTTTTTAAGAAACGGAATGACTCCCGTATGTTGGACTTCTCCTCCACGAATCTTTGAACCCAATCCTCGAATCCTACCAGCATTAATACCAATTCCCGCACGCTGAGCAACATAACGACCAATAGCCATATCAGAACTAAAGATACTGTCCAAAGTATCATCAGAATCAACCAAGACACAACTCGCAAACTGCCTAAGAGGAGTTCTAATACCCGCCATAATAGGTGTCGGAATATTAATCTTGAAAGTGGATACGGCGTCGTAATATCTTTTGACATACGATAACCTCTTTTCTGTTGGATAATTCTTGAATAAAACAGCAGCTATCAACATATACATATATTGTGGCGATTCAAATAACTGTCCAGAACTTCTATCTTGAACTAGATATTTGTCTACTACTTGTCTTAACCCAGCGTATGTGAAAAAGAAATCTCTATCGTGTTTCATATAGCTGTCTAATTTATCCCACTCCTCGTCACTATAATATGTGATAAGTTTATCGTCATACACATTATAATTGATATTTCTTGTAACGATATCTTTCAATGGTGGATAAATCTTAGAATCTTTCCATTTAGTGTTGAACACACTTTTTCTTACTTGAAACAACAACAGTCTCGCTGCCACATATTGATAGTTTGGACTATCTAATGATATTAAATCAGCAGCACTCTTAATGAGAATACTCTGAATCTCTGTTGATGTCATTCCATCATAAAACTGTAATCCTGAGTTCATTTCAACAGCAGACTCTGATACACCGGCGACATCTTTACACGCGGCTTCTACCATTCTATGAACTTTTTGTAAATCTATTGGCTCTAACTCACCATTTCTTTTAACTATCTTAGTCTCGTTCTCACCCACTTACTTTACTCCAATCACTCAAGGCCATTTTAGCTGATAACCCTGAAAATTTATTTTCATTTATTGTCTGTTCGACAATGTTTGCCGATAGCCCATTTAGAATCATATCATTAATGTCTTTCTGATTTATAGTCTTAGGCCATAAACAGATAGTAAATCCATCATCAATAATTTGACCCATCTTCCTGACTAGTTCTGGATTTCTTCTTTCATTATCAAATACCACAACAGCTTGTTCTGTAGGGACATAAGATTTTAATTTTGAGAAATCACTACCTGCGACCGCAATCGCATTTGGGAGAAACAGGCTATCAATCGGTCCTTCTGTAACATATACCTTCTTATTATAATCGACTGTTCGTAAGCCGTAGATGAGAGATTCTTGATCATCAAATTTTAGTGTTAGATACCTTAGGTTGTTACTGTTAAGAGCCCTACCTGAAACCCCAATCAGTTTTCCCTGTCTTGAATAGAAGGGAATAACTAGTCTTGGATCATTTCCAAATACTCTATCTTTATACTTATAATCCAAAGCAGTTAGAGATTGGCTTTGTTCAATATAGTACAAATCATCCCATTTATCTTTAGGAATTTGACGAATGTTTAGATAATCTCTCGCTCTTTGTGAATCCACAGCTGATATACAACCCACTTTTTTGAGTGGATCATCTTTAAAGACAACTGTTGACTTAGGAACTTTGACTTCTGTAAATGTTGGGTCTTTCTTATAGAACTTTTCTACTGCATACTGTTTCCATAATGAAGCGTCTTGTTCTTTAAGAAATTTCCCAAAGGGTTTAGAAATACTACAGTTATGACATTTATAGATGAATGTCTCTTTCATCTTAAAATGATATCCTCTTGCCTTGAGTGGATTCTTTTCAGAATCACCACAATATGGACACGAATGATTCAATAGTTCTTCATTCTTCCACTTACTATTGCGAAAGCGAGAACTAACTAACCGTAAATATTTCTTATCAACCCAAAACATAATCTATACATCTATTATACTACAGAACGCAGATTTGTCAATGCCTAAACCACTACCATTGAAGGAAGTTTTACAGCTTCTTCATAACTGACTAATGTTGGAACACCTTGGTCATTTACTCTAATCAATTTATCTACATCTTCTGATGAATGTTGTGGTCTATAACCTATTATTTTGACTAGTTCAATATTCCTTTTTGGAATTCCTAATTTTTTAAATCCATTAACAGTTGATTGAGCAGAGTAAAAACTCTCAGTCTTATATAGTAATGCTCTTTTTTTGTTTAATTTTTCTAGACTAATTTCAAAATCACTAGTAGTTACTGTCAATACAATATTTCTAGTTTTTCTATCAGTATTAGCCGAATCAAGCATTTCATTAAATAGATATCTGTGTATCATTCCTAGTTCTACATCTTTAATATCAGCTGGATCTATATTCAACATAGAATTAGATTGCTCAATAGATCGTTCAGTCTTATGATTATTATACATTCCTTGAACAAGAGCATTCTCTTGCATCTTTTCATGTATACCTTTTAATACAGAAGTCAAAGAACTCTCAGTAATAGGTTCTTTATATGCCTTAATTAAATTATGACATCTCTTTTTATTGTATCCTGGTCCAGTTGGAGTAAACATATCAAGAAGATGTTTGTTATCTCGTCTTTTTATAGTTCTATATAAAAAGGCTATCATTTCTTTATTTGTCATTGCCCATTGTGGTGGGTGATTATTACTATTAGTACTGATAAGATCATGCATCATTCTATCGTCTGAACTACCTTCAATATCTAATTGTACTAAATCTATTAAAGCATGAGTATATCTATCTGATTTAGACATCGCAGCAAATCTATGATCTCCTGCTGATAAAAGAGCCTTTTCAGTACCACCATGCACAGAGCCTATTAATGCTCCAAGTTCATATACATATCTTGTATCTAATGAACTTTGAAGAACCTTTACTCTATCATCAAACTCTGATGCACCTTTAGTTTGCATCTTTCGTAAACTTGCTGGTGTGATATCTGATAAAGACAATTTATGCCTTCCTTTGTATTTTGATTTTATATCATAATCTTCCGGAAGTAAACCTTCTTTTTTGGCTCTTTCTTGAATATCCAATAGAAGTTCTTCTGTTTTCTTTACTGGATATAGTTTTATAGAATCTTCACGCGAAAGGTGAAGTGTTGTGTTTGTGGGCACACCCCTTTTTGTTAATTTCATTGCTGAAATCCTCCATTTTAATATTCATGTAACTATCATATAGTCTAGAATATATTATTATAATTAGTAAAACATTCTTAAATCTTCGAATGAACATAATGTCCGTCTTAGATCGTTTTACGCTTTTGAGTATTTTTCAACTCTATATTATATAGTATACTATGGATTTATAAATCCGTCAATCTTTTAATTTGACTTTTGCACCAACAGCGTCTTCATCACCTTTAGGTGTTTTGATTGTGACATTTCTATAATAGACTACTACTTCTTGAACTTCTCTTATGTATCTTCTAAGTTCTTGCATGTTATATGCCATGAGTTCATAGTCTTCTGTTGATATAGCGAAGAATATAACATCACCATTATTCTTCTTTTTAACATCATCTAAAAATTTATCTAGATATGTATAGCCTTCTGGCCAATCAGGATTTTCTTTACCTAATGCACAAACTCTAATAACTTTACCCTTATCATTTAATTTACCTTCAGGGTGGTCCATCTTAGGTCTTTTCCCTTCTGCATCTTTTACACAAGGATTAGTTATTTTAGCTGATGATACAACATGCCATTTAGGTTCTTTGAGATCAATATTCCTAGGCATTGATGGTTGAATGATATCAATCTCAATAGGTTTACTAGAAACCTCAATCTGTTTCGTCCCAAACATGGAACAACCACTAATTGTTAGGATTAATATCGGCGCTAGGATCGTCCAGCGAGTCAAGTTCTTTACTGTCATTTTCTATACTCTCAAATACTGCCTTTGTTTGATCATTGGCTCTTGTTTCTATCATACCTGGTTTAGCTATAGCTAACTTATTCAAATTATGTCTTCTGAATATATCCAAGTATCCGTTCATCTCAGCTTCAATCTGAGCATTTCTAGATGTTAATTGATTCAAGGCTTTACCTTGTTTCTCATAATTTTCTTTAATAGCTGCGATCGCTTCTTCTTGTTGTTTAACAGCAGATTCTAATTGAATATTGTTCATAGTGAGTACTTGATTTTCTGAGTACAACCACCATGAAGCAATTCCTAGAATCACTATTATCGCTATAAGAAACTGTTGCATTAACTATTATCCTCAATATACTGTCTTAGTTCACCTACAGTATGAAGTGTTTCTGAATCTTCATCAGGAATTTCCATATCAAATTCTTCTTCTATAGCCATCACTAACTCTACTACATTTAGTGAGTCAGCACCTAAGTCATTTACAAAGTTTGATTCATCTTTAATCATATCTTGATCAACACTCAAAGTTTCTGCTATTATTTTTTCTAACATAATTACTCCTATAATTTTTTCTTTACTGTTTCGGTCATATAATCCATTGGTGTAGAAGTTTTTAATTCTACTTGAGTACCTTCCATAGTTTTAAAAAGCATATGTTTTGGCCCACATTTATAAAATTTTCTTACTTCAAATTTTCTTTCAAGGACATCAATAATTTCACCTTCTTGGTTATATTGATTATGAGTCACATAAAGATATTTATGTGTTTCGAAGAATGATGTAATCCAAACCCAAATCTTCTTTAATAAAGACTTAAATTTATCCCAATACTTTTTCACCTGTTTCTCTGTCTTGCTAATTCTTTAATTCTGTCTTTCAACAGTTGTTTTTGTCTCTTTTGAACTTGTGCGTTCTTCTTCTTACGAACTACTACTGTAGAAGAATCATCTCCTGTTCCCGCTATATGAGGACCTGTGACTGTTCCCATATCCTCTTCGACTTCATCTTTCCACTGTTTCTCTTTCTTTCTTTGTTTATTAGTCTTAGCTTTTGGGTGGTCTGGATTCTTATGTTTAGTTTTTCTCAAACCTTTCTTTTTACCAGATTTATGATAATCACCTGATTTTTGTTTTGATATAGCTATGGCTGCGGCTTGTGCGAAAGAACTTGCTTCTGTAGTATCTTGTCTCTCAGCTTCTCGTTCTTTCTCAGCAGCTTCTCGTTCTTTATCTCTAGCCTCTCGTTCTTTGGCAATTTCATCTCTGTGTTTTGCTCTTAAATCGGCTATCTCTTTAGCTCTACTCGCTGCGTCTTCTTTCCTTAGTTTCAATTTCTTTTCCCTCAATCTAGGTTCTTTTCTATTGTAATGTTGAGTCACTAAAGAAAGATTATTCTTATCATTATTCAATGGATTGTTATCTTTATGATGAACATCTTTTCCATCAAATTTTTCAGCTTTACCCTCTCTTTCCATCTGTCTACGAGCTCTCTTACGAGCAGCGTTTCTTAGCATCTGTTCGGGTCTTGAATGATAATTTTCTCTCTCTTTCTTATAATTTCTCATAAACATTTTCTGGTGTTGAATTGACATATGGATCTTCTCCATGATTGTCTTCAATACCGTCCTCGGCGAACATTTGTTCTACTATACCATTATTTATAACAGCAGCGTATCTCCAACTCCTCATTCCGAATCCTAAATTGTTCTTTTCAACTAACATACCCATTCTTCTAGTGAATTCACCATTTCCGTCTGCTATACATTGAACTTTAGTTCCACAAGTGTGTTCTTTAGCCCATGCTCTCATAACAAATCCGTCATTGACTGAAACACAATATATTTCATCAATTCCTTTTTCCATGAATTGATCATACATTTCTTCAAATCTAGGTAATTGTTTAGTTGAACAAGTTGGTGTAAATGCTCCAGGTAATCCGAATACAATTACTCTCTTATCTTGAAATAATTCTTGACCGATTTTTGGTTCTAATGGTTGGTTTAATGTGAGGTTTAATAGATTCATAATATACTCCTTTTATCTATCTTAGATCATGACCTGAACAGATCATCATCTGATTTTTATCAATGTTATACATGCGAAAGAGACTCACTCCATACACTTTTCCAACAGGCTTTGCACCTGAACTGATTAATGTATCGCCTCTTTCACCTTCTACTTCTTCATCTATAATCATGTTTCGTTTTAGATGAAATGTTTTTTCAGCTTCTAATTTATTAATGGGTGAAAATTCTTCTAAAAGATCATCAGGTAAAAAATCACCCTCTTTTAGATACTTGAAAACTTCTTTGTCTAATTGTGTGCCTTTGAGATTACAATGCTCTTTGATAAGAAACAATGCAGCTGCGTATGATGCTAATCTAGTCTTACCTAATGGTAATATCTCAATTAGTCTTTTTAGATTGAATACTAGTCTATGAAGGAATGTATAAGATTTTTTAAGTTCTGCCGTATTTACTTTGACTGACTTAATTCTCTTACCCTTATCATCAATGATACCTGCCTTATAAGCTTCTTGATCTTTCCATTTTGTAGTTAAGAGTTTTAATACTCTAAATGTGATTACCGTGTCTATAGCTCTACTTGCCATTTATAATTCTCTCATTCTTTTTATTACTTCTTCGTCTAATGGAATATCTGTTTTCCATGTTTCATCAATATATCCTAAGTATAAAAGACAAGTCTTTAATATTGGCCAGAATTCTTCTTCTAACTTAAATTCTAACATTCTTGTGGTGTTTTCTACACCAAACAAGTTGTTTAATACTATAAGATGATTGAGAATTAATCGTTCTCTCAGTTCACCTGTCTTCTGATATCGCCTCAATAATCGTTTCAGATACCTAAACCTTCTAATGTCTTCATAGAATTCTTCTGTAGAAGTACATTGAGGGTTATCGTAATGTCTGATTGCGAATAGAGTAAAATTCTCGTCATTGAGTTCTTCAAATATATTCATCATGTAAGTATATATGACTTACAAAAACTAGTTCAATTTAGCTTTGATCCTAAAACCACCTGAACCACTTGTCATATATTCAATATTCATTGACAAGTCTTCTGGTATAGTTGGAACTAAAACATGAGTTTCAGCTGGATCTAATTTCTCTCCAAATTGTGATACAGGTAATGATAAACTACCAGATTCACCAGATGTTTCTAGTTTAGTATCAAATGTAAGTCCTAATTGTTGTACTTTACCCGCTAATTGAGTTAAAGCGGCTTCAACACTCATAAATTCTTGATTAGAACATCCTTCTAACCATGCATTCACTCTAGTCTTAACATCTTCTTGATCGAGCATATGAAAATCTGCAGGGATATCACTTGATATCCCACCAGATCCATTACTCTCTTTTACAAATGTTTTAAAAGATTTCATAATTTTTTCCTATTATGCTGTGACTGTAATTGTACCAGCTGCTGTTCCGATAGCTGAACTATTAGTAATAGTTGCGTTATCAGTTGTTCCAGCATCTTTAATAGTACCTGAGTTTAAGTTCATAGCATTTGTTCCGACACTCAATACATCATCAGCATTTGTTGCTGCGTTACCTGCAGCTATCGCTAGTGAGAATACTAATTCATTAGTATCTGTTCCACTTGCGTATGCTAAGTTGTGTGGTCCTCTACCTGAACCAGAACCAGAGTTATCGTTGGTTATAGCTA
>MDTE01024439.1_pt1 | contig 11656 bp, 10 predicted proteins | sample 811231 | NCBI WGS metagenome assembly MDTE01 (sample SAMN05326651, study PRJNA326480) | marine metagenome | isolation source: seawater | place: Indian Ocean: Red Sea | collected 2010
CCAAGCGACAAATGAACGCTCATTGCCAAGTAATCAAATCATGGTGGAAGGCCTCGTTGAGCCTCTGGGTTTTCGTCGCCCCCTCCTGGATACCGGCCGAGGAAACCGCACCGAAGACGACGATCCCGGCTGGGATTTCCTTCGAATCCTACACCCTTGTGCTGGACAACAATATCTTCGACGCCAATCGACAGGACCGGGCTCGCCTCGAGGCCGAACGCCGCCGGGCCCTCGAAGATACCGTTCCCGTCGACCGATTCTCCCTGGTGGGGACCATGCAGCACGATGGAAAGGCCCTCGCCTTCTTCTCGGGCACCTCCAGCGAGTATCGTGTGGTTCTCAAACCCTCGGAGGAAATCGCGGGGTTTGAGGTCAGGGAGATCAGGGACAAACAAATCGTCATCCAAAGGGATGACCAACGAATCGAAATCGCCGTCGGCATGGGCCTGAGCCGTCAGGGAGAGGATCCGTGGGAACTCATCCATGAGACCGGTGCCGATTTTCGAGGCGCCCCCGGTCAGAAAAGCCGTTCGCGTTCGTCGATTGGCTCCTCTCCATTTTCCCAGCCCGAACCCGCCACGCCAGCACCAACGACTTCATCGGATGCCCCCCCCCGCTCGAGTGAGTCGTCTAAGAGTGATATCCTCAAGAGAATGATGGAGCGGCGACGTCAACAAATGAATCAATGAAACCCATGAAACACATCAAACCAGCTCTCGCCATGGCACTCGCCATCGGGGCCGCTCTCTGCGCCCCCGGCGCTCAAGGCCAAGATGCCACCATCAAGTTCAACTTTCGGGGGGCGGACATCGAAACCGTGCTGGACTACGTGAGTGAGGCCGCCGGATTCATCATCGTCATGGAAACGGACGTGGAAGGCGAAATCAACGCGTGGAGCAATCAGCCCATCAGCGCCGACGACGCCGTGGAACTGCTGGACACCCTGTTGGCGGACAAAGGCTACGCCATCGTCCGCAACAAGAGGATTCTCAAGATTGTCGACCAGGACGAGGCCCGCAAATACAACCTGCCGGTGAACAAGGGATCCAACCCGGCGGAGATCCCGACCACCGACTCGATGGTGACCCAGATCATCCCGGTCCGCTATGCCGATGCCACCCAGTTGATCGAGGACCTGAAACCGCTGCTGCCGGATGACGCCACGCTCACCGCCAATCAGAGCAGCAATGCCCTGGTGCTCACCGACCGGCAAGCCAGCATCCACCGGATGGCCGAGATCATCACCGCCCTGGACACCTCCATCTCAAGCATCTCGACCATCCGGGTCTTTTCGCTGGAATACGCGGATGCGGAAGAACTCGCGGAAGTGATCGATGACATCTTCGAACAACCGCGGGACAGTTCGAGAAGCAGCAGAAGCAGCAGTCGCTCTCCCTTCGCTCGTTATTTTAGTTCCCGTGGAAGCTCTTCTCGCGGAGAGGGCGATCGAAGCAGTAGCCGGAGCAGTGGTCCCAGCGAGGCCCGCCAGGCGGCTTCCAATGTGGTGGCGGTCGCGGATACGCGAACCAATTCCTTGGTCGTCTCCGCCCCGGCGGAATACATCCCCACCATCGAGGAAATTGTCACCAAAATCGACCGCGTGGTCGACGACATCACTGAAATCGCCGTTTATCACCTGGAGCACGCCGACGCCCAGGAGACCGCCCAGATCCTGACCGGCTTGTTCGATGACCAAAGCGACAACAATAACGGCAATGTCCGCTTTGGTGGACGAGGAAGCTTCTTCAGCCGAAGCGGATTTGGCGGCAGTTCCCGCAGCGGGAGCAGTCGCGGCAGTCGCGGCAGTCGCGGCAGTCGCGGCAACGATCAAAGCCAACGGCTGCAGCAGCAGCAGACGGTCGTTGCGGTCGCCGATCCCCGCACCAACTCCGTCATCGTGAGCGCTTCGGCGGGTCTCATGGAACAGATCAGCCAGATGATCGGCCAGCTGGACAATGATTCCTCTCGGAAACAAAAGGTCTACGTCTATTCCCTCGAGCACGCGGATGCGGACAACGTCGCCGAAATCCTCCGAGGCATGTTTGAAGACCGCCTCAACGGGGCGTCGCGAGCGGCCACTCGACAAAACAATCAACAGAACAACCCGCTCAACAATCGAACCGTCACTCCCCAGGGATTTGGCAGCGGTAACGGCAATTAATCAGACGCCATGGATCACAAGACGATGCACCATCTTTCCTCAGTATTCATCAGGCCCCAAGGTTCGTTTTTTTTCGCCTTGGCCTTCTGCTTGATCTCATTTGCTTCCCTTCCCAAAGGCAACGCCCAAGGGTTTGGCGGGGGCGTTGGGGCCGGCGGAGCCGGACAAAATGGGCAACGGCAGTATTTCAACAATACGATGTTGGGAGACGCCTTAATCGAGATCGATCCGGAAACGCGTTCGCTCATCATCATCACCGACGAGGAAACCAATTCCCACATCAACCAGGTGATCCAGGAACTTGATCAACCCAAACCTCAAGTCTTGATCAAAGTGGTCTTCGTCGAAGTGACCCATCGCGACGACCTCGATTTCGGAATCGAAGGCTCGATCAACTACACCCAGAACGGAGGGACCACATCGACGGTCATCGAGAGCCTCTTCGGGGCCGCCACCGCCAGCCAAGGGGGCTTTTACCGTCTCCTCGACAACGACTTCTCGGTCACCGCACGCGCCATGGCAGAGGCGGGAAATTTTGAGGTCCTCTCCCGCCCCTCCATTCTTGCCCGCAACAACCAGGAAGCCATCATCACCGTGGGGCAGGAGGTGCCTTTCATTCGCAACACCCAGATCAGCAACACCGGCCAGCAAATCAACACGGTGGAATACGAAGATGTCGGGATCATCCTCCGGGTCACGCCGTTCATCACCTCGGACGGACTGGTTGAAATGATCGTGGCACCCGAAATCTCAACGATCACCGAACAGACCATTCCCATCACCGACAATGTCAACGCGCCAGTCATCGCCAAGCGCTCGGCGGAAACCGTGGTGGTCACCGGAAACGGAAAGACCGTCGTGATCGGCGGACTCATGGAACGCAACAAGACCGAATCGATTCGCAAGGTCCCGGTTCTGGGCGACATTCCCGTCCTGGGTTGGGCGTTTCGCCGCAAGATCAAGGAAGACACCAAGACTGAGCTGCTCATTTTCCTGACCCCCTATGTGGTCAATCTGCCGAGTGAACTGGAGGCGCTCACCCGAGACGAAACCGACAAAACGGAGCTCACTCCCAACGTCTTGCCTGGCGAACCCCTGAGCAAGTACATCGACAACTCGACGGTGATCATGGATCCCACGCGACGGACCGAGAAGCCTCGAAAGCGTTCGAAAAAATAGCGATCTCCAACGAGATATCGGCTAGGGTCGGGTTGAAATCGTCGGACAACCTTTCCGACGAGCGCGTATGAAACGCCGGTTCTCAGCACAGCTTGCCTTTGCCGTTCTCGCGGCCACCTGGGGCGTGATTCTGTGGTGGCAGTCCTTTGAGCACCGCCGCGTCGTTGAAGCCGAGCAGCAGTCCCTCATTCTGCGGGCGAACGATATCGCGACGTCGGTCGGAGTGGTGATTCGATCCCAACGCCGATTTTCTGGAATTGTCACCCAAGATCGATTGGAATCGGCCCTCAATGACCTCGTGCAAGCGGACGACCTGACCGGAATCACCCTCTTCAATGCCCAGGGTCGGGTGGTCACGGCCGCAGGAACCCCGCCCCACCCAAACACCCACGAACTCGAGGGTCGAGGGGAGATCTGGTCCGAAGACCGGGTGACGGTGGTGAGTCCGGTGGATCTCGGGAGCGAAGCCGGCGCCCCAGGTGAGGGCACCACCCCACCCACCATCGTCCTACCGAGTTCGGAGGTGAGAGAGGAATTTCGAGACCGATTTCGTCGCCTCAGATCGGAACGCCTCGACCCCGGCAGGGCAGGGCCCGACCGAGACGGAAGTTCGCAGAACACCAACCGCGAACGCTCGGGACGTCGTTCCCTCCTTGCCCCGGAACGCTTCCAAGAACTGTTTAAGACGCAGGGCCTACACCGCTTTGCGCTGGTGCTCTCGACTCGCCCCCTCGAGAGCACCCTTCGAAGCGACCGACACTTTCGATGGGTTGTCGCCACCCTCGCCCTCCTGGCCCTCGGGGGGTGTGCCCTCGCCTATCAAAGTCTCCTCAAAAGTTCGCGACTGGAACACCGCCTGGTAAGAGCCAAGGAACTCAATCATTATCTGCAGGAAATGAATCTGGCCGCGGCCGGTCTCGCCCATGAGACCCGGAACCCCCTCAATCTCATTCGCGGGATGGCACAGATGATCTCCAAAACCCCCGACACCTCCTCGGAACTCCGGGACCGCAGCCAACAGATCACCCAGGAGGTCGATCGGATCACCAACCAACTCAACGATTTCATCACCTATTCCAAACCGCGAGAGACCCGCATCGTCCCCGTTGATTTGGAGGCCATTGGTCGAGACGTCATGCGCACGCTGGCACCGGACCTTGAGGAAAAGTCGGTCGACTGGGGGCTCTCCGGTCCCGCCCTTGTCATCAACGCCGATGAACAACTCCTTCGACAAGTACTCTTCAACCTCCTCATCAATGCCATTGAGGCCCTTCATCCTGGCGGGTTGATCCGCATCGAAATCCATCGCAGCGCCCGTCACACGGCCCGACTGGAGATCCACGACGATGGTCCGGGTGTTCCGAAGGCGATCCGTGGCGATATCTTCAAACCTTATTTCACTTCCCACGACCGGGGCACCGGACTGGGTCTCGCCATCGTCCAGCAAATTGTCCTGGCTCATGACTGGGAGATTGACCACCTCCCGCGGGAACCTCACGGCTCGGTTTTTCGGATCAGTCGTCTGTTGATCTCCCATTAGCGGCGGAAATGAGCAAGCCACAAGAATCCCAGACCCTCCCCACTCGGGAGATCCTCATCGTCGACGACGATCCGGGCCAACGCAGCTTGCTCACGACCTTTCTCGATACCCAAGGCTTGACTCCGGTCACGGTGGCATCGGGGGAGGACGCATTGGCCGAATTGGGCCTGCATCGTTACAAGATGATGATCTCCGACGTCCGTATGCCCGGGATGTCCGGTCTCGAGACGCTCCGCAAAGCGAGACAGATCCAGCCCGATCTCCCGGTACTCCTCGTCACTGCTTATGCCGATGTCAAGGACGCCGTCGGCGCCATGCGGGACGGCGCCGTCAACTATCTGGAAAAACCGATTGATCTGGACGAGCTCCTGGAATCGGTGTCCCAGATTGTCAGTCGCTCCCCGTCCTCGGTCTCGTCTGCTTCGGAGTTGCCTCCTTCGTTGACGGCTCGTCATGACATCACCCGACAACTCTATCGGGATGCTCTCCTGGTCGCCGGTTCCGAGAGCCCCATCCTGATCACCGGCGAAGGGGGTTGTGGCAAGACCACGCTCGCGGAACTCATCCACCGCAGAAGCGCCCGGACCGATCACCCTCTCCAATGCTTGAACTGCGCGACGATGCCAGCCCAGCAAATCGGCCCCCGGCTTTTTGGTTCCCCCAACATTGAAGGGCTCATCAAAAGGGCGACCTCAACCACTCTCCTCATCGAGGAGATCGGCGAACTTCCCGCGGCAAGCCAAACCAAATTGCTTGAAGCGCTCGGTCCCGATCGCCCCTCCCCGGAACCGGGAGGGGACCGGTCCCATCGCCCCCGTCTGATCGTCACCTCCACAGCCGACCTCCTTGAACGTGTCGAAGGGGGCGCCTTTCGAGACGACCTCTTTTTCCGGCTCAACGTCATTGAGTTCACCATTCCCCCGCTCCGTGAGAGACCGGAGGATATTCTCCCCCTCGCCACGCTCTTCATCAAGGAGTACACCCACGGCCACGCTCGCTTCGCAGCCACCGTCACCCCGTGCCTCGAACACTATGCCTGGCCCGGGAATGTCCGGGAACTTCGCAACGCCATGGAGCGAGCGGCCCTCATGGCCCACGGCGGCATCATCTTGCCCAAGCATCTTCCCGGCACGATCCAGAAGGTGGCCGATCCTGAAGTCGGCGGGGAGGCGACCCAACGCCAGAAGATGGCGGACGTCGAACGGGAAACCATTCTTCAAACCCTCAGGGAAAACCGGAATAACCGCTCCGTCACCGCGCGCGTTCTCGGCATCAGCCGGCGAGCGCTCACCTACAAGTTGCAGCGCTACCGCACCGAAGGATACCTCAGCGAGGACTGACCCGGTTGCGCCGGATCCCCGTCGTTTCTTCAAGACCGAACGAAGTCCGAGAACAACTGGACAGGGTCCAATGGGGTTGACAGAATCATCGGAGCATGAATCCGAGTCCCCGCCGTGACCCCGCCTTTACGTTGATCGAACTCTTGGTCGTCATCGCGATCATTGCCATTCTGGCTGGGATGCTGTTGCCGGCGCTGGGCAAAGCCAAACAAAAGGCACATTCCATCAAGTGCGTCAGCAACACACGGCAACTCCTGCTCGCCAGCAAGATGTATACTGACGACAACTCCAACAAGCACGTCGTCACCTATTTGTTCCCCCCCTACACCGAGGGACTCACCACCTGGTTTCAATTGCTCCAGCCCTACCTGGCGAGCACCAATGTGCTCATCTGCCCCGGTCGCAAGGGGGAGCCGCTTCAACTTGAAACATGGGACGGGATCTCCGTCGACCTCCCGACGGTTTCTGACTATGCCATCAACCACCAGCTCTCGGGCGAACTGAGTCACTATGTTGACTACGTCCACAACCAGGAAGGTCGCGTCCGCAACCCATCGGGCACCATCTTCATGACCGATTCGGGCACCCAACCAAGCGCCTCCCAAACCCCTGCCGTGACCTCCAAATCAAAACTTAAACTCGGCGCTTGGATGCTGGGAGATCCCCAAGTCGGCCAATGTCCCGGTTGCGTCACGGGAAGCAACCCCAATTGGTGCGGCCCTCATCCTCGGCACAACCAGCGAAGCAGCAATGGCTTCTCCGATGGTCACGTGGAGTCGATGACCGTGGACTGGTACTACGGGAACACTCCCTGGCTTGACCCCAAACGAGGCGGACCGGACCGATGAGCTCGATGCCTCAACTTGCCCGGATCGCCTACGAGCGTCCACGGCCCGTGCTCACCGATATTCCTCAGGCGGTTTCCCAGCAGTTCGCCACCACGCCGATGGCCTTTCCAGCCGGCGCGGAGGTGGCCGTGGCGGTGGGCAGCCGTGGGATCGCCAATCTCGCGAGCATCGTCCGGACCACGATCAGAGAACTCAAGGCCCGCGGGGTTGAGCCGTTCATCGTTCCCGCCATGGGAAGCCACGGAGGGGCCACCGATCAGGGACAAGCCGATGTCCTCGCCGCCTACGGAATCACCCCAACGGAGATGGGCTGCCCCGTTCGCTCCTCCATGGAGGTCGTGGAACTGGACTCGACGGGTCTGACAACCCCCGCCTACATGGATCGACACGCCTTTCATGCCGAAGGAATCGTCGTGATTAACCGGATCAAACCCCACACCGACTTTCACGGTCGCTTCGAAAGCGGCTTGGTGAAGATGATCGTGATCGGGCTGGGAAAGGAACGGCAGGCCTTTGCGATGCACCGTCACGGAGTTCACGGGCTCAAGCACCTCGTGCCCCAAACGGCTGAGCGGATCCTAGCCCTCGGAAAGATCTCGCTCGGACTCGCGGTGATCGAAAACGCCTACGATGAGACCGCGAAAGTGGAGCTCATCCCGGGCCATCAGATTCTCGAGCGCGAGTCCGTTTTGATCCAGGAAGCTCACCAACATCTCCCGAGGCTTCCGGTCGATGAACTCGATATTCTCGGAGTGGATCGCCTGGGCAAAGATATCAGCGGTACCGGGATGGACACCAATGTCATTGGAAGGATTCGAATTCCGGGTCAACCCGAACCGACGAATCCGAGAATCAAGGCCATTTGGGTGGGCGATTTGACCTCCGCTTCTCACGGGAACGCCACCGGGATGGGACTGGCCGATGTCATTACGGAACGATTCCGTTCCAAAATCGATCTCGCAGTCACCGCCACCAATATCGTCACCAGCGGTTTTTTGGAGCGCGCGAAACAACCCATTGCCGTCCCCCATGACCGAGCCGCATTCGAATTGTGCCACCGGGCCGTCGGTCCCGTTCCCATCGACCAATTGAGAGTGGCCCGCATTCGCGATACCCTGCATGTCAACGAGCTCTTTGTCTCGCCGGCGATCCTAAACGAACTAAGCGCCCTACCGGAGATCCGCGTCTTGACCCCTCCCCGCCTCGCCTTTCTGCCCAACGGCGAATCTGTCCCCTTCGAGTAACTTGGAGTAACTTCGAATCAGGAAGCAAAGACGCCGCTCCCTCCGACGGCAAATCGATTCTCGCGAGTCACTTGATCCACCGCAAGGGCATGCCCTGGCCCCGTTAATTGGGCTATCAAAGGCAACACCTCATTCCACGCCCGCCCGCCGGTTTGATCTACTTTTGTCGTTGCACTTTAACGGTCCGCATCTACTTTGATGGCATGTCGCAGGTGCCGAAACATGGTAAGCAGCCCTCCAAGGCGATGATGTTGGGGGTAGGGTTGGATTCCGATGGTCACAAGCGGGTGACCACCGGAGATAACTTCGCTCTGGTTGGAGGGAGTGAAGAGACTCATGAGGTGATGGTGGAGAAGACCATCAAGATCAATGAGAAGCTCTCCGCAAAGGGCAAGCGCCTGGAGGAGGTTTCCTCCGACGAGTTCAACGACATTGCCCATTCGGTGGGGCTCCATCGGCATTGCCCGGAGAACAACTAACCGCCATGCAACGGAGTGTCTCCCATCCCTTTGGGGCTGACTTTGGAATCGATTCTAACTGGGTTTGCTTCTGACGATGAGTGAGTCTCCGTATTGGTTTCTCGCCTTCTTCGCCGTCGCCGCATTGGGCTTCGCCATCACCCCACTCCTGGTGGCCAGGATTTGGGCAAAGGCCTTCTCGCCCGCCAAACCGGGGCCGGACAAGAACGCAACCTACGAGTGCGGGCTTCAAGCCCGTGGGGATGCCTGGATTCAATTTAAGGCGGAATACTATCTCTACGGCATCATCTTCCTCGTCTTAGATGTGGAGGCCGTCTTCCTCCTGCCCTTTGCCGTTGCCTTCACCGATCTCCCCTTCGGAGCCTTCCTGGCAATCCTTCTCTTTATCTTTCTCGTGGTGGAGGGGCTCGTTTGGGCCTGGGCGAAAGGCATCTTGAACTGGCGCTAGGCTGAATTGCATGACATGGACGAAGGACTACGAGGCGAACTGAGCAAACACGGGGTTTTCACGACCACGCTGGAGGGGCTTCACAACTGGGGCCGCCGCAACTCGGTGTGGCCGCTTCAATTTGGTCTCGCCTGTTGCGCCATCGAGATGATTGCCACCTCAATGGCCCGTTACGACCTCGCTCGATTTGGGGCAGAGGTCTTTCGTCCCTCACCCCGACAGGCGGACCTGATGATCGTGGCCGGTACGGTCACCAAGAAAATGGCCCCACAAGTGGTGCGGCTCTACAACCAAATGCCGGAACCCAAGTACGTCATCGCCATGGGGGCCTGCGCCATCTCGGGCGGTCCCTTCAAGCAGGGTTACAACGTTCTCAAAGGGATCGACCGCTACCTGCCGGTCGATGTGCACATTCCCGGTTGCCCCCCGCGCCCCGAAGCCCTGATCCATGCCTTCATGACCCTCCAACGCCGCATTGATGCCCAATCGCTGACCGGCCCCAACAGGGCGCGGCACCTCCGATCCGATGTCGATTCCGAATTCCCGGTCCCGCAATTCGGTGCCCACGATCTCCATCCCCCCAGCAACCCGAAGACCTGGACCCCGCCCCAATCCGTCCGCAGCCAATGATCGACACTGAGTCCATCGCTAACGAACTCAAAACCGCTCTCCCCGGGTGCGGGATCGAGTTCGTGGCCAATCCAAGCCCTTCGGCCCAATCTTCACTCCTGATTCAGGGAACAGATCTGGTGGCCGTGGCCCAATGGTTGAAGGATCATTCGGAATACCGGTTCGACTACCTGTCCAATGTCACCGGCGTTGATCACCTGGAGAAAACGATCAAGGAAAAGGTGAAGAAAACCCAAGTGGTCGACGGCGAGGAACAAGAAGTGGAGGAAACTGTGGAACAAACGATCCCGGGCTACCTGGAGGTCGTTTATCATCTCTACTCCATGCCTCTGCGGCACGGGCCGCTGATTCTGCGCGCCCGCACGGGAAATCGAAGCAACGATGTGGCCCTCCCCTCGCTCACCCCGATCTGGCGAAGCGCGGAGTTTCAGGAGCGGGAAATCTTTGATCTCTACGGGGTCACCTTTGACGGACACCCCGACTTGAGACGGCTCTTGATGTGGGATGAGTTTGAGGATCATCCCATGCGCAAGGACTACGTGGAACCGGACGACTACGAGTACGAGCCCACGCCTCACGGTCCGGTTCTTGAGAGGGCAAACGCACATCAAACGCCCCCCTCTACTGACGCCCCCTCCGAGACACAAAGCGACTGAGCTGATGAAGACGAGTCCTGAACCCCCTTCCGGCGAAACCGGAGCCGATCCGGCTCCGGTGCTCCCCTCGCCTCAGGATCCCCCGTATACCCTCCGGTCCCGCAGGGATGGCGATCGGAATCTCTCCGGTGATCTGCTGGAAATCTCGATGGGCCCCCATCACCCCTCGACCCATGGGGTGTTCCAAATGGATGTCACCCTGGATGGCGAGACGGTGGTCCAGCTGAAGCCCGTATTCGGTTATCTGCATCGGAATCACGAGAAAATCGCCGAAAACACCAGTTACCTCGCCTCCATGCCCTACACCGACCGATTGGACTATTTCAATTCGATGACCAGCAACTGGGCCTACGCGATCTCCGTTGAAACGCTGGCGGGGATCGAGGTCACGGAGCGGGCCGAATACATCCGCGTCATCGTCTCCGAACTGACCCGGCTATTGAATCACACCTGCCTCATCGGATTTCTCGTCATGGACATGGGGGCCCTCGGCACCCCGTTGATGTATGCCTTTCGGGAGCGAGAAAAGATTCTCGACTTGTTCGAATCCCTCAGTGGATCCCGGATGATGTGCAACTACCTCCGTTTCGGGGGCTGCCGTTGTGACCTCCCCCCCCAATGGCTGGATCAAGCCCGGGAGGTCATCTCCGATTTCGAGGCATTTCTGGACAGTTTTGAAAAACTTCTCACGGAAAACGAGATTCTCATGGCCCGCACTCAACACGTGGGGGTCCTGGAGGCCGACCTTGCCATCAACGCAGGCATTACCGGGCCCATGCTGAGGGCCTGCGGGGTCAACTATGATCTCCGGAAGGTTGATCGCTACGGGATTTACGATCGGTTCGACTTTAAGGTCCCCCTAGGGGCGACGGGCGACGTCTATGACCGCTACATGGTCCGCATTCTTGAAATGAGAGAGTCGCTCAAGATTCTTGAGAAGGCCCTGCGCGACATTCCCGAAGGACCAATTGTTCACCCTAAGGCCAAACTCCGAGGGTTTCGGCCGAAGCCGGGCGAGGCCTACGGGCGGATCGAAGGACCCAAGGGAGAACTCGGGTTTTACTTGATCAGTGACGGCAAGCCCCAACCCTATCGCTACCGGGTCAGGCCACCGAGCCTCATCAATCTGAC
>MDTE01030807.1_pt1 | contig 11656 bp, 7 predicted proteins | sample 811231 | NCBI WGS metagenome assembly MDTE01 (sample SAMN05326651, study PRJNA326480) | marine metagenome | isolation source: seawater | place: Indian Ocean: Red Sea | collected 2010
CTTTGCCGGTGATGGGGACGGGTCCGTGGGGCATGCCTTCGTGGTCTATGCCATTGACCGCGAAGGGACCGCCGTGCTGGCGGAAGCGCTCTTCAAAGTAGTGGTGCGAGCCGGGCCAGACGGTGAAATTGCCCATGTAGGGCTCGGGCAGGTCGCAGAGGTACACCAGGGCGATGACGGAGTTGGCGTGGAGGAATTCGCCCTCTTTGACCAGGGTGTATTTGCCGCCGCCCATGCCATCGAGGTGGCCGCGGATTTCGACGGGGGGGGCGCCCTCGCTGGGGAAGCCGAGGGCGATCTGGCCGGTGCTGATAGACTGGTAGCGTCCGATCATGGTCTCGGCCCAGTCATAGAGCGATGAACGCGCGGCGAGATTGAGGATGGGCTGGTCGTCGCAGCGCTTGATATCGTAAGCATTGTTGCGCAGGGTGACGGGATAGCTGCCCCCGGGGATCATGCCCTCTTCACCAAGGCGGAAATTGATCCACTTAAGAGCCTCTTTGACGGCGTCGGGATCGACGGCGTTGCGGAGGATATTATAACCCTGAGTGTAAAATTCGCGTTTCTGAGTGTCAACATCGCTCATGGCGCTAACTCCCGTCGTTTAAGGGACCAGAGCAGTTAATATAGTTCATACGGCGCCCCCTATACATAGACAGTTCGCGATTTACCCGACTGGGAATCAACGCTTGTGGTCCGGTCGGCGGCGCTTCGTTATACTTACCAACCCGCGGGATCGCATCGCTTCCAGCGACCCAATCTGCGCATCATTAGCTAGAGCTTGTATATGTCTTTGGGAATCGGCTCATTAGACCTGGCCGTAATCGTCATTTATATGGTTGGGATCGTCGGCCTGGGGTGCTGGGTCGGCTTGCGCCACCGCCGCGGCGGTGAGAGCAAAGACTATTTTCTCGCCGGTGGGAGCTTGACCTGGCCGGTGATCGGGCTGGCCCTGTTTTCGACCAATATTTCGACGATCCACCTGGTGTCCTTGGCCCAGGAAGGCTACGCCAACGGGCTGGCCTTCGGCAATTTCGAATTGATGGCCGGCTTCACGCTGATCCTGCTGGCTCTGTTTTTCGCGCCCTTTTACATTCGCAGTCGCGTTGCCACCCTGCCCGATTTCCTCGAGCGCCGCTATAGCCGAGCCAGCCGCGATTGGCTGGCTTTTATATCGATCATTTCGGCGATTTTCATCCATATCGGCTTTACGCTCTATACCGCGGCCATCGTAATGCACGGCCTGCTGGGCATTCCCGAGGAGTACCTGCTGTGGACGATCATCGCGATCGCCGGTATGACGGCGCTCTATACCGCCATCGGCGGACTGATCGCCGTGGTCACGACCGAGGCGATCCAGAGCGTCGTATTGCTGGTGGGCGCCGTCTGCGTCACGGTGATCGCCCTGGCCAAAACGGGCGGGTGGAGCGGCATCAGCGAAACACTTGAGGCCCATGGCGAACTCGCCAAACTCACAATGCTGCGCGCGGAGGACGATCCGGCCGGTCTGCCGTGGTACACCGTCTTCCTGGGCTATCCGGTGATCGGGATCTGGTACTGGTGTACCGACCAAACGATCGTGCAGCGCGTGCTCGGCGCCAAGAGCGAGGACCACGCGCGCGTCGGGGCGTTGTTCGCCGGATTTATCAAGATCCTACCGGTGTTTATTCTAGTGCTGCCCGGTTTGATGTGCTATGTGTTGGTCTTGCAAGGTGCCTTTGACGGCCAGGCCCCGGCCGCGTCCAAAGACGCCTACGCGTTTATGATCGAGCGGTTGATGCCGGCCGGTTTGCGGGGCGTGGTGATCGCGGCGCTGTTGGCGGCGGCGATGAGCACGGTGTCGGGCGCGCTCAATTCGGTGGCCACGCTCTTTTCGTACGATCTGTTCAAACGCTGGGTCCCGGATATGCAGGAGCGCTCCCTGGTCGCGGTGGGCCGTGGCGTGACCGTCGTCGGCATGGTCGCCGCCGTGTCGTGGTCGCCGTTTATCGCCCAATTCGAGTCCATTTTCGCGATGATGGCGACGATGGTTTGCTATTTAGCCCCGCCGATCACCGCGACCTTCCTGCTCGGCGTGTTCTGGCGCGGCGCTTCCAGCCGGGGTTCGATCGCGACGCTCGTCTTCGGCTTTTTTATCGGCCTATTCGCCTTCCTGGTCAACCTCTCCGGCAACGACGCGATGCAGAGTTTGCATTGGTTGCGCGATGTCTTGGTGCCGATCGTGGGGACCGGGGTGGTCGATGTGCATTGGATGGTCGCCTCTTTTTGGCTCTGCTTGTTGTGCCTGGCGTTTCACATCGGGGTATCGCTGTTGACGCCCGAGGAATTGACGGAAGAGAAAGCCGCGCTAGTGTGGCGCCGTCCCATAGACGCCCTGCGCAGCCCCGGCTGGAGCGGATTGGGCAACTACAAGGCGCTGAGTGCGCTATTGTTCGTCACCTTGGTCGCGGTGTACGCCCTCTTGGGGTAGGAGTCTCTGTTTAACCTGGCGCCATAGCTAAGGAGGATTTGCATGAAAATCACCGATATAAAAATTCACCAACCCGCCGGGTTGTTGCGCATTGTAACCGATGCGGACGTCGAGGGCCATTGCCTTGGCGTCGGGGCGGACATCGCCGGCCATATCCAGGGGCCCTGCCGCGAGGCCCTGGTCGGCCAGGATCCGATCGACCGCGAGCGGCTGTGGCAGGCGCTGTTGAAGCTCGACCGCTTCGCCTATCTGCCGCACGGGGTGCGCGGGCCGGTCGACGTGGCGCTGTGGGACCTGGCCGGCAAGGCCACCGACCTGCCGGTTTTTCGGCTGGCCGGCGGCTTTCGCGACCGCCTGCCCTGCTATAAGAGCGGCGGCAACTTGCCCGAGGTCCAGGATTATGTGGCTGGCGCGGTACAGGCCAAAGAGGAGGGTTTCGGGGGTTATAAGGACCACTGCTATGGTGGCGTCGGGGTGATGAGTGAGGTCGCGCGGGCGGTGCGAGACGCGGTGGGGCCGGATTTTCACCTGATGCACGACTGTGTGCAGAATTACCTCTACGCCGACGCGCTCAAGATCGGCCGGGTGCTCGAGGAGGCCGATTATTTTTGGTTCGAGGAACCGCTGCGCGACTACGATATCCAGGGTTTGAAGAAGCTGACCGACGACCTGGAAGTGCCGATCGCCGCCAGCGAGTATTTGCCGGGCACGATCCATTCGACGGCCCAGCTCCTGGGCCAGCAGGCGGTCGATATCGTCCGCGCCAGCGTGCCGTGGCGCGGCGGGATCACCGATATGCTCAAGATCGCGCGGATGGCCGAGGGCTTCGGGGTCAATTGCGAAATCACCTCGGTGGGCATTATGCACGGCTTCGTCCACGCCCACGTCATCGCCGCCATCCGCAACTGCACCTATTTCGAAGGCTGGAAACTCGGCTCGCTGGGCGGCGAGCCGCTGATCGCCAACCCCCTGGCGATAGAGGGCGGTTACCTCGCCGTGCCCACCGGGCCGGGCCTGGGCGTCGAGCTGGACTGGGACGCGGTGGAACAGCAGACGGACGAGGTGCTCTAATGCTGATCAAAGAGCTGAAATTTTATGTCGCAGAGGGCGCGCCGGCCACGCGGCAGGCGACCAATCGCGACCGCGGCACGATGATGAAGGTACCGCCGGGATTGTCGGGGCTGTTTACGCACGCCGAGGGCGTGCGCGGCAGGGCGCCCGACGACGAGTACTGCGAATTCCCCCCCGAGCCGGAAGCGCCGACCTACGACGCGACCTTGCGGCTGGTCACCGACGGCGGCTTAGACGCCTATGCCCCCTTCGGCACGGGTTTTTCCTGCTCCGAGCTGGAGTGGGAGTGCAAGGATTTCAAAGCGCGGATCGGCCCATTGATCGTCGGCATCGACGCCTTCGACCGCGAGCATATCTGGCAAAAGCTGTGGTACGCGCAGCGCTTCTTCTACACCGGCCGCCGGCCTATCGACCTGATCGACCGCATGCTGTGGGATCTGGCCAGCCGCCACGCCAACCTGCCGATCTACAAGCTTTTGGGCGCCTGCCGCGAAGAGATTCCGGCCTATCGCAATATCGGCGGCAATACCATCGACGACCTGGTCGCCGACGGCTTGCGCGCCAGGGCCGAGGGCTATGTAGGCTGCAAGGATCATTCGTACCGCGGCGTCAAGGGCAATGCCGAGATGGCGCGGGCGCTGCGGGCGGCGCTGGGCGACGATTTCAAGTTGATGCACGATCCGGTGGAGTCGTATACCTGCCTGGAGGCGATCAAGATCGGCCGGGTGCTCGAAGAATGCAATTACGAGTGGATCGAGGAGCCTCTGCAGGACTACGATTTGATGGGGCTAAAGAAACTCAGCGATGCGCTCGATTTGCCGGTGATGGCGCTGGAGTGGATCGGGGCGGTGGGCGGCGAACCCTTCAACGCCTCGGCCTTCCTGGCGCTGCAGGCGATCGATATCGTGCGCCAGCGCGGCCACGGGATCACCGGCTCGATAAAGTTGTCGCAGATGGTCGAGGGCTTTGGTTTGCAGGTGCACGGCGGCGACCCGCACGTGGCGCTGGCGGTGGGCCACGACCCGCTGCACGAGACGGTGGGCGGGCTCAAGCCGCGGCCGCCTGAAGAGGAGTTGGATTGCCTGGGGACGCTGGTGGTGGAAAATGGCGCGATGTCGATCGCCTGGGCACCGCGCCGGCCGCAGGAGCCGGATTGGGATCAGAGGGCGCGCGGGGCCCTGGCGGTTATTTGATGGTGTAAAAGCCCCACGGGACCGTGTAATGTGGCTGGGGATTTTATGGCTGGGCTCACCGGCTTTCGCAGGCGGCGATTTGTTCGGGGGTCAGCTTGCGGGGGAAGACCTTGACCTGGCCGGGGGCGACGAGGCGGACATTGGCCTGGAAGCATTCGATATAGCCCTCGGGCGGGGTGCGCTCGTGCGCCATCATGCGCGTTGCGTCCGGATCGATCGGGGTGCGCGCGATGACGCGGTCGTTGAGGCCGTGGATGTCGAGGATATTGATGTGCGGCAAACGCCAGGCCGGGACGCCGATGGCGGGGAAGAAGAATACGGGATGGTCGGCCGAGGGCAGGAATTGGGCTTTGGTGCGGGGCGGGAACATCCCGGCGAGGAAGCGCTGGTTGGCTTTGTGCTCCTGGTGGCGGATGCAGACGAAGTGGTCGATGAGCCAGGATTGCAGCTCGTCGAAGGCCGTGGCATAAGGGCGGAACAGTAAAGGGAAATGGGGGGCGATGGGAACTTTGAGCTGCAGGGTTTCGCCGCGGCTTTCAATATGCCGGGTCTGGGCCCAGTGGGTCCAGGGGATCGGCCAGGAGAGCAGCACGGCGAGGGCGAGGAGGGCGAGGGCGGTTTTGGGCTTGAGCGCCAGGGTGTTTATACACCAGATGAAGGCGATATAGGCCAGAGGTACTAGATGGGCGTAGATCCGGTATTCGAAGTGGTCGCCGCCGTGGACGAGGGTGTAGTAGGCGGCGTGGGCGAGGAGGGTGAGGACCGCCAGCATGGGGAGCGATATCGCTCGCGCATTGTGTACGAGTCCTCCCCTTCTCTTCCACAGCACATAGATCAATAGCGCGGCCAGCGTCCACAGCGCGTATTCGAGCGCGAAGGACAGCGCGTAGCGCAATCCGCTCTGCGGCCAGGCGCCGGCGGCTTTGGCATAGTAGGTGTTGGGCAGCCAATCGCCGTAGTAGCTCTGGCGCCAGAGCAGGTGGAGGGGCACGGCGAGGAGGGGGAGGAGTTGGAGCAGGTGTTGCTGCGAAAGTCGACCCGCCCGCCGGCTAATGGCGAGGGTGACAAGGGTCGCGGCGAGGAAGAGCAGGCCGTCCGGACGGGTCAGGTAGATCAGGGCGGTGGTCGCGCAGAGGATCAGGGGCCACCAGCGTCTGGTCGGCGGAACGAAGGCGCATATATAGGTCCAGGCCAGGACGAAGCAGCCGAACATAGCGGTTTCCAGTCCCGAGCTGCTCCAGGCCAGGAAGGTGCGATTGCTGACAGTGGCAAGCAGTAGCAGAGCGAGGAAGGCCAGGCGGTGTGGGTATAGCGCTTCGGTCCAGCGCAGGCGCAGGAATATGCGCGACGCGATATGGAGCGAGCCAAGGGCGAAGAGCAGGGCGAGGTAATTGGCGGCGTCGGGCGGCGCGACGCCGAGGGTTTGCCAGAGGGCGTAGAGAAGGGCCAGCCAGAGGAAGTTGGTATAGCCCTCGACCGGTTTGAAGGGCGGCGGATTCCACACCGGACCATAGCCCAGCGCCCAGTTGCTGATATAGCGGAAGGTGATAAAGGCGTCGTCTGTGAGGAACCAGAACAGCTTCCAACCATAGCAGAGCGCGGCGCCGGCCAGGAGCAGGATCAGGGCATAGATCAGGGTTTGGCGCTTGTCCATCGGGCTATGATAAGCACGTCGCCGGATTTGGGCCAATGGCTCTGCGGGCGGTTATATTCTACGCGGCAACCGGGGCTCTAACGAGAGGATGGGATGCGCGGTCTGGCCGGAAAATTGATCCTTGCGCTCGCCAGCACAGCGGTCGTGCTGGTGGTGGTGGAGCTCGCCGTCCGCTGGCTGGCGGGCGGAACGGTGGTATATCCCGGGGTGATTTATCGCTCTGGCGCTACCGAGCTATGGTGCTACGACGGGCATTTCAACGGCGAGGCCGATTGGGATTTGCGGCGCGGGGCGCCGTACGGACCGCTGCAGTACGCGGGCAATATCGACGACGATCCCCGGCTCGAGGGTTTGGATCCGCAGGCAGTCTACAACGCGGTGGAAGTGCGGCTCAACGACTTGCAGTTCCGCGAGCGGCCCGAGGCCGATTTGGTAGAGGCGATGGCGGGGGAGGGCCCCGTCACGCTGGTCGTCGGCGATTCGTTTTGCTTCGGGCAGGGGGTGCGGCTACGCGATCGCTTCTCCGATATTATCCAGGCCGATCTCACGAGCCGGGACCGGGCGCACATCGTCTACAATATGTGCGTACCGGGGATGAATATACAGCGCATCGCACGGGTGCAGCGCGAGGCGGTCAAGCGCTTCGGCGCGCCGGCCCGCATGCTCTATTCCTACACCCTCAACGACCCCATCCGCGACATCGAGTCGCGGGCGCTGGAAGATTCGATTTACGATCTGATGCACTTCCGCCGCCGCGGATTCGAAGCTGAGTACCGTTCGCCGCTGTGGCGCAGCGCGGCGTTGCACTGGCTGATGGAGAGACGCACCCGCCAGCAGGTGGCGGCACGGACGGTGGCTTGGTACCAGCGACTGTACGGGGACAATCCCGGGTGGCGGCAGACGGCGCGGGTGCTGGCGGAGATGCGGGCGTTTTGCGCGGCGCGGGATATCGAGCTGGCGCTGGTGGTGTTTCCCCTCTTTCACCAGCTCGGCGACTATCCGCTGGCACAAGCGCACCAGCAGCTGAAGCAGGCGGCGGATGGAATGCCGTTTGTCGATCTGCTGGAAGTCTTCGCCGGCAAGGACGAGCGGGATTTATGGGTGCATCCGACGGATTTTCATCCCAATGGCCGAGCGCACCGGATGGCGGCCGAGCATCTGCTGGCCGCGCTGGCGTGGTGAGGACCTAGCGATTCAGGCGGTGGAGCCGGTCGACTTCCAGGTCGCGCTCGTCGCTGCGGGTGCCGTCGGGCCAGTGGATGGCTAGTTGGACCGGTTGGCGGCAAGACCCCAGGCCCAAGTGCACTTGCGGGGCGTGGGTGGCGAGATAGCTGCCGCCGGCGGTGACTTGGCGGGTCTGGGTCTGGTCGCCGCATTGCAGTGCGACGCGGGCGCCGGCGGGCAGGCCCTCGAGGGCGAGCCAGTGGTGGCCCGGCGGCAGGTCGTTGCGGTAGAGGGCGGCGGGGCCGTTGGAGTGGGTGACCAGCAGGTCGAGGTCGCCGTCGCGGTCGTAGTCGCCGGCGGATGCCCCGCGCGAGACGGCGGCCAGCGCGAAGGCGGGGCCGCTGGTGGCGGAGGCCTCGCCGAAGCGCCCGCTGCCGTCGTTGGCGAAGAGCTGGTCGGGTTGGGCGTAGCGCAGATCCTCCTCGAGCCGCTGGATGCGGTCCATGACGTGGCCATTGGCGACGTAGAGGTCGAGATCGGCGTCGTTGTCGGCGTCGAAAAACAACGTCGCGAAGCCCAGGGGGCGCAGGCTCGGTTGTTCCAGGCCGACCAGGGCGCCGCTGTCTGCAAAGCGCAGGGCGCCGTCGTTGCGGTAGAGGGTATTGCTCTCGCGCGAGAAATTGGTGACGTAGAGATCCATATCGCCGTCGCGGTCGTAGTCGCCGCCGGCCACGCCCATGCCGGCCTCGGCCTCGCCATTGCCATTGTAGGCGGTGCCGGCGGTCAGCGCGATATCGACAAAGGTACCGCCGTCGTTGCGGTAGAGCGCGTTGCGCACGCCGTCGTTGGCGATGTAGAGGTCGAGGTCGCCGTCGCGGTCGAAATCGGCGGCCAGCGCGCCCAGTCCCTTGCCGAAGCGGTTGAACAGGCCGCTTTGCTCGGTCGCGTCGGCAAAGGTGCCGCCGTCGTTGCGGTAGAGCACGTCGGGGGCGCCATTGTAGCGGCGCGGGCTGCAATAGGTGCGGTGGTCGAAGGGGATTTTGAGCAGTTCCTGGCGGCGGCGCTTGGGAGTGATGGTGCCGCCGCAGATGCGATTGTTGGCCGGGTAGAAGTCGAGGTAGTTGACCGCGTAGAGATCGAGGTCGCCGTCCTGGTCGTAGTCGAAGAACAGGGCGCTGGTGCTCCAGCGCGGGTCGCCGACGCCGGTCTGTGCGGTGACGTCGGCAAAGGCGCCGCCGTCGTTGCGGTAGAGCGCGTTGGGGCCGTAGTTGGTGACGTAGATATCGGGGTCGCCGTCGTTGTCGTAGTCGCCGACGGCCGCGCCCATGCCATAGCCGGTGTCGCCGGCGCCGCCGGCTGCGGCGGCCGCGCGAAAGGTGCCGTCCCCCTGGTTGCGGTAGAGCTTGTTGCCGCGGTCGCTGCCGGCCGGGGCGACCTGGTGGACGCTGGCGTCGACATCGCCGGACAAGCGCAATTCCGGCTGGTAGTCCTTTTCGACCCAGTAGTGCGTATCGTCGCGGTAGCCGAGGTTGATCGGCTCGTATTGGCCGCGCAGGTGGGCCAGGTCGAAGCCGTCGACGAGGTAGATATCGAGCCAGCCGTCGCCGTCGTAGTCGAGGAAGGCGCCGCCGGAGCCCATGGTCTCGATGAGGAAGTAGTCGCCGGCCCCGCCGCCGGTGTGGGTGAAGTCGAGACCGGCCGCGGAGGCCCGGTCGGCGAAATGGGGCGTGGGTTTGGCTGGCGGGGCATCCTGGCCGGTACAGGAGAGGCAGCAATATAATAGGAGTGCGATAAGGGCGGGCATTGGCGGTCTGGGAAATGGGTGGTCTGAAGAATAGGCATAATCGCGCCGGATGTCCATGCCGAACGGGTAGGGTGTCCCTTGTGCGAATGTATTGACATTGTCGCGGGGCGATGCGTATTACATAGGCTGTTGTGCTGGGGGCAGGTGATATCATCGCAAATACCGGCCGCAGGAGTTGGTGCAGCCCGGCGGTTTCGTCGAAATCGCCTCGCCGCTGGCGATTCTTTCAGCGCGCGAGTCGACGAGCGCTTCGCCTGGTTTTTAAACGGGGGCAAGGACATGCTGCGCGCGTGGGTGCAGCAGGAGCAGCTCAGGCACCGGGGCAACGATTTGCAAGCCTGGATCCGCAAGGGGGTTTTTCGTTGTAGGGGCGTGCCGGGCATAGTATGTTCTAGTCAATCGCCTAACCCAACGACAGGGGGCACGCCGATGAAATTTCCGCTCTTGCTTCTCCTCGTCCTGGCCGTCGGCTGCGCGACGGTGGCCATACCGCAGCAGACGGCCGAGCAACTGGACGAAGCCTACGATCGCGACCGCTATCAGGCCAAGATCCGCCACGATCCGCTCACGCCGCAGTCGATCTCGGGCTTTTGGCGCATTGCGCGGGTGTCGTCGGTGACCATGGGCTCGGCCGGGGTCTTTATGAGCGGGGGCAGCACGCGCGACCTCGACGCCATTATCGACGCCGTCAACGAATTCACCGATATCGAAGCGGAATTCACCGGCGATGTCCCCTATAGCCATCCGGCGCTGTTCGACCTGCCGATCGTAATCCCCCAGAGCGAGCCCAACGAGGCCGAGCTGGAGCAGATCGTCCGCTATATCAAGCAGGGCGGGTTTATCCTCGACATCGATCTGGGTCTGGAGAATTTCCGCGAGGGGATGGAAAAGTACGGCGAGCTGGTCTGGGGCCGGGACGCCTGGGTCGAGCGGCTGCCCGACGACCATCCGATCTTTTTCTCCTATTTCAATATCGAAGGGGGCCTACCGGCTATCGCCCTGCCGACGCAGCCCGGCGCAGTGGGCCGCGACGCGGCGCAGCCGATGCGCGGGCTCTTCGTCGGCGACCGGTTGGCCGGGGTGGCCTTTCGCGCGCTGGCGACGCAGGAGCTGCCGGGCACGACATTCACCGGCACCGGATCGGCGCAAGCACCCGAGCTGGATGAGGAGGAGATCCACGCGCGGCTGGCCCGACGCAGCGATCCCCGCCTGCGGCAGATGTTGGTCAATATCGTGGTCTTCGCCCTGACCCAAGAGGGGTCGATCGCGCAACAGGTCGTCGCGGAAGAGGGGCAGGCCGATGGCAACTAATAGACTGCGGGTCGCCGTCGCGGGTTGCCATCGCATGCTGCTGCGCGACCTAGCCCACCACAACTTCGCCTCGGCTTTCGACGCTGTGGAAGATACCGATATCGTCGCGGTCTTCGACCATGGCGAGGAGACGCGAGCCGAATTCGCCGAGTGCTGGCAGCCGGTGTGGGGCGAGATCCCGACCTTTGGCGATTACCGGCAAATGCTCGACGAGGTCCAGCCGGATCTCTTGTGCATCGCCACCCGCCAGACCATGCACGCCGACCAGATCGAGGCGGCGGTCGCGGCCGGGGTGCGCGGGATTCTCTGTGACAAGCCGCTGGCGACATCGCTTGCTGAGATGGACCGCATCGTCGCCGCCTGCTCTGAGGTGCCTTTGGCCTTTGCCTTAGACCGACGCTGGTACGCGAATTATCGCCATTTCCGGCAGCAATTGGCCGACGGGTTGGTGGGGGAGATAGCGAGTCTGGCCGCCTATGGCCTGCCCAATGGCATCAACCACGGCTGCCATTGGTACGACGCGGTGCTGGGGCTGATGGGCGATCCCGAGCCGCAGTGGGTCAGCGGAGTATTAAACGACGTTTCTGCCGAGCCGGCCGACGCGCGGGTGCGGATGGATCCGTCCGCCCGGTTGCAGGTCGGCATGGACAATGGCGCGGTGGCCTTTGTCAGTAGCGGCGGTCCCAAGGGCATCGGCTTTGATATTGCAGGGTCCGCAGGACGCGTGGCGATTTGCGCCGACGCGACCGTGGCCTGGCACTGGGATGAGGGCAGCGATGAGGCGCAGCCGATCCCGCTACCCAGCGCGGCGGAGCCCTGGCCGTCGGGAGCGGCGATGGTCGCGGATCTAGTAAAGGCGGTGCGCGAAGGCGGGCGGACAGCCTGCGATATCGAGCAGGCGCAGCGGGCGACCGAGATCGGTTTCGCGCTGCACAGTTCGTCGGCTGCCGAGGGCGCCAGGGTGTCGTTGCCGGCGGGCGACCGCGCGC
>MDTE01097382.1_pt1 | contig 11656 bp, 10 predicted proteins | sample 811231 | NCBI WGS metagenome assembly MDTE01 (sample SAMN05326651, study PRJNA326480) | marine metagenome | isolation source: seawater | place: Indian Ocean: Red Sea | collected 2010
CATAGATTCAGAATTAAGAAACTATAGAGTTGGAATAATAGAGTTACCAGCATTTTATATAGACTTTAATGCCTGGAGAGATAGAGACCCAAATTTTAGAAGTAGCTCAAGAGATGTTGAAGATATTCTAAATTCATTCAATGAAGATAATGTAGATGCAGTTTTAGTTGATCTTAGAGGTAACTCAGGAGGCTCTTTATATGAAGCAAATAAATTAACTGGTTTATTTGTTGCGTCTGGAGCAACTGTTCAAGTAAAAGAAAGCTCTGGAAATATTAGGCCTTGGGGCGACGGAAGAGCTAAACAAATCTGGAAAAAACCTTTAGGAGTTTTGGTTGACAGATACTCGGCCTCAGCTTCAGAAATTTTTGCAGGGGCAATTCAAGATTATAAAAGAGGTATCGTAATTGGCCATAGAACATTTGGAAAAGGTACAGTGCAGCGCCTTGATGATCTTAGTGCAGGTCAAATTAAAATTACCGAATCAAAATTTTATAGGGTTAGCGGTTCGAGCACTCAGGCAAAAGGCATTGAGCCAGATATTATACTACCCTCTTCATGGGATATTGAGGAAACTGGAGAAAGCTCATTAGATGAATCACTTCCATGGGATACAATAAGACCAATTAGGCATAGAATTTATAGTCTAAATGATGCGGCTATTCAGCAAGCATCTGAAAATCATATTGATAGGCTTACTAACGATCCTAACATGCAATATATTCTTAAAGTTCGTAAAAAGTATGATCAGCGCAAAAATAGAAAGGAACTTTCTTTAAATATTGATGAAAGAAAAAAAGATAAACTAGATAGAAGATCGTGGATTCTTAATGCTGAAAATTCTCGACGAAATCTTTTAAATATTGAAGCATTTAATACTTATGATGATTTGGAGTCATTTAGGGAAGAAATCGATAATGAGGAAATATCTTTGGAAAATGATTTTCTTCTGAATGAGTCAAAAAATATAATTATTGATTACTTAAAATTTAGCTCTCCATTAATTGCAGCTAATCAAAATTAATGAAAATAATATCTTTTAATATTAATAGTATTAGGGCTCGACCTCACCAACTAGAATATATTCGTGACAATCTAGATCCTGATGTTATTGGGCTTCAAGAAACTAAGGTACATGATGATGAATTTCCTCTTGAGTTAGTTAATGAAATTGGTTATCACTGCGAATTTTGGGGTCAAAAAGGCCATTATGGAGTAGCTTTACTGAGCAAAAAGAAGCCATTGGAGATTTCTAAAGGTTTTATAAAAGATACAGCAGAGGATCAAAAGAGGTTTATTCAAGGTAGATATAAGTTTAAGAATAGTGACATACTAATTTTGAATGGTTACTTCCCTCAAGGTGAAAATAGAAACCATGAAACAAAATTTCCTAAAAAAGTGAAGTTTTACAAAGATTTGAGGTCTCACATAAAGAATTTACAAAAATCTTCATCGAATATCATTGTAATGGGTGATTTTAATGTGGCTCCGTCTGAAAAGGATATCGGGATAGGTGAAAATAATGCTAAAAGGTGGCTACGTGAAGGAAAATGTGCATTTTTACCCGAGGAAATTGAGATGTGGAATTCAATTAGAAATCTTGGATTTGTTGATAGTTGGAGACTGCAAAATTCTGATGAAGATTCTATCTATTCTTGGTTTGATTATAGGTCCAGAATGTTTGCTGATAATCCAAAAAGAGGACTAAGAATAGATCATATTTTGGTTTCTGAAAATTTAACTAATTCAATTAATTCAACTGGGATCAGTTATGCTGCTCGTGCAATGGAAAAACCATCTGATCATTGTCCTATATGGATAGATCTAAAATAATTAAATGTTTCTTTTCGTTGCAAAAAAATCTTTAAGTAATTCGCTAGATTCACTCTCCAGATAACCACCAGAGTAGTTAACCCTGTGATTTAGAAAATCTTTTTCAAAGAAATTATCAACTGAAACTACTGCGCCTGTTTTAGGCTCTTTGGCACTAAAATAAAGATTTTTAATTCTCGCATTTACAATTGCCATACAACACATATGACATGGTTCTAAAGTCACATAAATGGAAGTATCAGGCAGTCTATAATTTTTTAAGATAGCACAAGCAGATTCAATGGCTTCTATCTCAGCATGTCTAATAGGTGAATTTTTTGAAACGCACTTGTTACTACCGACTGATAAGACTTCATCGTCCAATGTAATGATGCATCCAACCGGAACTTCATCACATAAAGCAGCATGGTGCGCCTGCTCAATAGCAGCTAACATAAATTTGCTTTCGTACATTAAATAACTATTTTAAGTGAACATGGTGCCCAGAGCCGGACTTGAACCGGCACGAAGTTGCCTTCGAGGGATTTTAAATCCCTTGTGTCTACCAATTCCACCACCTGGGCATGGCTAGATTATAATCGAATTAAAATTTTGGATATATTTATTTTCTATTTTAGTATCTTTCTTTTTATAGCAGGAAAAATGACTAATATTCCTCCCAAAAGATAGCCTGGGAATTTACATAGATCTAATAAAAAGCCAATTAATCCAACTCTCATCCACCAAAAAGGAAAAATATTATTAATTGCAAATCCTTTTCTTATTGGAAAGACTATCCCCCTATAAATAATGCTTACTAGACATAGAGTAAGTACGTATATCTTAGTAATATGAGGAATGTAAAGAAATGATGACATATCCCAATCAGCAATTCGATCGTTCCAAAAAAATACAAAGTAGCTTATAAAAAATAAAAATATCAGCAGAAAAAATCTTCCAAGGATCTTTCTAAATATTCGACTAAAAAGCTTTAAAAAGTGCGCAATGATGAAAACTAAGCAAAGTATATAGAAATAGTTTTTGGTTATATCGTTTATATAATATGGACTTGAATCCCAGCCAACTATTGCATTCCATCGGGGAATTATGAGGGATAATAGCAACAAAAACGTTCCCAGAACAAATGCTTTACCAGATGATTGAATATCAACAAGTGCTGAATGCATCTGATAAATGAATTGCCTTTTAGCTTCAATTAAAAATTTTTTTGAAATGCTGTTGTATGTTATCTGAGATGTCCTGAATGTAGTGTGGTTATCTGGGAATAAAATTTTAAATCTTTCCCTCCACTCAAAATCTTCACCTGCTCTTACTCCCTCTAAGAAAAATCCGCATCTAATGAAATATTCTTTATGCATAACTGATCCAGGCAAGGTTTCAACTGGCTTCTTACCAAATATCGATGCTTGTAATATTTCTTGGAACCCTGTTTCAGCTCTATAGGTTGTATAACCAAAAATACATTTCACATTTTGATCGAGAGTTGATTTTGCATTACTTAACCAATCATTTTTTGGAATGGTTTTTGAATCTAAGAATGCAATGAGCTCACTTTTAGCTTGAAGCACTCCATGATTACGTGCCTCTCCAGGATAATAGTCACCCTTAATATAATTTATATTAATTCTTGTAGAAAAATCGGTACATAAACTCTTAATCTTATTATTGCTTGATGAATCAATAATTATTAATTCATGTATTAACATTCGTTGCTTTACAAGAGCTTTAAGTATCAAACTAAATGAGTCTAAATACCCCTTTGCAGGAATTATCACTGAAAATTTCATTGTCCTTTAAAAATATGCCTTAATGGCTCAATAATAAATTTATATAAAAGAATCTGATAGCTGAGCTTGAGAAGAAATCCTGATGATCTGAAGATAGTTTTTAAATTTATATCAACCCCATCCAGATTGCTAATAAATATTCTTCTTTTATCAGAAAGATTTGATGAAAAATTCTTGTCCGATGAGTTTTGGCCATCAATTAACCTTACTGTTAAAACACTATTCACATGATAGTGCTGAAGTACCTTTGTTTTAAGAAATCTTAAGTACCAATCCCAATCCTGGCCTCTTTTGAATCGCTCACTAAAGTAACCAATGTCATAAAAACTTTCTCTTTTGACACAGCTTGCAGATGGTAAAAAATGAATTTTTAAAAATAATAGATTCTGAAAAGAAACATCATCATTGGTAAATTTCACTTCATACTCAGCTCCAGATACATTATTTTTTTGTATAAAATTGTGTGTAAAAAAGTCATATTCAGGAAATGTACTAATAATATTAAACATTTTGATTAACTTTGAAGGCATGAAAATATCATCACTATCAAGGAAGAGCAGCCATTTTCCTGATGAAGCATCAATAGCATAATTTCTTGATCTACCTGAACTACCTTGGTTTTCTGATTTTGGTATTTCTACTACTTGGGTATTTATATTTTTGTGTAAAGTATTCTCAATATTTTTTTCGATAATTAGTTTTGTTTTCTCAAAAGGTAATTTTGAATAAGCATCTACTGCAAAAATTATTTCATAGTCATGAAAAGTTTGAGATTTAATTGAATTTAATAGCTTTGATAAAAGTTCTTCTCTATCCTTAAATGGAATGACTATTGAAAAAAATGGTCCCTGCATTAAACCTATAATATCAATTAAGCAGCTTTATGGAATGTCTTGTAAAGATGATTCAAGACTATTACTTATTACTTCAGCAACAAACATGTTACCTTTCCCATTTAGGTGAACAGAATCATAGAAGTAATCTTTGTTCTTTGGAACTTTACTTTCAAGATCAATAATTGGGACTTCGTAATTTATGGCTACCTCTTTTATAATTTTATTAAACTCTTTGTACAATTCTACAAAAATAAAATAGTCAATATTTGGTGATTTCGAATTATATAAACTTATGATTTCATCATCAGATCTGCTAAATCTGTTTGGCTGAGTTAAAAGAATTGGTTGAGTATTCCACGATTTTGAAATTTGTATTAACGATATTATTGCGGATCTGAATTCACTCTTTATAGTTTCTGCTTGGTAAGCATCAAGCTTTCTCCCTTCCCTATAAAGTGCAAATTCATCAATCTTTACTTGATTATTTCTTCTTATTTTATTGATAAAACTCCTAGTATTTGGAAGAAAAGAGTTTAGTAAGCTTTTGGTAAGATCTATGAACATGTCTTTTTGAGTCTTAGTTATTATGATCTCTCTTGTTCTTGGAGCCTCCCAATAAGAGTAGGTTTTTGAGAGCAATGAAAGATCATTTATCCCATGCATAAAAATTACTAAATCAGGTTTGAGTTTTATGCCTTTGGCTTGAAAGGATAAAAGTGAATGCAGTGCATGATTACCAGAAACACCAGCATTATAAACATTAATATTTCTACCAGTTTTTTCTTTAAGAATTGCTGAAACCAAATTTGGGAATCTTTTTTCTTTAGAAATGCAAAGATTTTCTGTAGTACTTCCACCAAAGAAAATTATCTCAACTTCGTTATCTTTAACTGCTTCATTCTGAATTAATCCATTCTTATCTAAAAGCAAAAAATTATTTCTTTTATCAGCTTCACTCAAATCTTTGCAGACATCCTCTGGAGGATATATTTCAGAAAAGGGGCTATGTTCTCTTAAATGTATATATCTTTCGTTTCCATAAATGCTTGGTTTTTCACCAGTCAAGATACCTAAGACAGAATCGAATGCTTTAATGCTAATTAAAAAAATGAATAAGAGAATAAATAGAAATATAAAGTTAAAAAATTTGGTCTTAATCGAGCTCATATTTATTTTTATAGTTAGTTAGATTTTCTTTACTTTGTTGATCTTTAAAACAAATAAAGTTGTTAATTATTAATACATCTAAATTTGTACCCATGAAACATTTGTATGCATCTTCAGCATTTTGAACAATAGGTTCACCTCTGACATTAAAGGAAGTATTTATTAGAATTGGGCATCCAGTTTTTAACTTAAACGATTTTAAGATGCTATGAAATCTTGGATTTATCTTTTCTCTAACAGTTTGTACTCTTGCACTATAATCAATGTGTGTAACTGCTGGAACTTCAGATCTTATTTGATTAACAATTTCATTAATATCTGAATTTATGTCCTCGCTGACTAAAATCTGCTTATCTTTATTTAGTTTTGAAACTTTAAGCATGTATGGGCTTGGAGATTTAATTTCAAACCATTCAGAAGCATCATCTTCTAAAACAGCAGGAGCAAATGGCCTAAAAGATTCCCTAAACTTAACCTTAAGATTTAGATCTTTTTGCATAGTTGACTTTCTAGGATCGGCAATAATACTCCTGTTTCCTAAAGCTCTAGGGCCATACTCCATTCTTCCATTCATATGACCAATAGCCATTCCAGCAGTTAAATTCTCAGTGATGATTTCGATTAATTCAGCTTCTTCGTGCTTTGTAAATGTGGCATTCATTTTTTTAAGTTGAGATTCAACTTCTAAATCTGAATATTCTGGCCCCAAATAAGAACCCTCCATATCGTCCTCAAGATTAATTTTTCTCTCAGATCTAAGAGCAAGATAGTTAAAAGCTAGAGCTGCTCCTAATGCGCCTCCTGCATCTCCAGCTGCAGGCTGGATCCAGATATTATCAAATATTTTTTCTTCTTCAAGCTTCCCATTTGCAACACAATTCAGTGCTACACCTCCAGCCAAACATAAATTATTCATATTTGTACTTTGACGAATATATCTAGCCAAGTTTAAAACAATTTCTTCTGTAACATTCTGAATGGAGGCAGCAATATCCATTTCTCTTGAGGTAAGATCTTGCTCAGGTTTTCTTGGCGGGCCTTCAAATAAATCATTAATAGCTGATGATGTCATTGTCAGGCCTTGACAATAATTAAAATATTTCATGTTGAGATGAAAAGAGCCATCATCATAAATTTTTATAATTTTCTGTCTGATAATATCAGCAAACCTTGGCTTACCATAAGGAGCAAGACCCATTAGCTTGTATTCTCCGGAATTGACTTTAAATCCGCAAAAATATGTAAATGCAGAATAGAGTAAGCCTAAGGAGTGTGGAAATTTAATTTCTTGTTTTAATGTAATTTGACTTTCTATGCCAACTGAAACTGAGGTAGTTGTCCATTCTCCAACTCCATCCATTGTAAGTATTGCTGATGAGTTAAATGGGGAAGGGTAAAATGCGCTTGCGGCATGACTTAAGTGGTGATCAGAGAAAAAAACTTTCTTTTCAGGGTTATCAACACCACAATCTCTTAAATGCTTTATAAGCTGTGATTTTTGAAAAAGCTTCTCTTTTATCCAAAGCGGCATTGCACTTAAAAAACTTCTAAAACCAACTGGAGCGTAGGCTAAATAGGTTTCTAATAATCTTTCAAACTTTAAAAATGGCTTTTCATAAAATACAAAATGATCAACGTCCTTACCTTGAGATTTTAAAAAATTTAGGCAGTAAATTAATGCATTTTCTGGAAAGTTACGATCATGCTTAATCCTTGTGAATCGCTCTTCCTGTATTGCAAGAATAATTTTATTATTCTCAACTAAAGCAACAGCACTATCATGATAAAACGCTGAAATACCCAGAATGACCTTTGACATCGTTAAAAAATTGTATAGATAAAAGGAGCAAGTACTGATGTCTGTGCGAAGATTAGAAGAGCTCCCAATGCTAGCAAAATTAAAACTATAGGACCTAGCCATAACTTTCCTCTGGATTTAAGAAAGGTATATAACTCCTTTAAAAGCTCCATTTTTTAAAATTGGTTCTTGAAATAATTTAGATCTTTTTTTAAATTTTGCATATTTATCCAAGCCGAGTTGTATGACTTCCTAATCTCTAGCTCATCTCTCCCAAATACTCTTAACAATATACCTATTGGTGAAAAAATTAAAAAAAATATAATCCCCATTACTATAGGATTAATAACTTTCCCTAATAACAATCCCAAGCTCATCCAAATAATTTTTGGATAATAAAGAATCCTCTCAAAGAAAAAACTAACCGGCAATAGAATAACGGAGATAATAAAAAAAAATGTTGTTAATTTTGGAGACCCTGCATAAGCAAAAAATATTGATACAACTAAAAATATTCCAGCAAAAGATAATCCGAACTTTTTATTTGTGATCATTTTAAATTTTCTTCGTTAAAAAATTAAAAACCAAAATTATATTTTAACTCTTTTAAAGCGAATTCAGGACCTGGTAAGTTAGGACTAAATGAATAACCATGCCTAGAGTACATTCCATAGATAATATCTGGGTTTCTATCAAATAAATATTTTGGTGTTAGCTTCTCTATCATCTTAGAGTTTTGTAGGGCTTGTTTATAAGTAAATACGTTCATATCTTCATCAATAAGTTTTAAGTTAGTAATAGAGTCTAACCCCATCCATCCCTTTGAGGTCAGGACCTCTGAGGCTGCATGAGAACTTTGATTTAATGGGATAAAGTTCATTAAAGATATGCCCTTTGACTCAATTATAAAAACGTGGCGTGTTTTGAAACCCAAGCTATTTAGTAGCTTTTCATTGAATCTAGATCTTTCAAAACAACATCCATAACCTCTGTTATAAAAATCTAATGGTTCTATTGAATTTCCTTTTGGTACACAGCAGTCATAAGTAGGACAAACATCTAAATAGTCAACGCTTAGAACAGCATTCTGAACTGAATCAATGCATCGCATTTCATCATCAAAATTGTTTAATTTATTGCAACTTAAATAATTTTCTACCTTCGAAAATGCTGTAAAGTCATCATGAGTGAGATTTGGACTTACTTTGTTAATATAAAGATATCCAAGTAAAGAAATCATTGAAGCAATTGAAAAAAGAAAAAGTTTATATTTCATTTATTTGAATTATATACTTTTTTTACAATTCTAAAGAAAAGCTATTTAATGTTATCGCGCCATTAGAAGACATCGATAATACCAAACGAAATATCAATATTTTTACATTCAGGAAAATTTAAGAACTTAAATATAAATGGATTATTCGATGATTTTCTCCAAAATTTGAATAGTTCGTTGTAACGATTAGTTTCACATGAGCTGAATTGAAAATAAGCAACATCTAAGTTTTTTAATTGTAAAATGATGCCGCGCATATCTTCCAATGAGTCAATTTTCATACCACCTACATAGAAAAAATTGAAACTAATTCCTAAATATTTTTTATGCAAGATTCTACCCCATAAATAAGACTTGTTTATTTCAAACTCACATACCCCGCTTCTATGGGTTTTTTTTAGAGAATAAACTTCTTTTTCGTTGACAGTAATCAGCCCATCTTTGGGATGAATCAAGCCTTTAAAGTCATTCAAAAATAAGTCTGTTAGAAATCCCATGTTTGGTAGCTGAACATAATTACAACTTTTTTCAACAAATCCCAGCTTGTGAATAAAAATTGGCCTCGAGTTATCATTTGGTAATCCAAAGATCATTCCTGCATCTCTTCCTTTTAAAATATCTTCTGCTTTTTTTTGAATATTGACAAAAATTCCTTTTCTCTGATGATTGGGATGTGTAGCTGACCAACAGCTCTGATAACAATATTTTTCATCTCCATTGTATGTGAATTTATTCCCTATAAAACCATTACATCCAATGAATTCGTCCTCTTCATGCGCAACTAAAAAAATTGAATTATTTATATTGTTGGTCAAAGAAATATTTCTGTGAATGTGGAATTCATCTAGTAATTTAGAGTCACCATATGATTCCTTAATTAAGTTCCTAACTTTAAGGTCTATTGCATGATCTCTCATATCAACTAATGAAATTTTATAATCCATTTTTAACTTAATAATTTAAAGAGACCATTAATAAATTTATTAAAAAAATAATCATTGCCCTTTCCATCAATAGCAATAAATTTATGATTTTGAAATTCACAAATGGAAATATGATGCCTACCCAATTTACCAAATGATTCTATGTTGCTACGAGATATTTTTTTAACTATGACTTTTTCCTGGAAATTATGTTTATCCAAATTAATAATTTTTTTTAGCATAATTTCTTTTCCATAAGTAACTGAGCAGTCTTGTGAGAATCTGTAATGAGTTCCATCTATTTCTATTGGATTGCCTGCATTCCTAATTTTTTTTGATTTTACCTGATTATCCATTGGATGGGTTGACCATGGCCCGCCGTCTAAATTATTAGTAAATAACAATCTAAGCCTATCTCTGAATGTTCCTAGCAAGTAAAATACAGAATTAGATTTTATTAATATTGGATCCTCAATTGGTTCCTCGCAAATAGTCGAGAACCGTGATAATTGGTTTGGAAAATCATTAAACCTATATATTTCGGTTTTACCGCTTTCAATCTGTTCTGGAATCATAAAAAAATCATCTTTTTCTTGGAAAATAAATGGAAAAGACAAATGAAAGCTTTTACGTAAAGTTACTCCATGATCTGTCCATGACAACCCATCATCAGTTGACCAGCAATTTATAAATCCAGGCCGGTTTATTATTTGTACTTCCGCAAATAAATACAATATTTGTTGTCTTCTAACCAAGAAAGGATCTGCAATTGTATGAATATGACTCTTAGATGTTCTTATTTTTGGACGCCCAAATATTTTAGATAAATTTTTTGGCTCATTATTAATAATATTAAAACGAGAATCCTCTTTAAAAATAGCTGTAGACCAAATAATAGACATTATTACAATTATTACATATCTATCTAACAACTAAATTAAAATTCGAAATTACTATGAAGTAAGACAAAATCTATTTTTAATTTTTAAATAATTCCTTTAAAAACTAGGTGTTTATTCTAAAAGTTCTTTGGCGATTAACTTAGCTCCTTCTATAGATACATGATCATCGTCATAGTACAAGAGTATTTGATTCTTTTGTGTAATGCATCTTCCAATAGATTCTTGCAAGTTACAAAATAGTATATGAGGCTCATATTTTAAAATATTATTTTTATATACTAATTTATTAAGCGCATTAAGAGTTGACTTATTTCTTTCCTTAAACACTTCAAATGAAGTTGATGCATGAAGAGCATCAATTTTTTCTTCCGGATTATAAATGTATTTAAGTAATAGTCTTTTAAGTGGGTCCCAACCAACTTCAGGTATTGGATATATTATTGTTACATTTATACCTGCTTGTTGAAGTATATTGATTGTCTCATCTAATTCTTTGGTTATGCCTTCTATAGTTCCATAATCATTTGTATATGTATTCTGATAAATTACGCCTTTACCTGGCTCAATGCCGCCCTCCATATTATCAAATCTACTTCCTTGATATGTTAGAGGCCATCTTGCGGCTAAATACAAATTCTTTGGTAGTTTTTTATTTTCAATAAGATTAATTATTAATTTTCGCATTTTTAAGCATCGCTCTTGATTTTTATCTTTTGGTATGTAGGCACCATCACCAAGGGTTGGAAAGCATGCAGTTGAAGCCAAATTAAGACCAGAAATTTTTAGTTCCTTTGAAACCAAGCTCAAACCTGGAACTAAGGCCCTCGCATGACTATCTCCAAAAATTGCAAATATAGGCTCATTCTCAGGATCGCCAAACTTACAATTTTTTAATATCAATTCAATATCAAGATTATCATTTTTAGCATCATTACATTGAGAGGTACTCAAAACTGAATCTGCTTTAAGCTTCTCCAATTCTATAAATTCTTTAGAAAATCTTGTATTAAATCCATCTGCTTGATTAATCATAGAGCCTATCAAACAAAAGAATAATATCCCTGCAAGTGAGAAACTAAATACAGTCTTGCGAGATATTGTTTGTTTATCTCTAAATGGTTTTTCAACCCATCG
>MDTE01148942.1_pt1 | contig 11656 bp, 13 predicted proteins | sample 811231 | NCBI WGS metagenome assembly MDTE01 (sample SAMN05326651, study PRJNA326480) | marine metagenome | isolation source: seawater | place: Indian Ocean: Red Sea | collected 2010
AAAAGGTCGGGACAAGACGCTCATTCATTTCCAGGAGCGTTTCGAAGCGATCCTGCGTTAGCACGAGCGCGATATCTGGGATCGTACCCATACGCGCCCTTTTGAACGCGTGCTTATTCAGCGGTTCTGCCATCTATTCCCGTTGGAGGGGGAACTGGACTAGGAGACCGGATTGGTGTCACGCCGGCTCATCCCCGGATTCCTGAAGACGGTCGAGCAGATGATCGGGTACGAACAGTGCGAACACCTGCGCTGAGACTGCAAGGAAATCATAAACCGCTTAAAGCGCGAAGACGGGGGGCATTTCAGGTGGTTCGAGATCAACGACGACAAGACCGCGAATGCCCTGTTTGACGAGGCGCTGGCGACGGCGGCACTGACTTTTGACGCCTTCGAGAAGCGCGTGACTTGGTTGTTGTTCACCGTCAACGCACAGCTGGTGAAAGCCGGATATTACGCCTTTGAAGGCGAGACGGTGGATACGTGGCAGCTCGACCGCAAAGGTCTGCTTGAAATGCTTCGTGCGCTCTACGCTCCGCTCGCGAAGCAGGCCAAGAAGGATGCAGGCCGAATGGAAACCGAACGTCGCTATGGTATGCGTTCGGCCGCCGCAATTGGCCACTTACTGATGCGGCTCGATGTGGAGGCTGGAGTTTCCTAACCGAGCTTGGCACCAACAGAGAGATCAGCCGACGAAGCAAATTCGCTCGCCGCGACCTTTCCTGAATCACCTCGCACGCGGCTTACACATACTCCGCCGTCTCCGCAGGCGATGACCATGCCGTCGCCGGATATGTCGACCACCTCGCCGGGTGCGCCCGATGCGCCGTCGGCTTTCGTCGATCCATAGAGTTGTATTTCGTTGCCACCGAGTGTCGTCCAAGCGCCTGGAACCGGATCGGCGCCCCGAATCATGTTGTGGACTTCTTGCATCGGCTTCTCGAAGTCGAGCTCAACGTCCGCCTTGCGACACCAGCTTTCGTAAGTTTTCTGGCTGTGGTCCTGCTCGATCCGCGGCGCATTTCCAGCTTTAACGAGATCAATGCTTTCCATCATCGCGTCGACACCCATCGGGAACAGCTTGTCGAAATAGACCGTACCGAGTGTATCGTTCTCTTCGATGCTGCAGGTTTTCTGCAAAAGGACCGGACCTTCGTCGAGGCCGTTATCCGGCCAGAAGATGCTGAGGCCCGTCTCCTCGCGCCCCATGATGATTGGCCAGTTGATGGCGCTCGGTCCACGATGCAAGGGGAGCAGGGACGGGTGATACTGGATCGAATCGTGAGTCGGGATGTAGAGCGCCTCTTCCGGCACAAAAAGGGTGACGAAGGCCATCACGCAGAGGTCCGCTTCAAGCGACTTCATCTGTTCCCAGACTTCTGGGTCCTTATAGGTGGTTGGCTGGAATACCGGGAGGCCCTGTTCCTCAGCTGCGACCTTGAGGGGGTCCGGCTTACCCTTGTCTGGCGCTACATAGACACCGACGATGTCTTCGTTGCGTTCGATGAGCTTCTCAAGGACCGCCTGTCCGAAAGCCTGCTGGCCGTGCACGATGAGACGCATGTCGAATTCCTTCCCCTGCAAAAACTGTTTGTGATTCCTTGAAGGCTTTGGTCATTTCTATACAGAGCGCCGCGCCTTGTTGCCAGACCCGCTGCGCCAATGCGGACGAAATCGATGCTGCCGAAACGCAATCCGAAGAAATTGAACAAGCTACAGTTCAAAACTTTGGCGATCATGCAGGAATTTGCCGCCACGGACATCGCCGAAGACGGCGAGAACGACGGCGAAGTCAAGCTCAACCATATTCCGCGCCCGCATGGGTATCACTTTCACGTCGGGAGTGGGGTCGTCCTGACGAAGGATGCAACGGGCCTCTTCAACCGGGGTGCTTGGGCGGCACTTGATCGCAAAGGGCTAACCCGTGGCGGAATCTTTCCTTTCACAACGACCCTGATTCATAAGGAGATGGATTACGACACTGGCATGCGGGAACAGATCGTTCACGGCAGCTATCACTAGCAAAGCTCCGAAATGATGTACGCAGAGGGGTCGGGCAGGACCTAACCCAATTCTGCACGCCGAAGGCGATCGTTGATCGCGCGGCCGAGGCCGTCCTCTGGAATGGGCCGGACGGCGATACCGGTATGACCCTCGGCGTCCAGCGCATGCAGCATGCGGAACAGATTTGCCGCAGCTTCAACAGTGTCTCCATTGAGGCTGAGATTGGCGTCCTCGCCGGCAACCGGCGAACCGAAACCGAGCAGCGCTTCGCCGTCTTCTCCATTCTCGGCGTTCATGCGCAGCGGTGTTCGTGGTGCGTAGTGGCGCGATAGCATGCCGGGGGACTTGGGGGCGACATCGTCGTGGCCCGCAATGGCGACGGGCGCATCGAGAACCTCGCTCAGAATCTCCAAGGGAGTTCCGCCGGCGCGGAGCAGAGTCGGCTGATCGGTCGACAGGTCAAGCACCGTCGATTCGAGGCCGACAGGGCACGCCCCGCCGTCAAGTACGAGCGCCACCTCGTCGACGAAGGCGTCGGCAACGTGTTGCGCTTCGGTCGGGCTCAACATGCCGGATTTGTTCGCACTGGGGGCTGCAACCGGTACCTCTGCCGTTCGCAGCAGTCGGTTTGCCGATTCGCTCGCGGGGACGCGCAGTGCCACAGTCTCGAGCCCAGCGCTCACCAGGGGCGAGAGCGGGCAGTTACCCGTTCGCGGTAGCACCAGGCTGAGTGGACCGGGCCAGAGCGCCTCTGCAATCTGTTCTGCGCGAGCGTCCATGATCGCGTAATTCGACACCGCGGGTACGTCCGGCAGGTGCACGATCAGCGGATTGAACTGCGGCCGGTTCTTCGCTGCATAAATTCTGGCCACCGCGGTATCGTCCAACGCATTTGCGCCCAAGCCGTAGACAGTTTCGGTCGGGAAGGCGACCAAGTGTCCTGTGCGCAGCAATTCTGACGCGTCGGAAATAGCGTCATCCGTCATTGGTACCGCATGTGCCATGGTGCGGGTTTTAGAGGGCATACGAAGCGGCGGCAATCCCCCGTGCCAGGGATCGAATATCTACTTCTATCTTGTGTTGCTTGAAGAGGGTTGGGCGCGCATCCGAAATATGTCGGCACGTCCTGCGCTTCCGTCTGCGGGCATACGCCAGGGAAGGTTTCCAAACATGCCGCGCATCTCCGAGATCGAGGACGAAGGCGATGATCCGATCCTCTCTTCCATCTTTACGTGCTAACGCGAAAACTACGGTGGTGTTCTGAACCCGACCAAGGTTTTGGCGCCCCGCCCCGGCATTCTGAAAGCCGCGATAGAGTTGTACGCCGCATGCGAGGAATCCGGGCTTGTACCGGCGGCGTTACTCTCACTCGTCTACGCGCGGTTCGCCGCGATTAACGGCTGTCCCTTCTGAGTCGACATCAATCCGCTCCGTGCGGGCGAAGCCGATGGCGGTCTCGACAAGGTCGCGGCGCTTGAGGGCTGGCGAGGAAGTAACCTTTTCAATGAGATGGAGCGCGTGGCGCTCGAGTATGCCGAGCGCATGACGATTACAGGGGAGAAGGTCGATGAAGCGCTATTTGCGCGCCTCCGGGCGCAATTTGATGAAGCGCAGATTGTAGAATTGACGGCGTGCATCGCGATAGAGAACTTCCGAAGTAAGTTCAACGTCCCGTTCCAAGTGGAGGCCCAGCGGTTCTGTATCATATAGCAGGCAGTAGGAGAGGATAGCGCGGACTGACCGGCAACTCTTCCGCTTGGGCTAACATCGTGCCGTGTCGGGAGAGAAGCGGCAAACCTGGTGCCGAAGGCGGTGTCCTATATCCTTGTTATCCTACCCATCGAAATTTCGCGGAGCCGTCTCGATGCCATCCACTACAGAAAAGCACCGTACCTCCGGCGGTACACCGGTCTGGATCACGGGAGAGGGGTCGTCCGTGGTTCTTGTACACGGTGTGCAGATGGACCACCGCATGTGGGATGCACAGGTTGCCGCACTCTCAGACGGCTACCGTGTCCTCTGTATCGACATGTTGGGGCACGGAGACGCACCGGATCTGGATGGGGAACGCACGCTCGGTGATTTCACTGGTCAGGTGGAGGAGGTTGTCTCCGAGTTTTGTGAGGGCGAGCGACCGGTGATCGGCGGCTTCTCGATGGGCGGACTCGTCACGCAGGCCTATGGTGCGGCGCATCACAGGTCGCTTGCGGGCCTGATGATCCTCAATGCGGTCTATGATCGAACGCCGGAGCAGGCTGCGGTAGTGCGGGAGCGTTCCTGCATGGCCGCGGCGAAGGGTGCGGAGGCCGCGATTGCCGCTGCGCGCCCACGCTGGTTTCGCGAAGACGAGATCGCGGCCCAGGGTGAGATGGTTGATGAAATCTGCCAATGGATGCGCGACGGCGACTTCGCGGCAAAATGTAAGGCCCACTGGGTCTTCGCAACCTCGGACGATCAGGTCGCGGGACGTCTTGGCGACATTTCCTGCCCGGCCCTCATCATGACCGGCGACGGCGATGCCGGCTCCACGCCCGAAATGGCGAAAGCGATGGCGGCAGCGATCCCGGATGCGGAACTGCACATTCTGGATCGACAGCAGCATATGATGCCGGTGCTCGACGCCATACGCGTGACCGGCTTGATGCGCGGTTTCCTGGACAGGGTGACTAAGCGCTAGAGCTTTTATCATGTCCATGTTGCCCCCGAGAGCCGCGAGACTAGTTTGGGAGGCGGACGTTACGCCGAATAGAGGAGAGCGATCATGACACCGAGCAGCGAGCAGCGCGATGCGATTTTCAAGACATTCGGCCGCGCCTTTTTCAAGCAGGACCTCGATCTCATGTATGAGGCCGTGACGCCCGACTTTACCTGGACGGTCGACGACGGCGATCAGGTCCATGTGTTGGATAGCCGGGAGAAAATCGCTGATTTCTTCGAGCAGCGGCGCGGCAGGTTCGAGAATGTCCGCTTCGATGATGTGGTGTTCCACCACGCGCCCGATGCGACTTTCATGACCTATCGGATGACCGGTACCGAAGTCGCGACCGGCGAAGCCTTCGCCAAGGTGGGCGTCGAGCGCTACACGTTCCGCGACGGCAAGTTGACGGTGAAAGACGTCTATAGCCGCCCGGCGGAGGTCGAAGTGGCCTAGGCCCTAGGCTAGCGCTCCCTTCAGTCGAACAGTGACAGGTCGATAATCTCGCCCATGCGGCAGTAACCATTGTCGCTCGGGTGCAGCCCGTCACCACAATCGTGGACGGAGAGCATCTGAGTCGGGATGTCGGGGTCTCTCAGCGCGGCATCGAAATCAGCGACCCCGTCCGGAACGCCGCTGGTGCGAATCCAATCATTGAAGGCAACGCGGTGGGTCTCCCGCGTCGGGTTCCAGGCATTGGCCATGAAGGTCTCATTGCCAAAAGGCGTGAGCGTTGCGGCAATGAACTTGATACCGCGGGAGTGCGCCCGGGCCGCCATTTGCTGCAGCCCCGCGATCATCCTGTCCGCGGTGCCTTCCTGCTCCGGCTTCGCAATGCGGTTGCGGAGATCGTTAGTGCCGAGCATGACGACCGCATGGGTAACGCCCGGCTGCGCGAGCACGTCCCGGTCGAACCGCCGCAGCCCGCTGTCACCCCGGATATCGTGCAGGATGCGATTGCCGCCAAGCCCTTGGTTCATCACACCAAGGGGTCGTCCGCCCTCGCGCGTGGCGAGACGCCGAGCCAGTTCATCCGGCCATCGGCTGAAGGTGTCATGAGTCGAAATGTTGGCATCGGTCAAAGAGTCGCCGAGTGCGACGATACCGCCCGTCTCCGGTCCGGCGAGCACGTCGATGCCTGCGAGGAAGAACCACTCGTCAGTGATCTTGCCGACCGGCATGACCGTCTCTTCCGAGAAATCGCCAGGCGGCGAGATGTAGTTCGTCTGGCGGGCGTAGCGTCCGGTGACCAGGGCGGCGGGGACCGCGCCCGGCAAATGCATAGATACTGCGAGGTCGGCGAGCGGCGGCACGTCGAGGGCCACCGGGTCGCTATAGGCGACCGCACCGGCGGCAATGCGTGTCCCGGGCTCGCTTCCGAAGGTTAGCCGGCGCAGGGTCTCCGGCACGATGCCGGGCCCTTCGCCACGCAGGGCAATGGTAACTCCGCCGATGGCGAGGTTCGTGTCCCCGTGAGCATTGGAGATGCGCACCCGTACCGTCGCCCCGCCGATGCTGATCCGTGGGTGCATTCGAATGGTATGGTTCGCGAAGTCGATCCCGGCCGTGCTCGGCGCTGGTGAGGCGGTCCAACTGCCGACCCAATGCTTATCGCTCTGCATGGCGTGCTCCTGTTGTTTGGGGAAGAGGCTCTCCGTCTAAGTCAGAGGCAACCGCGCCTAAAGCCGCTCCGCGTGCCACGCGATGTGGTCGCGCATGAAGCTCGCAATGAAGTAGTAGGAGTGGTCGTATCCGGGTTGCATACGAAGTTGCAGGTCGACGCCGACTTCGTCGCAAGCCACCTGGAACAGTTCGGGTCGCAACTGTTCCTCGAGGAACGTATCGGCCCCACCTTGATCGATCAGAATGTCTCCCTGCCAGCCATGAGCCCGCAGCAGGGCGCAGGCGTCGTATGCGGACCAGGATGTTCTGTCCCCGCCGAGATAGCGTCCAAGCGCCTTGTGACCCCAGGGCACCTCCATCGGCGCCACGATCGGCGCAAACGCGGAGACGGATTTGTATGTGCCCGGATTTTTGAGGGCGATTGTCAGCGCGCCGTGGCCGCCCATCGAATGCCCGAAGATGCCCTGCCGCCCGAAATCCGCATCGTCGATCTCGCCGGCAAGGACACGTGGCAACTCGTCCGTGATGTATGAATACATCCGGTAATTCTTGGACCAGGGCTGTTCAGTCGCATCGATATAGAATCCGGCGCCTTTGCCGAAGTCGTACTCGTCCGCGGCATCGGGGACGTCGTCGCCGCGCGGGCTGGTGTCCGGGCAGACGACGATGACGCCGAACTCCGCCGCCCAAGCCTGCAGGCCCGCCTTGGTTATCGCGTTCTCCCACGTGCAGGTCAGGCCCGAGAGGTAGGTCAGCACAGGTACTGGCCCCGCCGCGGCCTGGGGCGGCGCGAAGAGGGCCAGCTCCATGGCGCAGCCGAGCGTGTCGCTGTCGTGAGTATAGACGGTCTGGCGGCCGCCGAAGCTCGCCCAGTCTGACAAAATCTGCAAATCGAGAACTCCTTATCCGAGAAGGACGGCTTCCGGTATTAGGTGGCAGGAACGGACCTTGCGGCCCGGCCGATTTGAACATGCGAGACGATCGGTCTCAAGCAAAGCAAGGGTGAGGACGTTCCCAGTCGCTCGCCGAGAGCAAGCGGCGCATCTGTATTGCCGATGCCCCTCGGCGCCCCTACCTTGCTGCCGGACGGATCATCAGGAGAGGGCGTAGGCCATGTCGGCACCGAGCAACGAGAAAAAATTCGGCATTTCAGTCATCCCCGGCGACGGGATCGGCAACGAGGTTGTGCCCGAAGGGCTGCGCGTTCTTGAGGCGGTTGGCAAGAAGTACGGCTTCGACTACGGCTTCGAGCATTACGATTGGAACTGCGAGCGCTACGCCAAGACCGGCGCGATGATGCCGGAGGACGGGCTGGGGCAGCTCTCGGGGTGCGATTCGATTTTCCTTGGTGCCGTCGGCTTCCCGGGTGTGCCGGATCACATCTCGCTCTGGGGTCTGCTGATCCCGATCCGCCGCGAGTTCCAGCAATACGTCAACCTGCGCCCGGTGCGCTTGTTGCCCGGCATCCCCCCGCCGGTGCACGGCTATGAGACCGGCGATATCGACATGTATGTTGTGCGCGAGAATAACGAGGGCGAATACTCCAACATCGGCGGGCGCATGTATGAGGGCACGGACCTTGAGATGTGCATGCAGGAGAACATTTTCACCAAGCGGGGTTGCGAACGGATCATGCGCTATGCCTTCGAGTTGGCACAGAGCCGGCCGCGCAAGAAGTTGACTTCGGCCACCAAGTCGAACGGCATCTCGCACACCATGCCCTATTGGGACGAAAAATTCGCCGAGGTGGGCAAGGAGTATCCCGATATCGAGACAGACCAGTTCCACATCGACATCCTGACAGCACACTTCGTGCAGCATCCGGATTGGTTCGACGTGGTGGTGGGCAGTAACCTGTTTGGCGACATCCTGTCGGACCTGGGTCCGGCGGTGACCGGTACCATCGCTGTGGCTCCCGGCGCCAACATCAATCCGGAGAAGGATTTTCCGTCGATGTTCGAGCCGGTGCACGGCTCCGCGCCCGATATTGCGGGACAGGGGATTGCCAATCCGATCGGCCAGATTTGGTCCGGAGCCATGATGCTGGAGCATCTCGGCGAGCAGGAAGCGGCGGACGCCATCGTTAAAGCGATCGAAACCGTGCTCTCGGACAAGAACGCGCCGCTTACCCCCGATATGGGCGGCACGGCGACGACCGAGGATTTAGGCAAGGCGGTCGCCGACGCGGTTTAGGCCGAAGGGGATTCAGGGCATGCACGCACGCTATTTCGAAGGGTTCAAGGTCGGCGACACGTTCGAGACCCGCGCCGTTACCCTGACCGAGGGACAGATGGTCGACTTCTCGATGGCGTACGACCCCCAACCGATCCACACCGATCGCCAGGCGTCCAAGAAAGGTATCCACGGCGACATGATTTCGAGTGGGTTACAGACACTCGGTCTTGCTAACCGGTTGTGGATTGAGCTCGGGCTTATGGGGGAGAACAACCTCGGTGGGCCGGGGCTAGACGATGTACGCTGGCCGCGACCTGTATTCGCGGGCGATACGATGCGTACGGTGGTCGAGGTGATCGCGGCGCGGGAGTCACGCAGCAAGCCGGATCGGGGCCTCGTGACCTTTGGTTTCACCACTTATAACCAAAATGACGAGGTGGTGATGACTTATAGCTGTATGGATATGATCCGGCGCGATCCCTCAATCAGCGGCGGCTGAGGGCAAACGGCTCCCGGTTACTTCGCCTTCCCAAGCTTGCTCGCGAATTCTTCACCGATCAGGGTTGCGACCGGCGGAACGGCGTCCACGGCCCGCTCCAACATGCAATCGCGGCCGCAACTTTTTTCGACCGTGTGCCGTTTCTTACTGCGTATTTCATGTTTCGCCTTCGACTTTACAAAGGCGACGTCTCGCGCCTCACCATCGATCCATACGTAGAAGCTGTTGTTCTTCGCACCCCGATGCATGGTTACGAAAATCTTCAGCTCGACGACCGTCGATATCCGCGCCGGTGAATTCTTCGCGACATTGACCACCAGTCCCGGGTTGCGCTCGATCTTGCTTTGCATCTTCTGGGTCCCGGGAAAATCTTCCGGACGGCGAACAGACGACCCCTTGCGTTGAAGGCGCTCCGCCATCTTTTCGTAGGCGACCCGATAGACATCATCGCTGGAGGGAATGCTGCTCGGATCGCGTGGTCGGCGACGATCAGGAGGGTTTGCGCCGACGCCGTCGTCGCGAGCATGCACGCGGCGAGCAACGATACCGTGATAAAAAAGGCGCTGACACCCATATGTATTTCCCTCCCGGACGGTCCGTTTCTGGACGGTTCCGCCTGCGATTAGTAGATATTGTGTTGCCTGGTAATTGGACGCGCAAACGATGCCGATTTCGATTGAACCGTTGACGCCCGTATTCGGCGCTACGCTGACGGGTTTCTCGATCCGCCATGGATTCTGCGATGATGTGATCGCCGAGATCGACCGCGCGCTGGACGAATACTCCATACTACTGCTCCCGGACCAACCGGTGGACGACAACGAGCAGGTCGCATTTACCGAACGCTTCGGCCCTCTGGAAGAGACTTTGCCCGGTGCGGTTGGGGCCGGTTCCAAAGTCGCGCGTATGTCGAACTATTTGCCTGACGGCCGATTGAAGGACCCGGATGGCCAATCCGCCCTATTCACCCGGGCCAATAAGTTCTGGCATACAGACAGTTCGTTTAAACCGTGTCCGGCCAAGGCGTCGCTCCTTTCCGCGCGCGAGATCGCGGTGACCGGCGGCGACACGGAATTTGCGTCAACACGCGCGGCCTATGAGACGTTGACGGAAGACATGAAACGTCGGGTTGCTGATTTGATTGCCTATCACGATATCGCCCACTCACGCTTGAAGCTTTCACCGGATGCTGTGACGGCCGAGCAACGCGCGAAAATGCCCGCCGTCCCGCAGGCGATGGTCCGAGTTAATCCGAGGACCCGCCGGAAATCACTTCTGATCGGCAGTCATATCTGCCGCATCGACAGTATGCCCGACGACGAAGCGGAAGCCTTGAACGAAGAGCTGGTTGCCATCGCGACGCGACCTGAGAATTCCTACCGTCATGCATGGCGCCCGGATGACATTATTATCTGGGATAATCGTGCGGTCCTGCATCGCGGTCATCCTTACGATGAGGTCAACGATCGGCGTTTGATGATCCGCACCACCATCGCAGGAGTTGCGCCGACGGTCGTTGACGGTCGCATACAGGCAGGCGCTTGACCTAGGCGGATAGATCGCCGAGCCGTGCTTCGATGTGTCCCAGCACAGCCAAGGCGTCGGCGGCGTCGGGTAGTTCGTCATAGACCGGAATGCCATGTTCCAGCGCGCGATCACGATAGAGCCGCTTTCGGTCGTCGATCGCGGCGGATCCGTCGGACCGAAGCGCCAGGGCGAAATGAGCCTGGCCCGGGTACTTCTTGCCGATATCGACAGCGGCCTGGAACAGGTTTTCAACGGGATCAATGTCACCGCGGCCGACGAATGCGGCGAGGTTCAGATGCATGATAACGGCGTCCGGCGCCGCGCGCTGGTAGACGATATCAAGGATACGGTTGGCGACGCGTCCTTCCTCCTGCTGCAAGGTGCCGACCGGTGTGTCGATGGGATTGACTACGCTGGTTCCGGGCGGCAGCCCGAGACCTTCGAGCTCTGCGCGTGCATCTGTGGGGAAGGGGGAGACCTCAAGGCCGCGCTCGGCAAAGAAGTCGGTGGCGAGGACACTTGTGCCGCCGCCGTTCCCGAACAGCACGACCTTTTTTGTCGGGCGGGAGGGACGCGGTGCCAGCTGTTGCAATGTCAGCAGGGCGCTCACGAACTGGTCTACGGTGTCGACCAGCGCACACGGCGTCTGGGCAGCGAGCGCCTGCCAGGCCGCCATATCTTCCGCGAGCGCGCCTGTATGTGATGCCGCGGCAAGGCGACCGAGCTCCGAGCGTCCGCCTTTGAGAATGACAACCGGCTTCGGTGTTGCCGATGTGCGCAAGAGGTCGAAGAAACGCCGCCCGTCGCCAATATCTTCGAGATAGAACCCGATGACGGATGTCTGCGGATCCGCGAGGTAGAATTCCAAAAGATCGGCGGGGCCGATATCGGCGCAGTTTCCCGCGGTGACGAAACCGCTGAACCGCAGGCCGCGCCATTGGCCTCGCTTGATGATATCCGTGCCGAGGCCGCCGCTCTGCGTCACGACGCCGACCCGGCCCAACTCCTTCGGTGCGTCGACCGGAAAGGTCACCCCGCCGCGCGGTGAATAGAGACCCAGGCAGTTCGGCCCGATCAATCGACATTCCGCTTCGCGCGCCGCGGCTACTAAATCCGCTTCCAATGTGATGCCG
>MDTE01030531.1_pt1 | contig 11655 bp, 14 predicted proteins | sample 811231 | NCBI WGS metagenome assembly MDTE01 (sample SAMN05326651, study PRJNA326480) | marine metagenome | isolation source: seawater | place: Indian Ocean: Red Sea | collected 2010
AGCAGTATATATTTTGTTGTCTCATGTCAAAAGAAAGTCTATTAAGCATATAGCTTGATTGATTCGAAAATAATAAAAACTAATAAAATTTATATCCCAAATGTTTCACGTGAAACACTTAAGGAGTTAGTAGAATATTCTGAGTCAATATTGAGCACAAACAAGAGAATAAATTTGATAAGTTCAACTACAGAAAAGTCAATAAATATAAGGCATATTTATGATAGCGCTCAAACCATTGAATTTGTTGATAAAAATGACATCAAAGTATGTACTGATCTCGGCTCAGGTGCAGGGCTTCCTAGTATAGTTTTGGGTATTTTGATGAAATCAAAAAAGCAAGGTTTTAAGCTAATTTTTTATGAGAAGAGCTATCATAAGAGCAATTTTTTAAAGGAGATGGTAGAAAAGTTTAAATTGGAAGCAAAAGTTTACCAAAAAAATATATTTGAAGAGAAAAATTTAGTTACAGATGTAATAATTTGTAGAGCATTCAAACCTTTGCCAGTCATTTTTGATATAGCAACAAAAAATTTTAAAAATTTTAAATACATAGTCATGTATTTAGGAAAGAGTGGAAAAAAAATTTTAAAAGAAGTCTCAACAAAATGGAAATTTGATATTGAGGAAATGAAAAGTCTTACAAGTGATGAGTCATCAGTAGTAAAAATTTCTAATTTAAAAAAAAAATATGAATAAAAAAATTATTTCGGTCATAAACCAAAAAGGTGGAGTAGGAAAGACCACGACCGTCATCAATCTTGCCGCTGGTCTAACCATGAAAGGAAAAAAAATTCTTGTAATAGATCTTGATCCACAAGGTAATGCTACAACGGGACTTGGATTATCTAACGCAACAAGTTCTGATCATTCAATTTACAATGTATTAAATGGAAATAAAAAAATTACTGATGTAATCCAGCCTACAAGCTTTGAAAATTTAGATTTAATATCATCAAATGTTGATTTGTCAGGGCTAGAGGTGGAGACAGCTGGAGACAGCAGGAGAGCCTTTAAATTAAAAGACGAATTAACCCTGATTTTAAATAATTCTGAGCCATCCTATGATTATATCATAATTGATTGCCCACCATCCTTAAGTCTGCTAACAATCATGGCCTTGGTAGCTTCTGATGCCCTCGTCGTACCACTTCAGACAGAATTCTTTGCTTTGGAAGGACTCACACAGCTTATGAAAACAATTGAAAGAATAAAGTCCAACCTAAATCCAAATTTAGACATAAGAGGAATACTTCTAACAATGTATGACAAGAGAAATAAATTATCAGGTGAGGTAGAAACAGAGGCAAGGAACTATTTTAAGGATAAAGTTTATACCACAGCTGTTCCAAGAAACGTCAGACTATCAGAGGCACCCTCACATGGTGTTCCTGTTCTTATATATGACAAGACTTGTCCAGGAAGTAGAGCATATTTTAGTTTTACAGAAGAATTCTTAAACCAAGATAAACTAGTGGAGAGTGCAGCATGATTAATCCGTTTAAATCAAAAAAAGGACTTGGAAGAGGATTATCTTCCTTAATAGGTGATAGTGAAAAAATTGATGATAAAAAAAATGTTTCTATAAGTTCATTAGTAAGAAATAAGTATCAACCAAGAAAAAAATTTGACGAAGTTAGTTTAGAGGAGCTAACTAACTCTATAAGAGAACGAGGCATTATCCAACCTATTATAGTAAGACCATCTTCTGATGCAGAAGATAAATTTGAAATAATAGCTGGAGAAAGAAGATGGCAGGCAGCACAATATGCGGGGCTTCATGAGGTGCCAATCATTGTAATTAATGTGGATAATCTAAAATCATTAGAATTTGCAATCGTTGAAAATGTTCAAAGACAAGATTTAAATCCAATAGAAGAAGCTGAAGGTTATAAAAGATTAATAGATGAATTCAGTTATGATCAGAATAAGGTATCAAAATTCATCGGCAAAAGTAGAGCACATATATCAAATTGTTTGCGACTTCTAACTCTCCCACAAGAAATTATAGAATTAATAATTGAAGAGAAATTATCTCAAGGTCATGCAAAAATTTTAGTTGGTTTAGACAATGCTATTCTTTTAGCAAAGAAAATTATTTCAAAAAAATTATCTGTTAGACAATCTGAGAGTTTAGTCCGTATGTTGAAATCTAGCCCCAAATCCTCTATTAATAATAAAGATCCAAATATCGTAAGTCTTGAGAAGGAGCTAACAGACAAAATTGGGATGAGAGTCTTTGTTAAGAATAAGAGGAATAATTCTGGGATTATAAGTTTAGAGTATAAAGGAGCAGATCAATTAGATAGATTAGTAGAAATTATTAAGCAAAATTACTAATAATTACTTACAAAATTAGATACAAAAAGCATTGAATTTGTTGCATTTTTCTTAACTAAAGCCTCTAAATCATTAATTCTAAATATAATTTCCTTCACTTCGTGTGTAGACCATGACTGAGCTTGTTTTTTTACAATATCTTTTTCTTTCCAAAATATTGGAGGCTTAAAACCAGATATAACTTGATCAATATTTTTATTATTATCAATTTCAGTTCTTATTTTTAAAAGTCTTTTAGATTTATTTAATATTGTTCTTATAATTAGTATGCAGTCATCAGATGAATAATTATTCTCATTAAGAATATTTGCCACTTTTTTTGAATTTTTAGCCAAGTAATTGTCTGATAATTCAAAAACACTAAAGTTTTCAGCTAGATTTGAAAGCTTTAGGACATCATCAGTACTTAATTTACTTTTACTAATTTGCAAATTTTCCAATTTTGAGAGCTCATTTTTTAAATTAATTCTATCACCCTTACATCTTTCAATAAGTATATTTTTAATTTCTTGAGATAAACTCATCTTATTTGTTTTTAGAAAATTTTGGATAACGTTATTTAGTGCTCTATTATCATCCTCATAAACAGGCGTGCAGATTAAGTTATTTCCTTTTTCAAATAAATTTCTCAATTTGGATTTTTTTTCAAGGTTTGAGCTTTTAATTATAATTTTAGCTTCTACTTTCTCTCTTTCTAAAATATCACAAATGATATTATTTAATTTATCTGTAGCTCTCGAAATAACTATTAATTTACTGTTACTAAAGAGAGAATTAGTCAACAAACTAGATAAAAAATTATCTTGGTTGTTTAAAATTTCTTGTTCATCATATTTCAATAACTCACCATCAAATTCTTTAAGATAAACATTATTTATAATATCTTGTTTAATGCCCTCATTGTTTCCGTAAATTAAGTGCAATTTAAATTTAGATGATTTTAATTTTTCTAGTTCAAAACTTTTAATTATCATCGATATTTATTATGGAGGAAATTATTGAACTAGTAATATTTTGTGCTAGATTCTCTATTATAATATTTTCTGTTTCTTCTAACTTAAATTTATCATTATCATTATTGTAAGCATATTTCTCTTCTATTTCTCTATTTATAACTATATCGTTATCACTAAATACTTCATAATTAACAACAAGAACTTTTTCAAATTTTTGGGGATCACCTTTAGAGTCTTTGGAAACAATAACTTTATTTAATTCAGAGAATAGTTTAATTGAATATATTTTTGCTGTATCTAAAGCTTTAGGTTTTGATTTATCGTCATCGTTATTTTCCACACTTCTAAAAAGACTAAGTTGATTTTCTATTATTTTATTAATTTCTTTTTCGCCTGATAAAGTTAAATCCTCAATTTTAATGTTATAATTTTTTTGTGAAAAAATTGGATCATATGAGCATGAGGTTATTAGAAAAACCAAAAATAGAAATATTAATTTAATTTGTAATTTATTCATTTACTAAAATATTAATTAATCTGTTTTTAACAAAAATAATTTTTTTTATTTCCTGATCTTTTAAGTACCTCTCAGCAACTTTATTAGATTTTACCTTTAGTAAAAGACTTTCTTGATCAGTGTTTCTATTTTCATTTAAAATCAACCTTTTTTTTCCATTTATTTGAATAACATAATCTATTTTATCATCTATGAGTAGATCTTTATTGGTTTTAGGCCAAGAAACAAAATCTATATTTCCCAGATCTTCCAAACATTCTGAAGTGTAGTGTGGTATTGCAGGCAAAAATAAGGTTAGTAATTTTATATAATTGTCTTTAAGAACATGGCCAGGAATTTGCTTTTCAATCTCTTTATTTAAATAATTATATATTTCATAAATATTAGCTATGATTACATTATAATTAAAATTTTCTAGGTTATTTGTTATTTTATTAATCATTTGATTTGTAAATTTTTCTAAATCTGTATTTTCTTTAGAATTATCATTTTTTTTATTTATTTTATTTTTAACTTTATTATGAAGTACCCATAATTTTTGTAAAAATTTGTAAGAGGCAATCATTCCTTGATCTGACCACTGAACATCTTTTTCTGGAGGACTATCAGATAATATAAACAATCTTACTGCATCAGCACCATAGCCTTTAACAATATTTTGAGGATCAATTACATTTTTTTTTGATTTAGACATTGATTCTGATGGTCCAACTTTAACCGTGCCACCTGGAATAAGTTTATTTTTGAATTTATCTCCTATTATTTCAACTTCCTCTGGACTTAACCAGTTATTATTCTCGTCCTTATATGTTTCATGACAAACCATACCCTGGGTAAATAAACCTTTGAATGGTTCATTAAATTTAAATTCATTATCTTGATATCCTAATGCTTTAATAAAAAAACGTGAATACAACAAATGTAAAATTGCGTGTTCTACACCACCTATATATTGATCTACAGGCATCCAATAATCTATTTCATCTTTTCGAAATCCATAATTTTTTTCATTTGGTGAGCAAAACCTCAAGTAATACCATGAAGAACAAACAAATGTGTCTAAAGTATCAGTCTCTCTAGTAAATTTTTTTCCATCAATTATGATATTTTTCCAATCATCTATGGAATCCAATGGATTACCTTTAGTATTTAAATTTATTTTTTCGGGAAGTTTTACTGGTAAATCTTTTTTTGGTATTGGAAATACATTTCCACTTTCGTCATAAACCATTGGTATTGGACATCCCCAATACCTTTGTCTGGAAACTCCCCAATCTTTTAATCTAAAATTAATTTGTTTTTGACCAATTTTTTTTTCTTCTAAAATATCAATTGTTTTTGTAATTGATTCCTCTGGCACTTTTAAATCATTTAGAAATTTAGAATTTATTATAACACCTGAACCAGTGTACGCCTCGTTCTTAACTTTGTACTGGTCACTTTCCTCTAAAGGCCTAACAACAGTTTTAATTTTAAGATTATATTTTTTTGCAAAGTCAAAATCTCTTTGGTCATGGGCCGGGCACCCAAAAACTGCTCCAAATCCATAATCCATCAACACAAAATTGGCAAAGAAAACTGGCACTTTTTGACTACTATCTAGAGGATTAATAGCCATTAAATTTGTTTTAAAACCTATCTTTTCACCAATTGCAATCGCTTCTTCAGTAGTCCCTGTTTTAGAACATTCTTTCTTGAACTTTTGAAACTCTTGGTTCTCAGAAAAGTATTTAGAAATTTCATGATCTACAGAAAGAGCTAAAAACGAAAATCCAAATAAAGTATCTGGCCTTGTCGTAAAGCATTTAATTTCCTTGACTGGAAGATCTCCTTCAGTTTGAAAAGAAATTTCACATCCAAAGGATTTACCAATCCAGTTTTTCTGCATTATTTTAACTTTATTTGGCCATTCTTTAAGTTTTTCTAGATCACTTAAAAGCTCTTCAGAAAATTTTGAAATTTTAAAAAACCATTGATTTAGTTTTTTCCTTTCTACAACTGCCCCAGACCTCCATCCTTTACCGTCTATTACCTGTTCATTAGCAAGCACAGTTTGATCTACAGGATCCCAATTAACATAGTTTTCTTTCCTGTAAACTAAACCTTTTTCATAAAGCTCTAAAAAAAATAATTGCTGATGTTTATAATATTCTTCAGAACAAGTAGAAATTTCTCTATCCCAGTCTATAGAGAGACCCAATCCCTTTAGCTGTTCTCTCATTATCGATATGTTTTTATTTGTCCAATCTTTTGGATCTAAATTATTTTCTTTTGCAGCATTTTCTGCCGGCATACCAAATGCATCCCATCCCATTGGATGAAGAACGTTAAAGCCCACTAAAGATTTATATCGAGATAATACATCACCAATTGTATAATTTCTTACATGTCCCATATGAATTTTACCTGAGGGGTAAGGAAACATTTCTAAACAATAGAATTTCTCTCTATCTTTATCTATTTTGGAAGAAAATATCTTTGATTTCTGCCACCTCTGTTGCCATTTTTCTTCAACTAATTTAAAATTGTATCTATTTGAAGTAGAATTCACTTTTCGAATTATCTTAATTATTTAATTAAATCTGAATTATAAGGCTTGAAATTTTTATCTTTATTCTGCTTTTTATAAATTGTCGCCTTGCTTAAAATTTCTTTTTTCAGCTCTGCTGTAAGTGGTCCTTGTTTTTGTGTTACTTTACAATTGATCACTTGATTACATTTTTTATAAAAAACCTTTATGTCTAATGCATCAGATCTAACTTCATTTGTTAGAAAACGAATTGAAATTTTTACAGATTCATTTTCACTTTGTCCATCAGAGTACCAGTCAGTAATTATAATTCCACCACTATAATTGACTGAAGCAAGAGGCATAAAGTCTATTGTATCTAGTGATGCTCTCCAAAGTTCGTTTGAGCTTGCAAAAACAAAATCGCCACCTTTATTATTTCCTTTTATTGCATTATCCAATCTAAAACCTCTACCTTCTTCTAGATTTTTCTTAACCCTAGCTTTTGGATCAGGGGGATTTTTTCTTGCATCGCCTCCAGGTATACTCTCAACACTTTTGCATGAGTTTAGAGTAAATAAAGCTACAACTAAAAATGTAGTGATTGGAGATTTTAAAAAATTTGACATAAATGTTATTAAAAGCTTAGTATTAGATGAAAAAATCAAATAATTAAAAGAATTTCTTAATAAATGAAAAAAATCAACAAATTCAAGTATTTTTAGTGATGTAAAAATACAACACATTAAAAAAATTAGATATTTTTAAGCATTTTTGAGCATAAATTTAAAAAATTATTGGTAGAGATTACTTGTTTAATATTAAACAATTAACGAAAGGTAATAATATGAACAAACTAAAGACTATAGGTTTGACAGCATTAGGTACTGTATTGATGGCAGGATCTGCAAACGCAGTAGGCGTTTCAGCAACAGCTGCAACTTCAATTACATATAATGGTGCAGACAACGGTGATAATGGTAACGGTTGGACAATGACTGACTCTGTTACTTTTTCAGCTAGTGGTGAAATGGATAATGGTTTCACAGTTTCAACTACAATTGAGATGGACGGTAACGTAGTAGATACTAGAAATATATCAATCGACACTGGTGATATGGGTAAATTAACGTTCTCAGGTGATGGTGCATCTGGACCAATTGGTTCTTGGGATGATATTACTCCAACTGCTAACGAAGAAGCTCATGGTGTAACAGTTAATGGTACAATTGCAGGAGCTGCTAACGCTGCATCTACAAAAGATATATTTATCTATGACTATACAATCATGGACGGTTTAGCGCTTAAAGCGTCATACACTCCATCTGATGGTGCAACTGCAGTTGATAGCTCAATGGACTACGGTGTATTATACACAGGTATTGAAGGTCTATCTTTATACGCTGCATTAGGTGAAAATAATAATGCTGCAGCAGGTATTGATAACTCAATGTTTGGTGCAACGTATGCTGCGGGCGCATTTACAATTGGATACCAAGTAAATGACACTGACAGTAGTGCTGCAAATGGTGACGAAGAGTTTACTGCAATGGGTATTTCATACGCAGTAAGTGATGACTTATCAGTATCATTAAACTCATCAACAATTGATTTCGAGTCTGGAACTAATGATCAGGAAGCTACAGGTATAAGTTTCTCTTATACTTCAGGTGGAATGACAATTTCTGCGTCTCATTCAACAGTTGATAACGTAGGTGGAACTGGAACAGCAGATAACACTGGATACGAAATTAACTTTGGATTTGCATTCTAATTAGAAGCAAATATTTAATTAAAAGGCCCCTTTTTAGGGGCCTTTTTTTTGTTCCTAAAATAAGAAATACCAGCAAAACCCTCTAAGTTTACTAAATTTAAAAGTACAAGCATCTGTATGTTTGTCTTTGAAACTCCACCCAAAGCTATAACTTTTTTTTTGGATAAATTTGATAACAATTTAAATTTATTAATTCCTAAGAAGTTATTATTTTTTTTAAATATTGAGGATAGAAAAACTTTATCCACTTTTTGTTTTTCTTTAATTCTTATATCCTTTAAATTGTGAGCAGATCCTATTAAAATAAAACCTTTCTTTAATTTATAGGTCAAGTGATTAAAATTTTTATTAAATGATGGTATATACGCTCCATCTAAATTTAATTTTATAGCAAGTTTAATATTATTTGATAGGACAAATTTAAGTCCTCTACTTTTGCAATAATGTTTTATATCGAGTATTTTTTTAACATTGAAATCTTCTTTGTAATTTCTATATATTATCCAAGTATTTTTATCTTGCATATCAAGATTACTTTTCTCTAATTTTTCTATAAAGTAGTATCTTAGAAGTATTTTTTTATGCATAAAACAGTACAAAATTTAATCTCTATTCAAAGTTCAATCAAATCAAAAATTTTGGAATTAAATGAAAAGGAAAGAATACCAAGGATAATTGCGGTATCAAAAACTTTTAAGATAGATCATATTATGCCACTGATAGAGTATGGGCACTTAGATTATGGAGAAAATAAAGTTCAAGAGGCAATTGAAAAATGGACGGATATTAAAATGATTAATGACAAAATTAAACTACATTTAATTGGAAAACTTCAAACTAACAAAGTTAAATTTGCTGTAAAAATTTTTGATTATATTCATTCTCTCGATAGTGAAAAGTTGGCTAAGAAATTAGCTGAAGAACAAATAAAACAAAACGTGAAACCTAAAATTTTTATTCAGATAAATGTTGGAGAGGAAAATCAAAAATCTGGAATTAATAAAAAAGATTTAACTGAGTTTTTCAATTTTTGTAAAAATTTGGGTCTCAATATAATTGGAACTATGTGTATTCCACCATTTGGAGAAGACTCGACTAAATTTTTTTCACAAATGAGTGAACTAAATCAAAAAATTGATTTAAAAGAATTAAGTATGGGAATGTCTTCTGATTATCTTGTTGCGATAGAATTTAAATCAACATATGTTAGAATTGGTTCGAATATTTTTGGCCAAAGATCTTAATTTATCTTAATTTTAGTTTTTTTATTAACAAGTTTTATCAAGATTAAAAAATCTTTTTTTTGAAGAGTTAGACACCCAAATGTGGGTTCAAAATTTTTTGTAAGATGAATAAATATTGCACTTCCTTTTCCTAATTTTGGATTTTTAGTATTATAGTGAATTGGAATTAAAAAATCGTATTTATAATCATTTCTAAATAATTTTTCATGTCGAATATTTTTTTTTATGTTTATGAGCTTATTATAATATTTTTTATTTTTAATATCATCACACCACCCCATGTTTTTTTTAATTGGAATACACTTTAATTTAGTTAAAGGTTTAGGATGTCTGTCTTTTCTATAGTATAAATTACCTAACGAAAATATTCCAATAGGAGTTTTCTTATCACCTTCTATCTTACTCTTAGTAAATCCACTTTTTCCAATTGAACACTTAAAATTAAAATCGTCAAATTTAAGAGTTTCTTTATTTTTCAAAATAATTGTCATATCCTCTTTATATATGAATAATCGAACTTTAGTAATTTATGATTTCAATGTCCTATATGATATTCTTGTTGAACTAGAAGATTATCTTGGCTTTAAAATATTTAAAATTAAAAAAATTGAAGATCTAGAAATTTATAATAATGAAAAACATAATACTTTATTAATCTCAAAAGAAAAAATATTTAATGATGAGTATCAATTAAAGATTTTTACATACCCAGTTGAAATATCAAAGTTAGTAGAAAATATAAATATTAAATTTTTAAAAAATAAATATACCCAACAGTCAGATATTAACATTGGTAATTATAAACTAAATTCAAACTCAAGAAAAATTAGTAATGGATCTAATTATTTAGATCTTACTGAGCGTGAGGCAAACATTTTAATTTATTTAAAAAATTCAAAAAAACCTGTAAAAATTTCTCAGATGCAAGCAGAAGTATGGGGGCATAACTCAAAATTAGAAACCCATACTGTAGAGACACATATTTATAGATTAAGAAAAAAAATAAAAGATATATTTAAGGATGATAATTTTATAAAAAGTTCTAAATCTGGTTATTTTATTTAGTGAAACAAAAAGACAATAATATTCAACTTTAACTAAGCTTAGATCTTAAATATCATAATGAAAATAATAATGAAAAATAAAAAAAATTTAGCTATGAAAGATTTATTTACAAATAAATATAAACCTCGAATCGTTAAACCTAAAAAAGGTAAAGGAAGTTTTAAAAGAAAAAAAAAGTAATCTCTAAAGTCTCGCGCCAATCTGTTGAATAACTTTAGATGACATCTCTGTACCTTTATCTAAACTCTCTTTGAGAGACATATTATTTACATGACCATGAAGAAATCCACCTGCAAAAAGATCCCCGGCTCCAGTTAAATCTACAACTTTAAGACCTTCTTTAATTCCACACTCAACAACTTCATCTCCGTTTATAGCGACAGCACCTTTTTCTCCTCTAGTTAGAACAATTATTTTGTTAAGAGATTTAGAAAAACTAATTACCTCATCAAAAGACTTTGCATCTACTAATGACATTATCTCTTGTTCATTAGCAAATGTGATATCTAATTTATTCTTAACTAATTCTAAAAAATGAGGTTTATGTCTATCAACACAAAATTGGTCAGATAATGACATTGCAACTTTATTTGCATTTTGAATTGCTTTTTCGAAAGCTTTTTTGGGTTCTCCTTCGTCCCACAGGTATCCTTCTAAAAGTATTATTTCACTTTGCTTAATTGCGTCTGCACTGACATCCTTTTCATTTATTTTACCTGCAGTTCCTAAAAAAGTACACATTGTTCTTTCAGAGTCAGGCGTAACTAATATTAAACAAGTACCAGTAGGTAGCTCTTCTTTTTTCTTTGAGTAAAAATATTTAACATTCTCTTGCTTAAGACCGTCTTCGTATTTACTTCCTAGATCATCATCGTTTACTTTTCCTATAAATCCTACATCATTCCCAAGTTGTGATAATCCTACAATTGAATTTGCAACTGACCCTCCCGAAACAGTTTTTTCAATTTTAAGATTAGAAAACAAGTTTTTGAACTCATTTTCATCAAAGATTAACTTCATCGTACTTTTGGTTAAATCATTTTGCTTAATAAAATCATCCTCTACTTTACAAATCACATCTACTATTGCGTTTCCTATCCCTAATATTTTCATTGTTTATGCTTTCTTAGTTATAAGTGGTTTTTTTCTCCTAGGATAACAAGTGGTACAGATTTTACAAGATAAACCATAACACTCTCTTGCCTTACAGTATTCTCTTCCATAATAAATTATTTGAAGATGTAACTTAT
>MDTE01041989.1_pt1 | contig 11655 bp, 13 predicted proteins | sample 811231 | NCBI WGS metagenome assembly MDTE01 (sample SAMN05326651, study PRJNA326480) | marine metagenome | isolation source: seawater | place: Indian Ocean: Red Sea | collected 2010
AAAGTAAAATTAAAAAAATATTTTCCTTTATTATTATAATTCTTGAATAGTCAGTTTTTAAGTCGCGATAGTCCTAAACCTGAAGGATAGTTCAATATTTAATAATTTTATAGTTGAACTATAAATACTTTAATATTTAATATAAAATATATAAAATAGCATTATATTTAATATAATAAATAATTTTACATTAAATATTAAATTTAGCATATAAATCTGTAACGCTTATCATATAATCTCCCATTAGGCTTACAGGTACTCCAAAGCCCCACCTTCGTGGGGTTTTTGGTTTATATAACTGATATTTAAAATATTATTCATATTTTTGACAAGGAGGTAATAGTTCTTGGAAAATTCTAAACTATTTTTTACCAATATGGAAACGATTTATTTTTTTCTCATTTCATTGAGTATTCGTTTTTTGGTTGCTGCCCATGAACAGATTTGGCAATTAATAAGACTATGGTTACGCGCTGGGCAATACTCTCTACCAAAAAAAATAATCTGAAGATGACGCTTGTTCCAGGTATCTTGGGGCCAGATCTTTTTTAGATCGCGCTCTGTCATCTCTACATTCTTAGCCTTTGAAAGACCCCATCTGGCGGCTAATCGATGGATGTGAGTGTCTACCGGGAATGCAGGGTGTCCATACCACTGCGACATTACAACACTTGCGGTCTTGTGTCCGACACCAGCGAGACTCTCAAGATAGCTCCAGCTATCGCGCATTCCACCACCAGCGATTAGTTGTTTTGCCATTTTTTTTAGGTTTCTTGCTTTGGTCGGGGCTAGACCAATCTCCTGGATCAGTCCCTGAATGGTATCTATACCCAGTTCATTCATTTCCTCAGGCGTTTTTGCTTTTTTAAATAGTGAGGGTGTAACCTGATTTACTTTTTTATCGGTGGTCTGTGCAGACAGCATCACCGCTACGAGCAGGGTATAGGCGCTGGAGTGCTCCAGAGGTATCGGAGTAGAGGGATAAAGTTTATCAAGTATTAAACCAATCTTTTCAGCTTTTTCTGATCTATTCATTTTTTCATTATTGCTGCAAGCTGTGAAAAATTGTTTAAATAGTTGATCATAGAAGCTTTAAGTCTCAATTTTTTTGTTTGTCGGATGATGAGTAGATTAATATTATAATATTTGAAAATAAATCATGCTGAGGAAAAAAGAAAATAGAATCAATAAATAAAAGCTACCTATGCAGGGTCCTGATTTTTTCTCTTTCTTTATCAGTCTTAAAGGCCCAATTCTTGGATGCCGCAATTGATCTTCCGATAGAAGGGATGCTTTCATCAAGCAGAGTTTCTGATGATTTTAGGGTGTCAGGTATTTTTGATATTCCTGCTTATGTGACCGACCCAGGTGGCGCAGCTGTTCGTTTTTCAACAGATGGAGATGCTACTGTCCATTTTTTTGTTGTAGGCTCTGATAAAAAAGATACTATAACATATAGTTCTAGTCTTTTTCTAGAGCCCTACTCAGAAAGGGCAATTAGTGTGTTTAATGGAGCAATAAAAAATACATCCAATATTGGATTTAGGATAGCATCAGCCTCTATTGTTGAGGTTATCTCATTCGGAATAATTGACTCTGGAGATAGTGACCGTTATCCACAGAACCGCTCCTTAAATCTAGATCATCGTTTAGGAGCTATTGAAAAGCCGATTGTGATTACAAGAGAAGAGTGGAGCGCAAACCCACCTAGGTTTGAGTATACGGCTCACCCATATTTTAATAGGCTGACCCTGCATCATGCTGCAGGCTGGCAGGCATGGACCATAGACCAGGGTAAGGAGCAGGTAAAGGCTATACAGGAATTTCATCAAAACGGAAGAGGCTGGAATGATATTGGCTACCATTTTCTCGTTGACCTTGGGGGGAACATATACCAGGGTAGACCTGAGACAGTACTAGGTGCTCATGTTGGAGGCGCAAACACGGGTAACATTGGCGTATGTATTCTTGGTTGCTACCATCCTCCGGAAACAGGATGGGCATGCTTTGATACTATGACAGATGAAACAGAAAATGCTCTTATACATCTTTACGCCTGGGTCGCTGAAAATTATTCGGTCGATCCACAGGTTCTCCTAGGTCACAGAGATTATTTTGGAAATACCGCCTGCCCAGGCGATAATGTCTGGCCTTTGATTACTGAAATGCGGGAAGAGATATCTATTTTTATTGCCAGCGGTGGCCCTCCTGTGACATTTAGATTACTTCCTAACTTTCCAAATCCTTTTAACTCTATAACAACCATACCCTTTTACACTGATGGTGGACAACCTGCCAGGATCAGTATCAGAGATATTCTAGGTCGCGAGATAATCACTCTTGAAAAACAAAATACAGTTAGAGGATATAATAATGTAAGCTGGAACGGTTTGGATCAATCAGGATTGAAAGCTGCAACCGGGGTCTACTTTTATCAGGTTGTGACCAGATCGGGTTCAGGTTCTGATAAGATGGTATATTTAAAGTAAACTAATGGAAAAAGGAATACTATTTTAGAACATGTTTTGTATTAAGTGTGGCTCAAGGACAAATAAACTCTATCCTGAGGGTGATAATAAACAGCGCGATGTATGTGGTGATTGTGGCTACATACACTATTTTAATCCAAAGATAATTGTTGGTGTCTTGCCTGTAACGTCAGACTTTGAAAAAATTCTTCTATGTAAAAGAAGCATAGACCCTGGCAATGGAAAATGGACTATACCGTCTGGTTTTATGGAGCTGAAAGAGTCTCTAGAGAGCGGGGCGCAGAGAGAGGCATACGAAGAGGCAAACTTAAAAGTAAAGTTGCAAAAACTATATTCAACCTACAGCATAACAAATATTGAGCAGGTCTATCTTATCTACCTTGGTAAAATTTTAAACACGGACTATGCTGCTATGGATGAGACCTCTGAGGTACGACTTTTTGGGATTAATGAATTGCCATGGGATGAGATTGCTTTTTCATCGGTAGATTTTATTCTAAAAAAATATATGGCTGATTACGAGGATGGAAAGAACTTTAAGTTTCATTCAAATTATAGAGATGTTTAACTGATTCTAGATGTCCAATGACTCTTGAAATTGTATTTGTACTGAGTATCATTCATATTGCATTTACATGCATCATGGTTGGGGTAATATGGGTCATGCAGTTAGTACACTACCCGTCATTTCATTTTATAGATTCTAGTAGATATCGTTCGTTTCAGGAGTTCCACATGGAAAAAATTTCTTTTGTTGTTGTTCCTGTAATGTTACTAGAGATGGGCTCAGGATTAATTATGATCTACCTTAAGCATAAAGAAAGTCTGTTGTTTTTAATATCGATGCTGGTATTAATCTTTATATGGATTATAACGGCGGTTTTCTTTACAACCTTGCACGGAAAACTCACGCGGGGCTATGATAGCTTCACAGTAGATTATCTTGTAAGAATTAATTGGCTCAGAACATGGCTCTGGACATCAAGGCTTTTTATTTTATTGTATGATATTTTATTTTAGGATCTTTTCTTTGTTATTTTAACAAAAAATAGTTAATGGAGAAGATTGTAAGAAAAATTATACACATTGATATGGACGCGTTCTACGCATCCGTTGAGCAGCTGGATGATCCTTCTTTAAGAGGTAAACCAGTGGCTGTTGGTGGAAGCAAAAAAAGAGGAGTCGTTGCGGCAGCATCATACGAGGCTCGAGGGTTTGGAATCAGGTCAGCGATGCCATCGGTATTAGCAAAAAAAAAATGTTCAGACTTAATTTTTGTGAGACCAAGGTTTAACAGATACAAAGAGATATCAAAGAAAATAAGGGATATATTTTATGATTATACAGACTTAGTAGAGCCACTGTCTCTTGATGAGGCATTTCTAGATGTCACCATAAATAAAAAAAAAATAACTCTAGCTGAAAAGATAGCGTTCGAGATCAGACAAAGAATCAGAGACAGCATCGGTCTAAGCTCTTCTGCGGGTATATCAATAAACAAGTTTCTTGCAAAAATAGCAACAGAGATAAACAAGCCCGATGGACAAAAAACTATACACCCATCAAATGTCGATAGTTTTATTGAAAAGCTACCGATTGAAAAATTTTTTGGTATAGGCGAGGTAACCGCAAAAAAGATGAATGAAATGGGAATCCATCATGGAAAAGACCTGCGTGCCTTGAGCCAGGAGTATCTAAGAAAGAAGTTTGGAAAACAAGGAATACACTACTATAAAATTGTAAGAAGCATTCAAGACAGCCCTGTCAATCCAAATCGTATCCGAAAGTCAGTAGGCGCAGAACGCACATTCGCCTATGACATTGACTCTGAGGCATTTATTCTGGGTAAGCTTAATGAGATAGCTGACGAGCTAGAGCGTCGCCTGATTAATTCAGATAATAAAGGAAAGACAGTAACCGTAAAAATTAAATACAGTGACTTCACGCGGCAGACGCGTAGCAAGTCTGTGGACCACTATTTACAAAGTAAAGAAAACATTTTCCCTGTCATTGAAGAACTAATATATCAGAAAAAAATAGAAAAACCTGTAAGGCTTCTTGGGATATCAGTTACAAATTTATACAGGTCAGAACGGGATCTAGAAAAAAATTATTCTATGCAGCTTAAATTTGAGTTTTAATTGTCCTATCTATTTTCAAACAATGAAACAAATTCTTATATGGTGCGTTGTTATTGATAACAAGACACAAAGCGGGCGGTAAAATATTTAATACTAGTTGTTCAAAACGCCGCCCGTCCTTCCAATAATATTATTATCATAAATTTAGTTGAACTAATTTTGGGCATGAAAAATCAGAGGATATTCATGGTTAGCAAAAATACTTTTATTATAATCTTAAGTTTCTTCTTTTTGACTTGTGAGAATAATGAAAATGAACTCGGTAGTAATCAAGCAGGGGGTATTGATGCTGAAATAATTGAAGGTCGCACAATATATATTGTAGGTAGCGATGGCGATGGAGCCTGCTACTGGGAAAACGGATCCAGGATCGAACTTCCCGGTGGAGCCTGGGCAACAGATATTACTGTTGTTGATGGTACGGTATACACCTGCGGTACGGGGGAAGCGTCTGATGCCTGTTATTGGATTGACCAGACCCGCTACGATCTTCCAGGTGCTTATGGAGAGGCTGAGGCAATAGATGTGTATGATGGTGATGTATATGTCGCCGGTTGGTTTGATAATGGCTCATGCTACTGGAAAAATGGAGAGCGTATAGACCTTACAGTAAACCGTGATTCGCAGGCATTTGCAATTGGGGTTCGTAACAATGGGATGGTATATGTTGGCGGATATTATATGAACAACCATCATTATATTATTCCCTGTTTCTGGAAGGATGGTAATAACAGGACTAATTTGCCAGTCCCAAGTGGAGGAGATGGGGAAGTCTATGATATTACTTTTGATGAGGCTGGCACTATGAGGTATTACGCTGGGTTTACAATGGCACTGGGAGGTTTTGCTGGATATAAACCTGTTGCCGCTCGTTGGCGTCATACAGTCAGAACAGATTTGCCTGATGGAACTTCGGACATAAGTCTTTATGGAACGGGCTCTTATGGTATCACAATCGATGGAGAAGATATTTATGTTGCTGGATACACGGATTGGATTGGAGACACTAATGATGATTATAGTGGGGGTACATATCCTCGTTACTGGAAAAATAATAAAGCTCATGACCTTGAAGGAGGTCCACATGATGGAAATTTTGGAACAGGTCAGGCTAATGATATTCGATTTGCTGATGGGAATCTTGTTGTGGTGGGAATGGCGACCGGAGGCCCAACTGGTGAGAGCGCCTGTTATTGGCTTAATGGCGAACTTAACTATCTGGAGGATGTAATAGGGGAAGGTAGTAGTGAAGCAAAAGGCGTTTTTATTGAATAGAATTTAGGCTTTTTCAATAAATGGAAATATAGAACCTTATACTATTGCTTATGCCTCGCGATATTTTGGTAGTTGAAAAATGAAAAAACCTTTTTTAAATATTTTAACAAACCTATTATTTCTTTGCATTATTTTTGGGTACGATAGCCCTAATACAATTCAAGTTGCGGTAGCCAGTAATTTCTCAGTTGCGATGGACTCAATTTCAAAGCGATTTAAAGAGGAAACAGGCTACAAAGTGCGCCTGATCCATGGTTCGACTGGTAAGCACTATGCTCAAATTAAACAGGGCGCGCCGGTTGATATTTTTTTTGCTGCTGATGAAAAAAGACCGAAAATTCTTGATGATGATGGTTTAGGTATCTCCGATACTCGTTTTACATATGCTATTGGTAGAATAATATTGTGGAGCCCAGAAGAAAATTATGTAGATCCTTATGGTGATGTCATTCATAATAAGAGTGTTTATAGGATTGCGATTGCTAATCCTGAGCTTGCACCTTACGGTAGAGCGGCGAAAGAGTTTCTGGAAAATTCTGGTCTCTGGTCTAAATTAAAAATGAAAATTGTTATGGGGGAGAATATTGGACAAACATTTCACTTTGTAAATAGTGGCAATGCTAATCTCGGTTTTGTATCAGCCTCACAGGTTAAGCATCCTAATTTTTTTAATTATGGATCCTATTGGGAGATACCAGATACTATGTATTCACCAATCTTACAAGATGCAATTTTATTGAGAGAGACTAGCGCGGGTCGAGCTTTTATTAAATTTATTAAAGGACCTACGTCGAAAAATATAATACATAGATTTGGGTATAGGGCACCTGAATATGAATGAGAACGATGTAGCCGCTATTTTCACAACCCTAAAGCTAGCAGCTGTAACTACGATTATCCTGATTCTTATTGGAACTCCGCTCTCTTGGTGGCTATCACAAACGCGCTGGAAATATAAAGTCATTTTGGAAGCATTAGTCGCCATGCCCCTGGTCTTGCCGCCATCGGTTTTAGGTTTCTATCTTCTGATATTTTTAGGTCCAGAAGGGCCTCTAGGCATGTTTATGGATTGGATAGGAGGTCAGTCAATTGCTTTCACGTTTGAGGGCTTGGTTTTTGGATCGGTTATTTATTCAATGCCATTTGTAGTACAGCCACTGCAAAATGCATTTACAAGTATTGGGTCAAGACCTTTAGAGGTAGCCGCAACACTAAGGGCGTCTCCATTAGACAGATTTTTCAGTGTCGCTGTTCCAATGGCAAGAAATGGATTTCTCTCTGCATCTGTGCTAGGTTTTGCTCATACAATAGGAGAATTTGGTGTGGTTCTGATGATCGGTGGTAATATACCAGGAGAAACCAGGGTATTGTCTATATCAATCTACGACCATGTTGAAATGTTAGCGTATGATAGCGCCCACTTATTATCTAAGATTCTATTAATTTTTTCTTTTGTACTACTTGTTTCTGTTTACAGCTTAAACAGACATTTTTCTATTATCAAAGGGAAGTGATTAACTAAATGAGGATTAAAGTGTTAGTTGAAAAAGATGGCTTTAATTTAAATATAGATATAGATATACCAGATAATGGCGTAACTATGGTTTATGGTCCATCTGGTGCTGGAAAGACGACTCTACTAAGATCAATCGCTGGCCTAGAGAAAAATATAGATGGTCTAATAAAAGTTGGAGACAGCGTTTGGCAGGATGATAATATTTGTTTACCTGTTCACAGCCGATCCCTTGGCTTTGTGTTTCAGGACCCTAGCCTTTTCCCTCATTTAAGTGTTAAAGATAATATTGAATATGGTTTAAAACGTGCTCCTGGATTAGAAAATAATAACTTAATGGATAGGTCTATTGAGCTGTTAAATATTGGATCATTGCTTGGTAGAATGCCTGAACAATTATCTGGAGGTGAGAAGCAGCGAATTGCGATAGCCCGCGCAATCTCTTGTAGCCCTAAAATTCTTTTAATGGACGAGCCACTTTCTTCGTTAGATAGTTCTCATAAAAAAGAGATTATGCCTTATCTAGAGTCATTAAATGATAACCTTGAAATTCCAATTGTATATGTTAGTCACTCATCGGATGAGGTAATCAGGCTGTCAGACTATCTAATTTATTTAGATAGAGGACTGGTAATAGACCAGGGTTCAATCTCTGAGATGCTTTCAAACCCAGAGTTACCATTTTCTCAAGGAGATAACGCAAAATCACTTATTAAAGGAAGTGTAAAGCAACATGATGAAAAATTTAATCTAACCTATATAGAATTTTCTGGCGGTATTATTTCCGTAGCAAGCGAGTCCTTATCTATTGGTCAGTCTGTGAGATTATCTGTTGGTGCACGTGATGTGAGTATAACAAGGGATCATCAATCGGACACGAGTATATTAAATATTTTCCCCGCTAGAATTGAAAAGATTGTTTCAGATGGAAACGCACAAGTGATGGTTAGATGTAGAATAGGTCAGGGGCTTTTATTATCTAGAATCACAAGGAAATCTGCCCATTTACTTAATCTTATAGAGGGTGATAATGTGTTTGCGCAAATAAAATCTGTGGCTCTGCTGTAATGAAAAAAATTGATGTTATTATAGTAGGTGCGGGAATGTCTGGATTATCGTGTGCGCTTATGTGTCACCAGAATGGGCTAACATATAAAATAATTGAAAAATCAAATCGCATAGGAGGTAGAGTCGGATCGATCAGCGAAAATGGTTACATCTTTGACATCGGCTTTCAGGTTTACAATACAGGATACGAGATAGCTAATTCAATATTAGACACTGATGAATTAGACCTCTATAAATTCAAACCAGGAGCAGCAATCCATGATGGAAATAATTTTAAAATCATATCTGATCCTCTGAGAGATTTTTCAAAAATAGTTTCGACTATTAGGTCTCAATTATTAAACATAAGTGATAAAGCAAAAATATTTTCATTAAAGATGGCTCTGTCTAAATATTCAATAAGTAAAGATCAATCCAAGGACAAATCCACAATTGATTTTTTAAAAGAATATGGTTTCTCTAACAGTGCTATAAATAATTTTTTTAAGCCTTTTTTTTCTGGTATCTTTTTAGAAAAAGATCTTGACACATCCAGTAAATTTTTCAAATTTGTTTTTTCTAAATTTAGCGCTGGATATGCGGCGGTTCCATATCAGGGTATGCAGGCTATTCCAGACCAGATTTACAATAAGTTAGACCCTGATTCAATAATATTTAACCGTGAATTAGTTCAGGTGAAAGAAAATAATTCTCTGAGGTTAGACGATGACACTATCCTAGAAGCTGTAAAAGTTGTTTTTACAGGAGACAGTTATAAAATTGTAGTCAAAAATCATTCGATCGATTATAATAGTTCGACAACAATTTATTTTTCATCTGAAATTGCACCACAAATGGGGAGCTATATTCACCTTTTTCCAAATGATGAATTAATAAATAATATTTCAATTTTAACTTCAATATGTAAAAATTATAGTTCAAAACCCCATCATCTCTACTCGGTAACAGTTTTAAATAATGAGCCTGATCATTCTAAGTTAATATCAAATATAAAGCGTGGTTTAATAAAATATTATGGAGGAAAAGAGTCTGATTATAATTTTCTTAAAAAATTTAATTTAAAAAAAGCAACCACCAAACAAGGAGTAGGTTTTTTTGATAATAAAAATTTTATTTCTGGTGATTATAGATTTGCTGGTGATCAATATACAAATGGCAGTATAGAGGGTGCGGTTGAGTCAGGTATAATCACTGCAAAAGAAATTTTAAATGTTAATCTTTGATATCTATATTTTATAATTATTAATAACAGTTATATAACCGGGAAGATAAAAAAATGTTTCAAACAAAAATTGTAAGAAAAATATTAATAGCTTATGTGTTTGTTTTATTATTCCAGGGAATCTCTCTATCGCACGAAGATATATTACACTATGGAGATGTTAAAATTATTGTGCCAAATCCGTATACTGAGGGCACTAACCCTGCTTTTCCTGATCAAAAAGGATATGTAGCAGGTACAAATGTTTATGATGATACTGGTAAATACCAGAGGTTTGATTTCTACAGTTCAAATTACGTAATTGGGGCTGTGGTATATTTTGGGTACAAGGAGATTGATACCTCAGGTATCGCAGATACAATTAATATTGTTCTTAGAGACATGAGTAACAATTCTTTGAACGGTGTGTATGGCCCCGGTGAGGAAATCTTAGCCTCCTCAACTGTTACACTAGATCAGATGGATACGACAGGTGCAGGCAACTATATTCTTTTTGATACACCTGTTCAAATGGGTGGGGATGATTTTTTTGCGGATTCATTTTTTATAGGTATTGAGTGGCAGCTGACAGATCATTTGGACACTTTTGCACTTTTTAGCGATTCAACAGGTGGTGGCCTGGGCGATGGTGCAAACCGAGCCTGGGAAAAGTTTAATGATGAAAGCTATAATGATTTTGGATGTGTGGTAAATCCTTCCTACTGTTGGGACTATGACATCGATCTATGGATAGGTGCGGTTCATACGGATGAACTATTTTCCAAAGAGCCACAAGTATTGTACCCTGGTTCCATAAAATTAAACTCTGTCTATCCCAACCCATTTAATCCAAGTACAACTATTTCATTTGAAATAGATAGAAGCGAAGATTTAGAAATTTCCATATATGATTTAATGGGCAAAAGAGTTAGAGATCTATCAAAAGCTAATTTCAATGCTGGGAATCATTATATTAAGTGGAATGGCAAATCAAATGATTTTAGGTTCTTGACATCAGGAACCTATATCGTCGAGATTAGGTCAGAGAAATTTAGTTTAACAAAAAAAATTATTTTACTTAAATAATATAGATTATGTTTAAAGCAATAGTTATAGGTGGTACTGGCGCTACTGGGCATCAACTTATCAAACAATTAATAGAAAATGACAATTGCGAAAAGATAACCTCGATTGGTAGAAAACCGGTCTTAAACGGACAGGAGCATAATAAATTATCGGATATCGTGTTAGACTCACTTTTTGACCTTTCTTCTACCAAAGACTACTGGCAGGGTAATGATTGCTTTTTTAATTGTATTGGAACCACTAGGCGGCTCGCAGGAGGTCCTCAAGAATTTATTAATATTGAGGCAGGTATTTCAAAAGAAGCGGCCAAAATGGCGTCAAAGGCAAATATTGCACATGCCTCGTTAATATCTGCTGCCGGTGCAAATCACAAGAGGTGGGCAGTTGAATGGATTCATCCGCTTCTTTATATAAAGACTATGGGGCAAAAAGAGCAGACAATAGTATCTGACTTTCATTTTAAATATGTTTCTATTTTTAAACCGGGAATGTTAGTTAGGCTTCAAGATAAAGAACCATGGTTTGAAAAAATACTTAAGAAAACAGGTTTTGGACTAAGAGTTGATAGCTTAGCCTCTGCGATGATAAAAGATGCAGAAAAAGTTGCCAATGGTTTAGTTAGCGAAGAACTTAAGTATTTCATCGGTAACAACGATATTATATCTTCTAAAAGCAATTAATCAAAATTTTATTTTTATTTTAGGACTAGTTAATAAATAATATTGTCCTTCTATAAAATGGCTCATAAATTTCTTGGTAGATATCCGATTAGTTATTTTTGGGGCTGTAGCTCAGTTGGGAGAGCGCTTGAATGGCATTCAAGAGGTCGTCAGTTCGATCCTGATCAGCTCCACACTAATTACTCTCTAAAACCCCGTTAAA
>MDTE01093025.1_pt1 | contig 11655 bp, 10 predicted proteins | sample 811231 | NCBI WGS metagenome assembly MDTE01 (sample SAMN05326651, study PRJNA326480) | marine metagenome | isolation source: seawater | place: Indian Ocean: Red Sea | collected 2010
CAAACCGGCATCAGCGCCGTCCGAGAGCTGGGCTTGGATAGCGGCAACCACCTTTTCGAACGCCTTTGCTGAAGGCCCATCAGGTTCGGAGACAATGCGATGTACGCCATCATCTCCACCCCGCACGAAACCTGGGTCAAAGGGAAGAGCCCCGAGGAACGGGACACCGAACTCATCGGCCGTTGCCTTACCTCCGCCTTCTTTGAAAATATCAAGGGTCACGGAAAAGCGTCCCTCATCGTCGGCGGTGGTGGTCAGTGTTTTTCCCCCAGGTGCTGCGATGTTCAGCGTGACACCAGGTTCTGCTGTGCCGTTCACGGTAAATCCACTCATGTTTTCCACGACACCCAAGACCGGTACCTTGAGGGATTCCGAGAAGGTGATGGACTTGCGACTATCGAGCAACGCTACCTGCTGGGGTGTTGTCACGATGACCATGCCGTCGATGTCAGGTAGCGATTGGGCCACGGTAAGCGGCTCATCGGAGGTTCCAGGTGGGAAATCGATGATGAGGTAGTCCAATTCGCCCCACTCTACATCACCGATGAATTGCTGTATTGCCCCCAACTTGATGGGGCCTCGCCAGACAACGGGTGTATCCTCGTCTTCAAGCAGGAAAGCCATGCTGATGACCTTCACGCCGAGGTGCCCTTGAGCGGGATGGATACGCTTGTTTTCCACATGGAGGCGCCGCCCGTCCAGCCCCATCATCTTCGGCACGTTTGGCCCCGTGATGTCGATGTCAAGAATACCGACCGCAAATCCTTGTTGTGCGAGCGAAAGCGCAAGTCCTGTGGACACGGTGGATTTTCCAACGCCACCTTTGCCTGAGAGCACCATGATTTTGTGTTTGATCTTTCGGCCGATTTCTTCCATGGCCATTTTTCGCTTCATCTGGGCATAGGCTTGTTCCATCTGCTTCTGCTCTTGCGGACTTGGGCCGGCAGCAGCAGGCGTTTCCCCGCCGGGCGAGTTGATGGTGACTGGTGAATCCGCCATGACCGAACCACCCTACAGGGCTACTTCAACCCACCCACGCAGTGAAACCATCGTTCGTTTATGCGCTCAGGGCCAAGCGTCTGTCCATCATGACGTGAACGGCCAACCAAGCGGTGAGAATCAGGGGCCATTCGGGCCAAGACCACGCCATCCCTCCGTAGGCCCATCCCAAGCCGAGCGCAAGCGGTAGCGAGGCCAAAGCCCCCCATCGATTGAGAATCCGTCGATGTTCTTGAGACGATACCCGTGACACGACAAGGCATGCGGGACCAAAGAACAACACGTGAACGGTGATGAAAATAGCCACAACGGTGAACGCCGTGTTGGCATCGAACCGGGCAGCGACGATGTGAAGCAAAAACAGCATGCCAAAGAGGCTTAAATTGAGCCCGATGGCGCGCCACATGTTGTTGGCTCACGACGGTTCTATGTCAACATGGTCAGGAATCTATGACGAAAGACTTCAAATCCCTTTACGGTCACCAAATGGGCATGAAGCTCTTGTTTGTGTGCGTCGGCAATTCATGCCGTTCCCAAATGGCGGAAGGTTTGGCGAAATCCATGGGTTTTGAAGCCGCATCTGCGGGAACACACCCCGCAGAAAAGGTCGCTGACCACGCCATCTCCTTGCTCAAATCCAAAGGCATTTCCACCGAAGGTATGACTCCATCGTCCATTGATGACATGGAACCGGCAGCCTACGACATGGTGATTTCGATGGGATGTGGCGTGCATTGCCCTGCCATCAAGATCGATGAGGATTGGGGACTTGAGGACCCTGTGGGTCATGCGTACGAGGTGTACGAGCAAACGGCTGCGGAAATTGAACGTCGCCTCTTGCTCCTGCTCGATCAGGATTCTTGAGCCTCAGGAACGTCACCGACGCCCTCGAGTTGGATGCGAAGCACGCTGACGGTGCGTACGCCCTTCTCGCCCGGCACTTCCATGGAGTCGCATTCGAGTTGGTTGATGTTGACCGTTTCGGGCAAGCCTTGTGCGATGTGCCCGCTGCGGCGACGGCAAACTTCTGCCACATCAACGGCACGAGAGATGGTCGCACCACGTGCTTCCAATTGGACGATGCGGTCCCCCGCTTCCATCGCCATGACCACGGCACGAACATAGGCGTGCAGCGGTTTTTTCCCAACATAGATGATGCGCGTTTCGGACATGGCTCTCCCGAGTTCAAGGGAGGTCTGTCGCTCAATAAAGATTCACAAAAAAGCCGTTTTTGGGAAGAATGAGTGCGAGCGCCGGGACTCGAACCCGGGTTCAGGCGTTGGCAACGCCCGGTGATAACCACTACACTACGCTCGCTTGCATCCTTCGCATCTTGCAGGGGTTTAAACGATTGTCGGCCGACAACCTTGAGCATGTTCTCATGCCGTTTCACCAAGCACAATGCACCGGCGGAACAACAGGATTGGCGAACAGGGAAACGATGAGAAACGCACTGAAACGAGAGGAGGAGGCCTCCAAATCATTGCGAGCCAAAGCGGTCGATACCGTCGCCGCCACCTTCTTGTCGCCGCCACATCATGGTCAACACAACCCCTGCGCCAACCAAGACAATGAATCCTACAACACCCAACACCATGCTGCTCAACCCTCCGTCAACCAAGACAGGATCATCAGGGGCTTCCAAGATGATGACGGTCGATGTGGTGTTGAGTTCTCCGAAGGTGTCGAGGCTTCGCACGAAGACTTCGTGTGTTCCCAGTGGCGTGCCATCTCGTATCGAGAGCAGGACCGAATACACCCCGTCCCCTGCAACAACGTCACCCCCGTTGATGCCGTCGTCATGCATTGACACCCAGGAAGAAACGCCCACAGGGGCATAGACCCCAAGGTTGATTTGAACACGTTCGATGCCGTCTGGATCACTTGATTGAACGGTAAAAACCGTCGATTCATCGGCCCCTTTTTCCACGGTCAATGGCTCGGCGAGAAGATGCGGTCGGTCGTTGAGAATGTTCACGGTGATGGGGGTTGATTGACCTGAATTGACGTGGTGTGGCCCGAACACCGAGTGGCCGTTTGCACCCTCAGCCGGCATGTAGACGAGGTGCTGTCCGCTTGCGCCCATCGCATCGGTGACGACCAGGAGCAGGGACTGCTCACCCGGCGACATGCCCACAGGCATGGCGAGCATCGCAGCCCAAACGCCGTCGGTCAATGAGAGGTTGACAACCTCACCGCCGTACGCCCTGAGGTCAACGTGCACGCTGCTCACGCCATGACCGTCGTAAGCCTCGACGTTGAGGACGATGGACTGACCACGGACAACGGACGGTGGAGCGATCTCAACGGCGGTGAGACGTGGTGCTTGGTTGACCACCAGCACCGAGCCAGCCCCCGACGAGGTCGCTCCGAAACTGTCCAGAGCCACCACAGACACGTTCACTTCGCCGATTTCAAGGCCTTTGACCACAACCGTGGTTGTGTAGACATCGTCACCGATGGCTTGGTCACCCTGTAGACCGCGGTCGTTGAGTTCAACCACGCCCATTCCGATGGAGCTCAAGTCGGCTTGAACGCTGGCGATGTTCCATTCCGTATCGCTCACCTCGACTTCCAAGTGAGCGATGGCACCACCTTCTCCAAGGGCCAGCCCCTCACGGAGCCTGAGTTCACCAATGGTGGGTGGGTTGTTCTCATCCTCGCTCACGATTTCGGGGGAAAGCACACGCTCAAGCACCTGTGTCTCCTGCAGGACAACCGTTTCGTTTTCATCACCAAACGGCAGGGCCAATTGACGGTCAACGCTTGAAAGCAAACCCTTCAGTGGGCCGACCGAAACGATGGCTCCACTTGCGTTTCCAGATTCGCCGCTTCCCTCGTAAACGCCCGTCCATTCGATGACCGTGAGGTTGTGACCGTCGCGGGGGTCCAAACGCGTCTCACCGGCATGCACGGTCAGGGAGATGCCGTCCTGTTCGCTGAGACGGAGCCGGTCGTTGGGGTGCATGGGGATAGGCATCCATCCCGTTTCGCGCCCGACGGTGAGGTCGCCCAAGCCCTCCTCTGAGGAAGGGGGTGTAGCGTTTTGTTGAATTGGGCTGTGTTCCGGTAGTTCATCACCCTCGGAAGCATCCGGTCCCGTTTCTCGCCAAACGAGACGTACCGTGCGGTTGTCCCACTCCGACTGGATCACCTGGTAATCCCATGTCTCGTTGTGCGTTGCCCCAACACCTGCACCGTCGAAGAAATTCCCTCCGTTGACGCCCGTGATGTTGAACCATGATTCTTGGAAAATGACGTTCACGAGGAACGGTTGGCCGGTGGCATTGGCTTGCTCCCCTGTCGTTTCGATGCTTCGTACTACCCCAAAGGACCCTTGCACGTCACCGGTCAACGTGCCATCGACATGGAGGTCGTCAATGAGCGTGGTGCCGTTCTCAATTTTGGTATGGAGGTCAAGGATGGTGCCGTTGACCTGAACCGAAGCGTTCTCATCTTGGTCAGCAAATCCGAACGTACCGCCACCGTACAATTCCTCGAGGTGTTCGGTACGTACGCCTTCTTCCCAGCGCTCCAAAGAGGTGAATCCATCGAGGGAGACATCCAATCTGCTGCCGTCCTCGATGAGCAGAAGATCGGCCATCGCCTCAAATTGGGTGTGCTGCAAGACCCGCTCACCATCGACATCGCGATACTCGAAAAAGAACACAGCGAGTTCCCCGTCGATGTTCAACGAATCGTTCTCGCTACCGACTTCAGAGACGTTGAGAACGCCCGTGGCCTCGAGCAACAGGTGTTCACCCACCGTTCCTTCAAGATAGGAACGGTTCAGAAGTGCTTGGGAGACGTCCGCTTGGACCACCGTTTCTGTATCACCATCGACGAGGGTTGTTTGCAAACTTCCAAAGCCCCGTGCATCGAAGACTTGGCTGACCAGCATGCCACCCACGATGGTCTCGTTTTTCCAAAGTTGCGTGAGGACAAGGTCCAAGTCGCTTTCACCGTCCTCTGTGGTTTCAAGCGTTTGGAACGTGCCGTTGCCCAATTCCCATGACGAGAGGGTCTGCCCAACGCGTTCCTGCCAGCCTTGACCGGTGAACGCCAAGGCAAAGCGCTGGTCGCCCTCCTCGTTGGTGTAGGATTGGTCGATCTCCCATGTCGTGGAGAGCATCACTTCATGGTCGTCCATGGGTTGATTCCACCGACCAATTTCCATGGTTCGTCCACTGGAGATGTCAACTGCATCGCCGTTGTGTGACAAGATGTTGACATCGAGTTCGACGACATCCGCCCACTCGAGGCTGGTGTTGAACGTCACCAGCGCTGTTCGCAAACTGTCTTGGCTCCCCCAGACAATGCTCTGTGTGGATGGCAGGAAGGTTTCGTTGCGTTCATGGTGCAGCGTCACATCAATGGTATAGGTTCCGTTGTCGGAAAACGTGAGCAAGTAAGCATGGGCCACGTCCGTGGTACCATCGCCAACCCAATGGGTCGTGATGGTGACGCTTGGCGCATCGTTGGTCTCCGCTTGTATCGGTGCCAGCGAGACCAAGAACAGGCCCACCAAAACGAGTGCAGCGCTTCGACGTCCGACGTTCATGCATTGAATGTGGGCCGACTCCCCTTCAAGACTTTGGGTAACTTGCCTCCTCTAAAGGTCAAGAACATAGGCAAACAACATGGGCAAAACAATGCTTGCATCGCTTTGTATGTTAAAGCGTGGCGTTTCGGCACCGAGTTTACCCCAGGTGATCTTCTCGTTGGGTGGCGCACCAGAGTAGCCGCCGTATGAGGCGGTAGCATCGGTGATTTGAGCGAACCAAGACCAGAGAGGGACCGTTCTTTCCCCCAAATCTTGGTGAAGAAGTGGAACCACGCAGATAGGGAAATCACCAGCGATCCCACCTCCGGATTGAAGAAACGCCAATGGCGAAGTGGATGCACGGTAGAACGACATCAACGAGGTCATGTAGTGTGTGCCGCTGAGAACAATCGAAGGATGGAGTTCGCCTTTAGAGCAGCGGGCGGCGAAAATATTGCCCAAGGTTGAATCCTCCCATCCAGGAACGAAAAGAGGGAGGTCGGCTTTTGCGGCGGCGAGCAGCCAAGAGTTGGCGGGGTCGGCTTGGTACGACGTTTCAAGGACATCGCTGCGAAGAAGTTGGTAGAAGTACTCGTGGGGAAGTGCGGCGTGCCCGTCCAACGTGGCTTGCCTCCACAGAGCCATCATGTGTTGTTCAATGGCCCGAATAGCTGCTTCTTCGGGGATGCATGTATCCGTCACCCGATTCAATCCCTGTTCCAAGAGCGCAAGTTCGTCGGCTGGTGAAAGGTCCTCGTGGTTGGCGATGCGAACATAATGGTCGTGCGCAACGAGATTGAACAGGTCTTCCTCAAGATTGGCGCCGGTGCATGAAATCGCAGCGATATGGCCGGAGCGAATCATCGCAGCGAGGCTCCTACCAATTTCGGCGGTGCTCATGGCACCGGCCAGTGTCAAAAACACCTTCCCACCGTTCTCGAGCAGTGCGGTCAACGACATTGCTGCCTCCTGTAGCGTCCCTGCATTGAAGTGACGAAAGTGCTCGTCAACAAAGTCACGTACACCCATGCATCACACCTCGGTGAGAAATCGTTCAACACGGTCACGGCGCACCAGATGCAATGCTGGCATGCCCTTGCACAAGGCTTCGTGAATGAAATCAGCAAGAGCGTCAGGATCGCTTTCACCGCAGGTAAAACAGTCCAAAGCGAGCATGCCACGGTCAGCGTAATGGTGAGCGGTAACGTGGCTCTCATCGATGAGGACCACGGCTGCGAAACCTGGAGGAGACGTGCTTCCGTCAAAGGGTTCCGCATGTGCATGGACTTCGGTGGCCTCACTTTGAGCGACGGCATCTCTCATCACGGAGAGCACCCAATCATGAGCATCCTCACCATCGAAAAAGGCGCCTGTATAGTCCATGAACACATGCGACCCTTTGACATGGTGTTCGGTCATGCTTTCACCTCTCGCTCCGCCGTTTGGTTGTGTTGATCAAGATGCCGAATGTGTCTTTTCATCAAAATCCGAGAAAAACGTGCACTGCCCTTCCGACCGAAGGGGTGCTGATGAAGCCTTCCAACGTCCCTCACGTTTCGCCAAAAGATGCGATGCAATGATTTTGGTTGCCAAACAAGCCGCCGTAAACTGGGTCAACGGTGTGTCTGCTTGAGGAACAATTTCGTTCACATCGGCACTAATGATGACCGCATTTGGGTTCCCGAACAGCGTTTCTATCGTCTCCACCGCTTGCCAATACGACAAACCTCCGGGGACAGGGGTGCCCGTGGCTGGCACCAGCGAGCCGTCAAGCCCGTCGATGTCCAACGTGAAGTGAACAGGACCTTCCAGCGCCCTCAATGCTTCAATCCAACGCTGCCACACGAGGCCACCTGTGTGAGGGTGTTGGGTGTCTTTGGCAAAAAAGGTGGAAATCCTCGAATCCGATTCAATACGATCGGCCTCTTCTTTACAGTAGGCACGAACACCAGCTTGGTACAGCGCACCAATGCCCACATCAAGGCTTCGAGCGGCGGCGCATGCGTGGGAAAAAACCTCTCCGTCAAGCGATGATCGGAGGTCTGCGTGGGCGTCGAGTTGAACCACTGTTACCTTTGTGAGGTCGCCTTGAACGAGCGGGTGTGCCCGAGCAGCATGCAGAACTGGCGGCAAGATACCGTGTTCTCCGCCGAGGAAAAGCGGGAACTGCTGCCCGTTGAAAAATGGCCGAACATGGTCTGAAAGTTCATCCAGTTGACCACGCAACGTAGAAGCAGAACCTTCCCAAACATCGGCCGTGTGCAAAACGGCTCCAGCGGGTAAGGCCTCACCCAATGCATCGTCGTACAACTCAACCTGTCCACTCGCTTCAATGCAGGCACTTGGTCCGCCCTCTGTACCTGTGCCGTAGGAAGTCGTCAATTCAAATGCCAATGGAACAACGGTGACATCCGCTCCACCATCCAAGGCAGGTAAGCCAAGGAAGGTACCCTCAACGAAGGTATCGGACATGGTACAGCGTGGCCCTCGCCCCCTTCATCATCTTGCCGATGAGAACAACGTGACGTGATTTCCGCACATAAAGGGCGTGTTTCATGAAATCGCGTGAAACACTTAATATGGGTCGGTGACCAATATAATATAGCAACGGGAACCGAAACAACGCGGTTCACGGCAGGTGGGGAGGCGAATCAAATGGGGATGACACTGGCAGAATTGACACGCGCAATTCAGCAACATATTGACTTGGAAATGGATACAGAAGTTGCCCAAGGCATGGCGGAACACGCCCTTGGATTCTTTGGGTTCTACAATCGAATCATCGACAACGCTCTTGAGCCAACCGATCGAAACCTGTTCTACATGTTCCAAGATTACGACCTCCTGACGACCGAATCCGAAGAAACCACCCTCTGGGATGGCCGTGAATGGCGCATCCATTACTGGAAGTTCAAGCCCGACCTCCGAGAACGTGTCGAGGCCTACATGCAACGGAACCTCCAGGAAGAAGAGATCGATCCGTTCGCAGATATTTACTCCACGGATGGCCCAAGCATTTGGACGCGAGAAGGTGAGAAGGTCAAGAACCCGAACGCCTTCACCTCCGACTGGTAAGTTCACCCCATGCAAGCGTTTTTCTCTTGGCGCCGTGACGGGTAACCATGCGAGTAGCCATCGGCTTGGTTGTTTGCATGTTGCTGGCCTCCGTTCCAGCAGCCAGCGCCCAATTTGATCCTGCCATCAATAACGCATGGCCGGGCGATCCGGTGGACAGCCATGTCCACATGACATGGGCGGCCCTCACCATGGAGGTCAACGAGTGGGCCGATGAAAATCCCGACATCGTGGACTTGGTCAGTGCAGGCAATTCTGAGCTCGGTCGTGCCTTGTGGGTTGTTCGACTCTCGGATTGGTCCATGGAGACCAAAGCCAACGGTTCGGCCAAAGAAATCGTCTACATCGACGGTGGCCATCACGGAAACGAATACCTCGGTACAGCCCTTGCATGGTTGTCTGCAAAATGGTACATCAACGGATGGAATGACGGTAACGAGGAAGCCATCGATGTCCTTCAGAACAATGAATTGCACATCCTCATCATGCTCAATCCCGACGGTAATGATATCGACACACGGTGGAACATCAATCAGGTCGATCTCAATCGGAATTACGACCATTATTGGAACACCTGCCCCACCACCCAACCTGGGAGCAGTGCCTTCAGCGAAGCAGAAACGGCAGCCAATGCGGCTTACATCGATGCGCATGTTACCGACGCTGACCTCTATGTCACGATGCACACCGGCGTTTGGATCATTCTCTACCCTTGGGGCAAATGGCCTGAACAGCCACCTGACTGGGAGTTGTTCTGGAGCATCCGAGACACCGTGAACGCAGGCATCTCCGATATCCCCATACAAAACGCCAACCAAGGACTGTACCCCAACTGCGGTACCAGCAGAGATTACGGTTATGGCAAAATGGGATTCCCAACCTTCACGTTTGAGACCGATGACGAGCAATTCGTTCCGGGCAGTTTTGAGAACATCAACGAACGCCTTGCTGAAGAGATGGACGTGATGCGTTACCTCATCAGCAACGTCTGGTATTGGCGAGCTCGCCTCGTGGTTCAGTCCATCGCCATCGCAGAAGACACGCTGACCGTCGACATCGTCAACCAAGGCCAAGCATCCACCGCCAATGCAAGCCTCGAATACCACAATGCCGCAGGTGAAGTTCTGTGGGCATCGCCCATGTTTGGCGTCAACGCAAGCAACAGCACAAGCGTTGCGTTCACGGTCGATCAAGACATCTTCGATACGCAGGGCATGTGGAACTTGAATTACCAAAAGCGGGTGATCAACGCAGCCAAGTGGGTCAATGAAACCATCAACGCTTCCGTTGTCGATTTCTCGGATTCTGAAGAAGGAGGGTTTCTCATCGCCTATGGAGTCTTCAATCCAATTTCCGTCGTTTTTGCCATGATCGGTATCAGCGTGTGGCTGCAACGCAAAGAGGTTGCAGAACAAGAAGATGGTTCGTGCGATGAGCGCCTTTGCAAACGCGTCGTCAACCCGTGAAACGCCTCCCTTAGGGCAGACCTCACGGGACGAGGTTTGAAGTGGGGTCGCTCGTTGGGTTTGGCAAGTGATAGCATGCAAGTGACCATCAGTTCAGGAAACAACATCAACGGAACCCTCGTATTGCCCCTTTTCCAAGGAGAAGAAACCCTCCCCGAAGTCGTTGAAGGCATACCCGCCTCGCTCAAGGGTCAAATCAACCGCGTCCTCGCAGACGGCGATTTCAAAGCCAAAGCCAACGCAACCATGACCCTGATGGGCACCGACGGCGGCAAGGCCATGCTCATCGGATTGGGGAAGGAAGACAAGTCCGACAACCATGTCTACCGAGAAGCCGGTGCAACGGTCGTCGCATCTTGCAAGAAAGTCCACGGCAACGAATTGACCGTGATGTTCCACGGCGCAGACATCAACAACATGACTGCGTTTGCTGAAGGCATGATGCTTCGTGATTACCGTTACGACCTTTACAAGAAAAAGGACGATGACGATGAACAACAAAACCTCTCGGCACGCATCAATTGCGAAGAAGGCGATGCTACCGAACTCTCTGCGGCCATTGACCGAGCGGCCTCCATCGTCAGCGGCGTTCATCTTTCACGTGACCTCGGAAACTGCCCTCCCAACGACATGTACCCGATGGCCTTTGCCACGAAAGCGGAGCAGTGGGCCAACGACTACGACAACGTCAAGGTCGAAGTGATCGACTACGAAGCCGCCAAGCGCCACGGCATGGGCGGCCTTGTCGCCGTCGGCATGGGCTCGTCCCGCAAACCCTGCATGGTGATCTTTACACTCAACGGCGACCTCAAAGGACGTCATCCTCTCTTGGTCGGTAAGGGAATCACCTTCGACACCGGCGGTATTTCCCTGAAGCCTGGCGCCAACATGGACGAGATGAAGTACGACATGGGCGGTTCAGCCACCGTGTTTGGAACCATGCAAGCCCTCGCTTCAAGCGGTTATGCTGGAAAGGTGGTCGGCATCACCTGCATGGCAGAAAACATGCCCGCTGCCAACGCTCAGCGCCCCGGCGACGTCATCACCACGCTCTCGGGCAAGACCATCGAAGTGCTCAACACCGATGCCGAAGGACGCTTGGTTCTCGCTGACGGACTGTGGAAGGCTGGAACCGATTTCGACCCCGAATACATCGTCGACTTTGCAACGCTAACAGGCGCTTGTGTTGTCGCCCTTGGCCACGAGGCCACCGGTCTTTGGTCCAACGACGACGACTTCCGAACACGCATCCATGAAGCCGGCAACGACGTCGGTGAACTCGCTTGGCCCATGCCACTCCTTCCCGCCTTCGAGAAGGAGATGACCGATTCCAAAATCGCCGACACTCGCAACCTCGGTGCAGGTCGCTGGGGTGGCGCCAACACCGCCGCTGCTTTCCTCAAGCAATTCGTTCCAAACCGTGACGAAGGCGAGGACGCCGAGCAGATTACCTGGGCTCACATGGACATCGCGGGAACCTACTGGGGAGCAAAGACCAACAAAATGGTTGGACACGGTGCCACCGGCATCCATGTGCGAACCATGGTTCGCCTCATCACCGGTGAGTAAAGG
>MDTE01144540.1_pt1 | contig 11655 bp, 11 predicted proteins | sample 811231 | NCBI WGS metagenome assembly MDTE01 (sample SAMN05326651, study PRJNA326480) | marine metagenome | isolation source: seawater | place: Indian Ocean: Red Sea | collected 2010
CCGCCGCAACGAAAAACGCGCCGCCAGGAAGCTTCTTGCGATCACCTTCCATCAGTCGGATCTGGTCCTGTTCGCGTCCGACGAAGCGAACGTCACCCATGCCATCGCGCTCGAACGCGTCCAGTCCGGCATCGCCATAGAACGATATGCCTGTCGCGATATAGGGCACGGTCAGTCCGATATGCTGAGGATTTGTCGCGCTTACGAGAGCCCCCCGCAGCCCATACCGTTTGGTATGGAAAAACTACGGAGTCCAGCGCCCGCCGGGTATTGATATATCGCCTAAACTCGGCGCCGGCAGGGCCGCCGAAACCGGTTCACCCCTTCTCTTCCAGCGCCTTAACCAGCTCCCGCGCCGCAGCGAGCAGCGGCTCCCGGTGAACATCGTCGATCGGATGCTTCTCGGAAATTTCCAGTGCCGTTTCCTTGATGATGTCGGCGAGCAGGAAGTAGTGGAGATGCACACTCGCGATCCGGCTCTCCTCTCCAGCATAGATCAGCTTGAGGAACACCTCGTCGTCTGCCGGCATCTCAAAGGCAACATCGCGTCGGAAAGTACCTCTGTAGAGCCGGTTCGGCAGATCGATCGCCACTTCGGCTTTGTCCATGATCGGATGCTCGCTCATCGTTCAGTCCCGCCTGTCTCTCAACCGGTCAACTCGCATCGACTGCGCGCACAACCTATGATGCAAGCAACCGCACGGCGTCTCCCGACGCATTGCGCTGCGTCAAAGCTTGCCTGCCCCTGCGACTGGACACGCCATGAAAGCCATCATCATTCCCGTTACCCCCTTTCAGCAGAACTGCTCGCTGCTCTGGTGTACCGAGACTAACAAGGCCGCCGTGATCGACCCCGGCGGCGAAAACGAGAAGATCGAAGCGGCGATATCGGAGCAGGGTGTCGAAGTTGAGAAGATCCTGCTGACCCACGGTCACATCGATCATGCCGGCGGCGCGGCCGACCTGGCAGAAAGCCTCGACTTGCCGATCGAAGGACCGCACGAGGAAGATCTGTTCTGGATCGACAAGCTGGACGAACAGGGCGTGCAATTTGGCGTGGCAGGCGGGCGCACCTTTACCCCTGACCGCTGGCTCGATCAGGGCGACACGGTGAGCGTCGGCAATCTGACATTCGAGGTGCGGTTCTGCCCCGGCCACACGCCCGGACACATCATCTTCTTCGAGCCGGTGTCCCGGATCGCATTCGTCGGCGATGTTCTGTTCCAGGGTTCGGTCGGCCGGACGGACTTTCCCCGCGGCGACCACGATACGTTGCTCGCGTCCATCCGCGACCAGCTTTGGCCTCTGGGCGACGATGTGACGTTCGTGCCCGGCCACGGCCCAGCATCGACGCTGGGTCACGAGCGTCAGACCAACCCGTTCGTGCGGGAGATCTGATCCCGCGACTTACCTGTTCTGGGTAATCGGCTCCGTGCGCGGCGTGAAGAAGCCCGGCAACTCGCTTTCCTTCAACCCTTCGTACAGGCAGTGCTTCTTCGGGTGAGCCTCATACTGTTCATCCGGCGAAGCATCCATGGCCGGCGTGGTCGGGATTCACCCCTCGCAATAGGCCTTCAGCGTTCGTAGCGGTGGTTCGCCCTTGATCGATTCATAGAGTTCGACCGCCGCGTCGATCTTCGCCGCCTCGGCCTCGGCGACCAACACGACCGAGCCTTCCGAGCCCATGGCGCCACCGCCGCCCACATGGGTCACATCCTCGATCCCAAACAGGATCTGCAGAGCCTGCACTTCAGTGATCACCTTGGCGTTGGTCACCGGCATCATCCCCGTGCGCTGACCGGCATGATAGTAAAACGTGTCCTGGCCCATGTGCCGAGCCGCCTCGGTGACCGACGGAATGAGCTTCTCGAGCCCAATCGGGATGATCAGATGGCCGCCGCGCGCCGCCATGATCCCCATTGCGAAACCGATCGTGCCGCAGCCAGGGTGGGCGCAGAATACGCCGGCGTTGAAGTCGGCATCGACTGCATTCCCGCCCTTGATGAAAACGCTGGTATCGTCGAAGTTACGCAACATCTCGTCCATGCGCGGTGCCGGCGGTGTCAATTCACCCTTCACCAAATGGATGATCGGCGGTTTTTCCTCCGGCTGTGTCTGGCATAGCACATGGTTGATCACCTGGCCCGACAGGTAGAACTGCTTGTAAGGCACCTCGCCCATCACCTCTTCGGCCACGAACACGTTGGTAGAACCATGAGCGATGATCATCTCGCCGTTCGCATAGGCGTTGCGCACCTCAGGCAGGGCCGCGACGGCCTTGCCGATGATCCGGCGACCCTCCCATGGTGTGAAAACGAACGACGCGCGCAATTTGCGCATTTCAGAATGTCTCGATGATCGTGAACTAGTTCCGGCCGACTGAACCGGTAGACCCTCCTTCTAGCACGCTTTGCCACCGTCCCGCCAAGGCAAGCCTTTTCTACCATAGCCCGAACGCGTAACGTCGCGCCGCCGATTCACACCATGGGCGGCGAGCCCGGAAGATGGAGATTGGACAATGAAGATTGGTCTTTGCGGCACGGGGCGCATGGGTACGGCGATGGCCGAACACCTGATGGAGAAGAAGCACAGGTTGACGGTCTGGAACCGGACACCGAGCAAAACAAGAACGCTTGTGACCGCCGGCGCGGACCGGGTCGACACCCCGGCCGAGGTGTTCGACCACGCCGATTTGGTCATCTCGATGTTGATCGACGACAAGGCGGCCAAGGCGGTCTACGAAGGCCGCGACGGCATTCTCTCGCGCAACCTCAAGGGCAAGTTCGTGATCGAGATGAGCACTATGATGCCCAAGACGACCCAGCGACTGGAGAAACTAGTGGAGGCCAAGGGAGGTGCATTCCTGGAATGTCCCGTCGGCGGTTCCACCGCACCGGCTCGTACCGGCAACCTTATCGGCATGGCCGGCGGCACGCCGACCGCCTACAAACGGGCCCAGCCTGTCCTCGAACAGCTTTGCAAGCGGGTCGATCGTGTCGGCCCGGTCGGCGCGGGTGCGACCATGAAGCTCGCGATCAACCTGCCCCTGCTCACCTACTGGGAGGCCCTCGGCGAGGCCATTGCCCTGATCGAAAAAGCCGGCATCAATCGCAAGCTGGCCGGGGATATCTTGGCGGACTCGAGCGGCGCGGCGCGCGTGGCAGCCCTCCGCATTCCATGGAACATGGCAGCCATCGGCGGCAACGTGCGCAAGGGTGGCGGCTTCGATGTCGCCGGCGGCGCTAAGGATGCCACCCAAATGTGCAAGCTGGCTGCCCAGTACGGGTTCGATGCACCCGCGATCAACGCGACGCGGCGGTCCTATCAGGCCGCAGTTGCGGATGGCTGGGGCGAGCGGGATTTCGCCCTGCTGCCAGCCTGGCGTGTGGCCCAGAGCAAGAAATGCAAACCTAGGAAAAAGGGCCGTTGAATCCGGAGCCGCGCGCCATATCTCAATTGACGAGCAGTCAACGTTCCGAGTGTGAACTTTCATGACCGATGCAATCGAACTTGTGATCAAGGCTGGCCCCCAAGATATCGGGGGATTCGCGGTTGCGCGCGCGCTGACCTTCGCGAACCGGCGGACCGTCGGATCTTTCATCTCCCTCGACCGGGTGGGCCCGGCGGAATTTCCGCCCGGCAAAAGTATCGACGTGCGGCTGGACCCCAGGGAAACCCTGCGGGTGACCAACCAACGTCCCGAACCGGCAATCTATGTGGTCGGGGACGACAGCGAGATCGAGCTCGCCGAAGGTACCGATATCGAAGTCTCAGCGCTAAGGGATGCGCGAATTCTGTTGCTGGGCGGCGAACTTGTCGACGGAGAACATCACATCTGGTGCAACTTCGTCTCCAGTTCAAAGGAGCGCATCAAGCCGGCCAAGGCGGACTGGAAGGAAGCTCGTTTCGGCAAGATCGCGGGGGATGACAAGTTCGTCCCCCTGCCTGAGAAATAAGCCTATGCCGCACCACGCGATTGCCATCACCATGGGAGACCCCGCCGGGGTCGGCCCCGAAGTAATCTGCAAGGCACTCGCGGAACTGCCGGCGGACGAGCGTAGCGACATTGCCGTGATCGGCTCCCTGCCTGTCCTCGAGCGGGCCAACAAACTCTGCAGTACCGAACTAACCTTCGGCAACTCAGGTATTCACGTCATCGACCTGCCGACCGAAGGCGTCGAGGAGGTGCCCACCGGCGCCGTCTCAGCCGCCGCGGGCGAAGCCGCCTATGCCTATATCGTCAGGGCCGCGGAAATGGCGAAGGCCGACGAGATCGGCTCCATCGTCACGGCGCCCATCAACAAGGCGGCGCTCAACGCTGCCGGTCATCACTATGACGGCCATACCGGCCTGCTCAGCCACCTGGCGGGCGATATCAAGCCCTGCATGCTCCTCGCCTCAGCGGCCCTGTCGACGATACATGTCTCGGCCCACGTGTCCCTGGAAGAAGCGATCCGGCGTTGCACGAGCGCGCGGGTTCTGGAGGTGATCCGCGCCGGGGACAGCCACTTCAGGAGGCTCGGCACGGCTCAACCGCGCATCGCCGTGGCCGGCCTCAACCCCCACTGCGGAGAAAACGGGCTGTTCGGCAAAAAGGATGACACCCAGATCGCCCCTGCGGTTGCCGCGGCGCGCGACGAAGGCATCGACGTCACAGGGCCGTTATCGGGCGACACGGTCTTCGCGCGGGCCCATCACGGTGAATTCGACCTGGTGGTTGCCCAGTATCACGACCAGGGCCACGCACCGGTGAAGCTGATCGCCTTCGATACGGCAATCAATGTGACGGTGGGTCTACCCTTCGACCGCTGTTCGGTCGACCACGGCACCGCCTTCGACATCGCATGGACCGGCAAGGCCGATCACACAAACATGCTGGCCGCCATCGCCTATGGACGCCGATTGGCGGCGGCGAAAGCCGCCTAAACGAACTTCTACCCCCCGATCACACCCGCCGGGCCCTTCTGGGCATCCGACAATCCGGCAGGTGCGCCCACCCGTTCGGGCAGGTTGAAGCCGCCCTCGACCTGCGCGACATAGGGACCGACGCCGTCGCGTTCCGGAACGAGGATTTCACGCTGGTAATCGTCGGCGAATTTCCCCACGAAGACGTCGTTGATCCAGTCAGCCAGGTATCCGTAAAAGTCGATCCCGCCGAAGTTCGGTCGGTTGCGCGGATTGTGGAAGTCGTTCTCGATAACCCAGAGCTCCTTCGGAGTGGGCACCTTTTCGTAGATCGGCAGCACCGTTTCGAGCGGCGCCAGCGGGTCGTACTCGCCCGTCACTTGCAACGCCGGGCACCTCACGTCGCCGGCAATATCGTCGAGCACCATTTGCGCGGCAAATTCGTCGAATTCGTCCTCGTCGTGGATACCGGCCATATACATGAAAACCTGTTTGAAGCGCGGTGAGGCCTGCTCGAAGATTGCGGTCTTCGGGCCATAACAGGCCGCCGCGGTGGCCACAGCCTTGACCCGCTTATCCAGTGCCGCCAACCGCATCCCCCAATATGAGCCCATAGAGAAGCCTGACACGGCAATCCTATCGGGATCGACCTCGGGGCGCTCGCACAGATAGTCGATGGCGGCTGAACCCGCCCGTTCGTAGTTGTCCAGCGTCACACGGATCTTGCGGATATTGCTGGTCCCCTGCCCCGGTCCGTCGAGATGCAGGCAGTTTAGGCCGCGATTGACGAAGGGGTGGTTGAGCGGGTCGACGAAGGCTTCCTTAGTCATGTCCATGCCCGGGCAGAACACCACCGTCGGCGCGCGCTCCGCACCCGGTACCATGTGCAGCACGCCCTGGATGTAATTGCCCTCAAACGGAATTTCGACCCGCTCGATCGGGTGGGAGGCATACGCCATCACCTTGTCGAAGCATTTGAGCAACATGCCGTGCAGGTAAATCTTTTCGGGGTTGTCGTCTTCAAAGATCGTATGCTGGGCCTCCCGGTAATGCTCGCTGGCAACCCAGTAGAGCTCGGCCGCGGTCTCGGTATGCCCCGCCTTCTCAGCCGCTTCGGCAATGGCAACGACATGACGTGCGTGCTTGTCCACGACCCGGTGGATCTGGGCATAGGACTTTACCTCGGGCGGCACCACCCGGTTGTCATAGGCGAAATTCTGGACACGGCCCGTGGTCTTGATGATCCAGTCGAGCATCCACTGCTGATTGTCGCGACGGCGTTCGGTTTGTTTGGACATTTGGCTCCCCCTCATTCGCGCCGCCACGGCCTTGCGTGGCGGTTTCCTGCATGTCTCTATACAGAGCCAGCGGAGGCCTGAACAGCCACCGAGAAGAGCGCAAAAACGCCCAACCACCCCATCACGTCCCCCATCCAGATGAGCTCCACACGCGACTTCAAACTAATCATCGTCTTGGCGTTGATCGCCGGGCTCGGGCCGATCACGATTCACGTCATCCTGCCGGTCCTGCCGACCATCCAGTCCGTGTTCGTGGCGAGCAGCGCGGTGACCCAGTTCACCCTCACTCTCGGTGTCGTGGCGATGGCGTTTTCGACCATCGGATACGGGCCCGCAGCGGACCGTTTCGGCCGCAAGCCCGTATTGGTCTGCGGCCTGGTGTTGTTCATCGTCGGCAGCGGAATCTGCATCTGGTCGCCGAGTATCGAGATGCTGATCATCGGGCGCATCATCCAGGCGATCGGGGGTGCTGCGGGGATGGTGGTCAGCCGGGCCATCATCCGAGACCTGTTCAGCCGCGAGGATTCCGCCCGCGTCATCGGACAGGTCATGTCGGTGGTAGTGATCTCACCAATTATATCGCCGGTAATCGGCGGCTTTATAGTTCAATTCGCAGGCTGGCAGTTCGTCTTCATCCTGACCGCTATCATGGGAATCCTGACTCTGGTCTTCGCGATTCCCGCGATCCACGAAACCCGTGTCGCGAACAGCCAGACGACTAGTCTCGCCCAGACGTTCCGGGCGATCCCGCTACTGCTCCGCACGCCCGCGTTTCTTGCCTATGCATGCTATGCCGGATGCGGCATGGGCATGTTCATGGTCGTCGCTGGCGGTGTTCCGTTCCTGATGGCCGGTGTGTTTGATCGTTCACCGTCCGCATTCGGACTGTTCTTCATGACGATGAGCGCCAGCTTCCTCGCCGGCACATTCATCAGCTCCCACATCACGGTCAAGATCGGGCTCGATCGAATGGTCCGGATCGGCAGCACGGGCGCCATGACGGCAACATTGGTGATCCCGGCCTTGTTCCTGGCCGGCGTTCAATCACCCTGGGCGATTTTCGTGCCCGGCGCCTTCGTCGGGGCTTTCCACGGTCTCGCCATGCCGAACGCACAAGCCGGTGCGGTTAGCGTCAATCCACAACTCGCCGGATCTGCCTCTGGGCTGACCATGTTCCTGCAGATGTCGATCGGTGCCGCGTTTGGACAGGCCGCAGGCATGGTGCCGCATGACACAGCCGTACCTATCGCAATGTTGATCGGGATCGCAGGAGTTGGCGGATTTCTTGCCTACAATGCGACCATGTTCCTTTCCCACCGGAGATCATCATGAAAAACTCTCATCTCAGTCTCAACCCTGCTACTCGGACTGTCCCTGCTCGTCCCTTTCCTAGAAGCGCAGGTCCCGCCGAGCGGCACCGCGATCGAACAATATGAAGGCCTGTTTCGTGCGGCGGCCGATGACGACACGGCAGGGATCGAACGTCTGGTTGCGTCGGGCGCCCGGCTCAATGCCCGCGACGGACGCAAACGCACACCCTTGATGGTCGCGGCCCATCTCAAACAGTTTGACGCGGCCGGCGCGCCGCTCGGCCATATCAACAACCTCAACTAAAGCGCATTGATCGAGGCAATCGTTATCGGCAATGAAAGGCCCCGGCACGTCGCCACCGTGCGCGCACTGGTGACCGCGGGCGCGGATATAAACGTCGCCGACGGGGTGATGCAGGCAACCTGGACGCAAGGCGCCGCCGGGTAGTTCATCGACATGAGCGGGAAGGGCTTCGAGAAAGGTGTCAAGATCCACCATTTTCTCGGCCGCCATTCCCCTGATTTCGCCGGTGACCTAGCCGTCGGGCAAACCAAGATGACCATCAACCAGCGTGCGCTGGTCCACGATGTGGAAGTGGATGTGGTCTGCACCGGACGGTTGTACGACTTCATTGCCCGACGCGATGGCCGCTCGGGGGTCGTTCTAGGGCAGCCGATTTACGAAATCGACCGCATGAAAGTGGTCACCCCCAACCAGCGTATCGAACTGGACGAGACACTCTTGAACCAGCTCCCCTGCGGCTATCGCCACCTCGCCTATCTTCAGTCGCTCATCGGGTATGACGTGAAAAAGGATATGCCCGGGCTGACGGGGCCAGAGGTCGAGGCATTGTATGCCCGTGGACAGGCATGGCTCGACGGCGCGGACTCGCCGTTTTGATTTCGAGCCGGTAGTCTGTCCTGCGTTATTTCTGGAAGGAACCAAAACATGCAATTCGGAATCGGCCAGTCTGTCCAGCGCAAGGAAGACCCCAAGTTTCTGACCGGGCGCGGACGTTATGTCTCTGACATCGAACTGCCGCATCAGACACATGCGGTTTTTGTCTACTCCCCGCACGCGCACGCAGATCTTGGGGCGATCGACACATCGGCCGCCAAGGCTGCACCCGGTGTCGTGGCCGTCCTGACCGGCCTGGACTATGCCGGAGACGGCATGGGACCGACGGGCGGCGTAATGCCTGAAGACATGGGCGGGCCGCCGGGACATCGCACGGCGCACATGCCTCTGGCGGTCGACCGGGTCCGGTTCGTCGGTGAGCGCGTCGCCGTGGTGATCGCAGAGACCGAGGCCCAGGCGCGCGACGCGGCCGATCTAATCGAAATCGACTACTCCGAACTGCCCGCCACCGTCATGGCGGAAGATGCCGTCAAGGACGGCGCGCCCCTCGTCTACGAGGAGGCGATCAACAATGTCAGCTTCACGCTCAGACTTGGTAACGGCGATGCGGCCGACGAGGCCATCAAGAACGCGCACCATGTGACCCGCATAAAGCTGCACAACAATCGGCTCGATGCGATGACTATGGAGCCGCGCGGGTGCAATGGCGAATACGACATCAGCAACGGGCGCCTAACCTTCTATACCAGCACCCAGAATGTGCACGGCATTCGCCAGGGACTGGCCGCGCAGAACCTGAACGTTTCCGAAAGCCAGATTCGCGTCATTGCCAAGGATGTGGGCGGCGGCTTCGGGATGAAGGGGCATGTGTATCCCGAAGAAGCCGTCGTGGCCTGGGCGTGCAAGCGGATCGAGCGCCCGGTGAAATGGATTGCCACGCGTAGCGAATCCTTGATGGGCGACGATCATGGCCGGGACCAAACAGTGGAAGCCGAACTCGCACTGGACGCGAACGGCAAATTCGTCGCGCTGCGCTGGCACGCGCTGCACAATGTCGGTGCCTATATCGAGGGTGCGGGCGCCATTCCGGTGCTCTTCGCGGTCAAACTCGCCCCGACCGTCTACAACATTCCCAACGTGGACGTGATCAACAAGGCGGTGTTCAGCAACACGGCGCCCACGGTTCCCTATCGCGGGGCCGGTCGTCCGGAGGCGGTCTACATCATGGAGCGCCTGATCGACGCGGCCGCGCGTGAGACTGGCATGGATCGCACCGAGCTTCGACGGACCAACTTCATCACCCCGGACGAGATGCCCCATTCAACCCTGACCGGCTGGATCTACGATACCGGCGATTATGAAACCGCCATGGACAAGGCGCGCGTAATCGCCGATTGGGACGGTTACGACGCCCGCAAGGCCGAGAGCGAAGCCCTAGGCCTGAAGCGCGGTATCGGGATCGTCTACTATGTCGACAATACCGGCATCTTCAACGAACGCATGGAAATCCGCTTCGACCCCAGTGGTACTGTCACGGTCGTCTCGGGCGTACTGTCCCATGGCCAGGGCCATGAGACGACTTTCGCGCAAATGGTTTCCGAGTGGCTCGATGTCCCGCTCGAGGATGTCCGCCTAGCCCAGGCCGACACGGACGAGGTCGCCATTGGTCGCGGGACCTATGCCTCACGTTCAATGATGGTGGGCGGCAGCGCCCTTCGGGCCGCAGCCGACGAGGTGATCGAACGCGGCAAGATGTTCGCAGCACACTTCATGGAATCCGACGCCGCCGACATCGAGTTCACCGAAGGCAAGTTCGTCATTGCGGGAACCGACAAGGAAATGCCGCTCAAGCAGGTGGCGCAGATGTCCTTCATGCCCGTGCACGTTCCCTCGGAGTTGGGCGTGGGCCTCCAGGGCGTGGGTGCATTCGCGGCCGAAGTGCCGAGCTTCCCCAACGGCTGTCACATCGCCGAGGTCGAGGTGGACCCGGATACCGGCGCGGTCAAGATCGACCGATACACCGTGGTCGACGACATTGGAACGGTGATCAACCCGCTGCTCGCCCAGGGCCAGATCCATGGCGGCGTGGTACAGGGTGTCGGCCAAGCGCTGCTGGAAGATGTCACCTATGACCGCGAGAGCGGCCAGTTGATCGCGGGTTCGCTGATGGACTACGGCGTACCGCGCGCCGACCTGATGCCCGAGATCAATGTCGACTTCAGCCCGGTGTTCAGTAAATCGAATCCGCTCGGCGCCAAAGGCGTGGGTGAAGGCGGAACGGTTGCGGGCACCCCGACCATAGTCAATGCCTTACTCGATGCGCTTGCCGACTACGGTGTGCGGGAAATCGACACGCCTGTCACGCCGCAACGGGTCTGGCAGGCCATCAACGCCGCCTAGCCGAGCTCCATCTTCCGGGTGTCCATGACAGCCAGTTTGCTATGCCACCGCGAACCAGCATATTTGCTCGTGGGGAACAGTAGGCTCGTCGGGGCGGGAGCTTAGGGTTGCTATTATAGGGCAATCTTCGGATAGTAACTTGGATACAACGGTCTTCTATAAAACTAAGTCGAACAGGGAGGGTACATTGTTCAAATCGTTGAAATATCTTGCTGTAGCAGCAGCTGCATTACCGTTCGTAGCACTTGGCAATCCGGCGATCGCAAAGGATCTCGTCGTGGCCGCTGCCGGTAACCCCGGCGGTCTTGCCGTCTTTGTCGCCCAAGAAAAGGGCTTCTTCGCCAAGAACGGCGTCGACGTAAAGGTCGAAATCCGCAACACGGGAAAAGAGCTGTCCACAGGCCTGCGCGCCGGCGACTTCGACTTCGCCCCGGCTGCCTTCACCAACCTACCCGCCGCCCTCGAGCGCGGTCTGAACGTGCGCGGGATCGTCGGCTATGTCGGCGCGGCCTTCGAGAAATCCAGCTCTGACGCAGTTGTCGCCCTGGTTGCCTCCGGCGCTTCCGGCATCAACTCCGTTGCCGATCTTAAGGGCAAAAAGGTCGGCGTGACCTTCGGCTCGACCGGCGATGTCTGGCTGCGCCAGGCCCTCAAGGAAGCCGGTCTATCGATCAACGACATCGAACGCGTGAACACCCGCCCGCCGGGACTGGTTTCCGTCCTCGACACAGGTGGCGTTGACGCCATCTCGGCCTGGGAGCCGTTCGTGTTCCGTGCAACCCAGAAGGTTGCGGGCGCTAAGATCGTGAAGCGTGGCGGCGACCTCGTCTGCTTCTGCGCCTATCTCCACGGCAACCCGGACCGGGTCTACAAGGACGAAGCG
>MDTE01155218.1_pt1 | contig 11655 bp, 9 predicted proteins | sample 811231 | NCBI WGS metagenome assembly MDTE01 (sample SAMN05326651, study PRJNA326480) | marine metagenome | isolation source: seawater | place: Indian Ocean: Red Sea | collected 2010
AAATCCCTTAAAGTGTTTGCTTGTAGATAGTTGGTATGACAGCTACTTAGGAGTTGTAATTTTAGTAAGAGCTATTGATGGCAGTTTGAAAAAGGGAATGAAAATTAGAATGATGTCAAATAACACTGAACATATAATTGAGAAAGTAGGAGTGTTTACTCCAAAACCAAAAGATGTAGATAAAATTTCGTCAGGGGAAATTGGTTTCATTATTACAGGAATAAAAAATTTATCTGATACTAAAGTGGGAGACACAATATGCGATGTACAAAATCCTATAGATAAACCTCTACCAGGATTTAAACCAAGCAAACCAGTAGTTTTCTGTGGTTTATTTCCCGTAGATAATTCTGAATATCAAAAACTCAAAGATGGAATAGCAAAATTAAAACTTAACGATTCCAGTTTTTCATATGAACCAGAAGCTTCGAGTGCTTTAGGCTTAGGTTTTCGTTGCGGTTTCTTAGGTTTACTTCATTTAGAAATAGTAACACAAAGATTAGAAAGAGAATTTGATATAAATCTTATTACAACAACACCTGGTGTGATTTATAAAATTAATAAAAGAGATGGATCTACTAAAGAATTACAAAACCCAACTGATATGCCAGATCCAACTCAAATTTTATCAATTGAAGAACCCTGGATAAAAGCCACAATTATTACTCCAGATCAATATTTAGGTTCAATTATTAAAATATGCCAAGATAAAAGAGGCGTCCAAAATAATTTAACCTATTCAGGAAACCGAGCGGTGCTGAGTTATGAATTGCCATTAAATGAAGTTGTTTTTGATTTTTATGATCGACTTAAATCTTTATCGAGTGGTTATGCTAGCTTTGATTATGAAATTACTGGCTACAAAGAAGGAGATTTAGTTAAAATGGGGATACTTGTTAATTCAGAGCCTGTAGACGCTTTATCAATGATTATATTTAAAGATTTTGCTGAGTCCCAAGGTCGGCAAGTTTGCGAAAAACTTAAAGAATTAATTCCTAGACACAATTTTCAGATTCCAATCCAAGCGGCTATCGGAGGAAAAATTATAGCACGAGAAACAATTAAAGGATTTAAAAAGGATGTTCTTACAAAAATTCATGGAGGTGGAGCTCGAGATAGAAAAAGAAAACTTTTAGACAAACAAAAAAAAGGTAAAGCTAGAGCTAAACAATTTGGAAAAGTTGAAATACCACAGGAAGCATTTATTGGTGTTTTAAAAATAAATAAAGAAAATTAATTTGAAAAATGAAAAAATTATTAATTTTTGCTGCAACTTATAATGAAGCAAAGAATATAGGCCTCTTTATTGAAAAAATTTTAAAGTTAAATATAAACCTAGATTTATTGATAATTGATGATAATTCACCAGACAAAACTTGGGAAATAGTTAATGATTATAAAGAAAAAAATGAAAATATAATATTGATTAAAAGGGAAAATAAACAAGGATTAGATACTGCTCACAAATTAGCATTTAACTATGCTAGAGAACATAAATACGATTATTTTATTACTCTGGACGCTGACTTATCTCACGACCCCACTAAAATTCCAAATTTCTTAAATGAACTAGAAAAACAACCTTTTGTTATAGGATCTAGGTATATAAGAGAAGGAAAAAATGAAATGAAATTAAGAAGATACTTTTTAAGCGCGTTTGGTAATAAAATTATTAAATTTGTTTTAGGTGTTAATTGCAATGAATTTACATCTTCATATAGAGCTTTTAATTTAAATAAACTTAAAAATTTCGATATAAATAAAGTTTCTTCAAAAGGATACAGTTTTTTTATGGAGACGATTTATTTGCTAAATGTAACTGGAAATAGTATTAAACAAATTCCAATTTGCTTTAAAGATAGAGCAAAAGGAGAGTCTAAAATACCAAAAGTAGAAATATTTAGAACGTTAAAAAATTTATTTTTGTTAAAAATCAAAAAATAAAAAATGGAAAGTTATAAAAATTTATTTTACGGAAAAATTACTTTTTTTTTATTATCATTTACCTTGTTGGTAGGTTTTTTCTTAAATGAGGAATCGGCAGGTAGCGGAGGATTTATTGCTGACTTTAACAATACCTGGGGGTACGTTGAAGTACTAAGAGAATCATTTTTTGTATTGCCATCAAAATGGGTTGTTCACACCCCACTACACTTTATTATTTTATCAAAAGCTTACATTTTAATTGATAGTCAATATTTTTTGAGATTAGCTTTTTGTGTCGTTTCAATAATAATACCTTTTTTATTTTATTTATGCTTAAAAATTAATTATCCGGAAGAAAATAAAAATAATTTGTTAATCCTAGCATCCTTAACATTTTTATTTCCGTCATTTAGATCTGGAGCTATTTGGGCAAATGATCACATAACAGCTTTGTTCTTTTTTTTATTATTTTTAATTTATTTTTTAAAATGGATAAAAAAATCTGATTTTAGAAAATTAACGAATAATATTTATTTACAATTATTATTTCTGGCTTTAGCAGTTTATACTAGGCAGTATTATGCTTTAATATATATTTTTTGCATGTATCTTTATTTTAGAAAATTTAATTTAATCAATTTTTTAAAAATATCATTAGTTGTATTTATTTTTTCAGTTCCAGGTTTTTTTTTAATATATCATGACCCAATTTTGTTAAAGGCAACATTTGATGCTAAGTTACAAAACACAGTTTTGATAAACTCTTCAATATTATCTTTTTATTTAATACCAATATTTTTTTCAACTTTACTCTTTAGCAAAAGTAAAATTTTAATAGAAAAAAAAGAACAATTTATATTTTTTTTCATTTCATTAACAATAGTTCTCTTTTTATCTTTTTTCTTTGATTACAATTATAAATTGGGAGGTGGATATTTCATTAAACTTTCTTATTTACTGTTTAACAGTGAGGTTTTGTTTTTAATTACATCAGTATTTGGACTTATATTGCTATTTAATTTAGCAAAAGAAAACAATGATAATATTTTTTTAATTTTTTTAATGATTTTTGGATTTAGCGCATACATGATATTTCAAAAATACTTTGAACCAATGTTTTTCTTCATTTTTTTCTTGATGATAAAATCACAAGTAGCAAAAATTTTCTTAAATAATATAAAAAATATTTACTTTTTATTTTTTTATTTAGGTATTTATTTAATTACTGCTATTATAAATGACGTTTATAAAATAACAAAAACGATAATATAAAATTCAATGTCAGATTATAAACATCCACTTGGAAATTATAAAATTGGAATCGTAAAATTTTTTGCGCATGCCTTTAGCTCAATAAGCATGTTTTTTTTATCATTTTTATTTAAAATTGATAAAAAAAAAAATGAAATAATTATTTCATCAGCATTCTATGCGCCGTGGAAAGACGACAAAAATTTTTTTGATTTTTATAGGAAAATAAGAAACTACACTCTTTTAGACAGTAAAAGACTTTATACACTTTGGTATTTTTCAAAATCTTTAAAAAACTTAAAATTTAGTATCTTGGATATTGGGTGTTTAAAAGGGGGAGCGGGATATACAATGGCAAAAGCAAACAGTAACGGAGTAACATATCTGATCGACACTTTTGCAGGATTAACAGAAAATGAAAACTATCATAAAAAAGAACACTTTGTTTTTGAAGATGTTAATTTTGTAAAAAACAAAATTAGAGATCTTAAATTAAATAATACTAGAGTGATTAAAGCTAATTTTCCAAAAGAAATTAAAAAAAATTTTAAGACGAAAAAATTTAAACTATGCCATATTGATGTTAATACTTATAATGCAACCAAATCTTCATTTGAGTTTATAAAAAGGAAAATTGTAAAAGATGGAGTAATAATTTTCGATGATTACGGAATACATAGTACTCAAGGCGTTAAAAAATATGTTGATAGCATAATGAAAAAACACAGTAATGAATTTTCCTTTGTTAACAACTATATGGGTCAATGTATTTTAATAAAAAAATAAATTTATTAGCGCTAGATGATAATAAGAAACTTAATTAGAATAATAAGAAGCTATAAATTTTCTTTATTCACTATAATTTTTTTTGAACTGCTATACTTATTTAAAGGATACAAAGGTAACAGATTCAATTTTTCAAATAATGACTTAATGACGGATAATTTACCTTGCCCTTATTATTTTTTATTTAGAATAAAAAAAGCTTTAAAAAATAGAAATTTTCATAATTTTTTAGATCTCGGTTGTGGATCAGGAAGAGTAATTAATTTTTTTGACAAAAATTTTCCAGAAAAGAATTTAATTGGAATCGAATATTTTGATGATCAGTTTAAATATTGTGAGAAAATTTTTAATGGAAAAAAAAATATTAAGATTATTCAAGCAGATTTTACGAAAACTGATTTTTTAAAATATAATGTCGATTGCTATTTTTTTAACGATTCTTTTAAAAAAGATTTAGAATTTACTAAATGTGTAGAGAAAATAATTAATTTTCCATCAAACAAAAATTTTTTTTTATTGATATTTGTTAATTATAATAAAAAAATAATAGATGGATTAAAAAATATTCGTTGTGTAGAAAGTTTCTACATTAATGAAAAAAAAGGTTATTCGATATGTTGTTTAAAAAATAATGATTCTATTTAATTCAATTAAAATAAAATTATAAATATTTAGAAATTATTTTTTTAATCTTTTTTATAACATATTTTTGTTGATGCGAACTTAATGCTAGACCACTTGGAATATATAATCCGTTTTTACTTAAATGCTCAGCTACAGGTAGTTTAATTTTTTTAAAAAATCCCATTTTTCGTAAAACTGGTTGCTGATGTAGAGGCCAAAAGAAATTTCTTGTTTCTACCCCTTCCTGCTTTAATTTTTTCATTAAAGTATTTAAAGATATAGAAGATTTTTTTTTTAACACTAATCCATAAATCCAGTATATATTTTTTGCATATTTTTTTTCAGTTATTGGAGTTTGAAATATTTTTATTTTTGATAATTCTTTATTATAGATTTTTCCAATCTTTCTTTTTTTAATTATAAAATGATTTAATTTTTCAAGTTGAGCAAGACCAATGGCTGATTGTAAATTGGTAAATCTATAATTCCAGCCCAAATCATAGTGTAAAAATCGTCTCTCGTTATTGAAGCAGATATTTCTTAAGCTTTTGCACCTTTCCGCTATCTGTTTACTGTTTGTAACTATCATGCCCCCTTCTCCAGTAGTAATATGTTTATTAGCGTAAAAACTAAAAGTAGAAACATCACCAAAACTTCCACATTCTTTATTTTTGTATTTTAGACCTAAGACTTCCGCAGCATCTTCAATAACTTTTAATTTATATTTATTAGCAATTTTTAATAACGGATCCATATCAATTGGTAAGCCATAAATATGTGGTGCAATAATAGCTTTAGTTTTTGAAGTTATTTTTTTCTCTATTTTGGTTACATCCATGTTCCACGTCTCAGAGTCACTATCAATTAAAACTGGAATTGCGCCACTCCTAATAACAGGAAGCACACAAGAAATTATAGTAAAGGAAGGAAGGATTACTTCATCTTTTTTTTTAATATTTAAAGCTTCGAAGGCTAACTGTAAAGCAGCAGTTCCATTGCTTACTGTAATTGCAAATTTTCTGTTTACTCTTTTAGCAAATTTTTTTTCAAATTCTTTGACAAATTTTCCTGAAGAAGAAATAAAACCATCATTCAAACACTTTAATAAATATTTTTTTTCATTTCCAAAAAGATATGGTTCGTTAACAGGAACTTTGTATTTATTCATTGTGAAGTTTAAGTTATATTATTAAATATTAGTTTGTAAATGATTATATGGATATTTAAGTTTTGTTTAATTTATTTCTCATGGAGAGATGGCCGAGTGGTTTAAGGCGCAGGCTTGGAAAGCTTGTGTACTGTCAAAGGTACCGTGGGTTCGAATCCCACTCTCTCCGCCACTTTTCTCACTGACCTAAAACTTGTTTTTTTTCCTTTCTAAATTCAACATCAGTTAAAGCCCCAGATTCATAAAGTTCTTTTAGATCTTTATAAGCTTGTGATAAATCTTTTAGAGTTTGCAATCTAGGTGTGGAAGAAACTCTATTTAAAACTTTTTCTGAATTATCACAGTTTTTGTCTAACATGAGATTTATCAAATTAACACTTCGCTCATTTGCAGCCACAATAGCTTCATGGGCGTTTAAATAAGTTACCATTAAAGCAGGCCAAAATAACATTCCTCTTGCTTGATTTTGTGGAGTATTACCCGTGACTCCTATTGCTTTTCTTCTAAATTCTTGTGCATCAGTAATCGAAGTTTCTAACTGCTCGCAGTTTAAATTTTTATCATTTGGTAAAACAGTGTTTACCACAGTGGGTTTTGCACAAGAGAACAGTAAAAGTAGACTTAAAATAAAAATACTAAAAAAGTTCTTCATACGATTAAGATACTATAATTTAAGAAATTCTTCTAATTCCAATTACTTTTAATTTTGCAGTTTTATAAATTCGTTTCACTGTTCTTTTAATTGGCATTTTAACTGTTTTTTTAAACGGTCCATATGCATGTATTAGGTTTTTTTTTGAAATTACGACTGCTACATGCCCTTTCCAAAATATTAAATCATTTTTTTTTACATTTTTTAATTCAATTTTTTTTTTAAAATATTTTACTTGATCTTTTGCGTCTCTTGGACAATATCTGTTATTAAAATTTATAAACAGTTGTATTAGGCCAGAACAATCAACACCAGTGAAATGTTTACCACCCCATTTATATCTTGTATTAATAAATTTATTAATATTGTTAAATGTATCTTTTGCTTTATAATTTATTTTTTTTAAGTCTTTTTTTTTTATCCATAAATTGTCAAATTTACAGAACTTATTTTTCTCTTTTACTATTTTAATTTTAGAGCCAAAACTAAGTTTTTTTTTAATCTTATTTTCTAAATTTGGCTTAACGTATAAGTCTGCACTTAATTTGTAAATTTTATGAGTATATATTTGGTTTAAAGGAAAAGATCTATTTTTAATAAAACCTTTATAATTATCTAATTTATTTTTAATTTTTAACCAAGATTTTGTTTTTTTTATTATGCTAAATTCATCTCCATACAAAAGTTGTGTAACAACTTCGGATTTTAAATTTGGTTTCTTGTATACGTTTATGAACGATAAATCGTTTCTCACTGCAATTTTAATTTATTTCGAATAAACCACAGAAGAATTAAAGAAGGTATTACCATGACAGTTGTAATTACAAAAAATATACCCCAGTCACCATTTAACCAGTCAACCAGCTCCCCTGAAGATGCAGCTAGTGTTGTTCGACCAAGAGTACCTATTGAAGCAAGCAAAGCATATTGGGTGGCTGTATAAGTTCTATCTACTAAAAGTGATATAAATGCTACAAAAGCAACAGTAGCAAAAGCTGCTGCAATATCATCTAAAAGAACAGCAACAGCAAATAGTAACTCAGATTTTCCAGACCAAGCAAGAGCTGCAAATAAAAGATTTGTACTAGCCATTAATATTCCAGATACAAACATAGCTTTCACTACTCCTGATCTTATAGCAAACAACCCACCAAGAAGTGTAAATACTACCGTAGTAATCCAGCCTATACCTTTAGAATAAAGAGCTATGTCTCCTTTAGAAAATCCAATCTCTTTGTAAAACACAATAGACATACGTCCAAGAAAAGCTTCTCCAATTTTAAAAAGAAATACAAATCCTAAGATACCTAAAGCAATTTTAAATCCGTTACGTTTAAAGAAACTTATAATAGGGCCAGCAATTGTTCCGCTGATCCATGCAAAAATTTTTGAAAGGGTACCTGAGGATCCTAATTTTTCTTCAATCATTTGATCGGTTTGTCTTTGAGCTATTTGTCTTTCGGTTGGCTGGGATTCATGCACAAACATCAAACCAATGTTGCAAGCAATTACTACAATACCTAATATTAAAAAAGTAATTTGCCAATAATTTTCAAAGCCTGCATTTTGAAAATATTCCGCAGCATTTAGTGCTATTACTCCTCCTAACTTATAGCCTGTCCACCAACCGACGACGGCCATAGCAGCACCTGCCTGCATTGACTTTCCTTCATTTTCTCCAATTTGTTCAATTCGCAAAGCATCTACAGTTATGTCTTGAGTTGCTGAGGCAATCGCAATAATTAAACCAATTGTTATTACCAAACCTAGATTTGCTGTAGGATCAACTACACTCCAGCAAACTAAACTAGCTAAAATAATAAATTGCATAGTGACGATCCAGCCACGTCTATGACCAATTTTATTTGTTAACCAAGGAATACGAATTCTGTCAATTATGGGGGCCCAAAGATAATTAATTGCGTAAACACCAAATATTAATCCGGCCCAACCGATGGTACTACGGCTTAAACCATCTTCTTTAAGCCACAGACTTAGACTGCTTCCGATAAGAACCCAAGGAAAGCCACTTATAATTCCTAGCAAGAGAATTCTTATCATCCGTTTATCAAAATAAACAGAAAATGTTTCTGATAACGTTTGTTTTTTAACTATCTCCATAACCTACTACCAAATAAAATTAGTTTTTCCAAAACGAAGGAAAAAACAAAACTAATACAGCAAACAATTCAAGCCTACCAAGAAGCATGCCTAAAGACAAACTTAATTTAGAAAAGTTTGGTAAACCACTAAAATTGCCATTAGGTCCAATTACCTCTCCCAACCCTGGTCCTACATTTGATATTGCTGAAGCAGAACCAGAAATAGCTGTAACAAAATCTAAACCATCCAAAGATATAAGAGCTGCCAAAATAAAAAAAATAAGGAAATAAAGAAATATAAAAGTAATTATTGAATATATAAAGGAATCGCTAATTTTTTTATTATTATATTTCATAGGAAATATACCATTTGGATAAATCAATTTTTTAATTTGATTTAAAACAAAAAGCTTAAGTATTTGAAATCTAAATATTTTAATCCCACAGGTTGTTGATCCTGCACACCCTCCCACAAACATTAGAAAAAGAAAAAATATTAAGGGAAATTTTCCCCACAAACTAAAATCAGATGTAACGTAACCAGTACCAGATAATATTGAAACTACATTAAAAGCGGATATTCTTAAATTTTCAAAAAAACCATATTCCTTATTGCTTATTATTAGATACAAAAACATTAATAAAACAGAGATGACCAAGATATAAAACAAACCTTTTATTTGATTATCTTTTAAAAATATTTTTTTATTACCTTTAATAAATTTTAAATAGGCTATGAATGGTATACTGCCCATAATAATAAAAATTACTGACACAATTTCAATTTTAGGATTTTGAAAATGCCCAATGGAGTTACTGTAAGTTGAAAAACCTCCAGTAGCTATTGTTGTCATAGAATGAGCAATGCTATCAAATATATTCATTCCGACAGCCCAATAAGCAATTCCGCAGAAAAAAGTTAACAAAATATAAATTATTGAAATTATAGATGTTACTTCGCGCGTTCTAGGTAAAATTTTTTCTGTTGTGTCAGAACTTTCCATTCTAAACAATGACATTCCACCTACATTTAATAAAGGAAGTATAGTTATTGCCATTACAATTACTCCTATTCCTCCAAGCCATTGTAAAATTGCTCTCCAAATCAAAATACTTTTTGGAGCACTATCTAGATTATTAATAATTGTAGATCCTGTTGTGGTTATTCCTGACATACTTTCAAAAAAAGAGTCAACAAGAGATAAATTAAGATCAGACAATAAAAATGGTATACTTCCAAAAATAGCGATACTTAACCAAGATAAAGCTGTTAAAAGAAAAGCTTGTTGTAAATTTAGTTTTTTATTTTCTTCTAAATTAGTAAGAACCAAAAGTATTCCAATAAATACTGTAACAGAGGCTGATGATAAAAATGTATTATTTTCCTCACCATATATATATTGGGTAAAAAATGGTATAAGCATGGATGCACCTAATATTATTAGAAGCACGCCAATTGCAAAAAAAACAGTTTTGTAATTATTCATTTTTGAAAGCGGAGGTTATTTAAAAATAATTGAAATTCAACATAATAAGACCTTATTATATCTGTATTTTACTGATGAAATTTAATAAATCTTTTATATCGTGATCGATAAATCAATAATTCAAGCTACCAGCTCCTGGCCATTTGTAGAGGCAAGAAAATTAGTTAAAGAGAGACAAAAGATTTTTGAAAAAAAAGGTAAAATTACATTGCAAACAGGTTATGGTCCAAGCGGTCTACCCCACATAGGAACTTTTGCAGAAGTCGCAAGAACAACTATGATGGTAAATGCTATTAAGCAAATAACTAATATTCCAACAGAAATTATCACTTTTTCTGATGATATGGATGGATTAAGAAAGATCCCTGATAATATACCGAATAAAGAAATTTTAGAAAAAAATTTAAACAAACCTCTCACCAGCGTACCTGATCCCTTTAAAAAGTACAAAAGTTTTGGAGAGCACAATAATGAGATGCTAAAGAAATTTTTGGATGAATTTAAATTTCATTACACTTTTAAAAGTTCTACAGATACATATAAAAAGGGTTTATTTAATGAGACATTACTTTTAGTTTTAGAAAAGTATGAACTGATAAAAGAAATAATTCTTCCTACATTGGGCAAAGAAAGACAAAGAACCTACAGTCCTTTTTTACCAGTATGTCTCGAAACTGGAAAAGTTTTAGAGGTTCCAGTCATAGAAATTAAAAAAAAGGAGGGAAAAATTATTTACCAGAATGGTGATAAAAAAATAGAAACAGAAGTTATTAATGGAAAATGCAAATTACAATGGAAAGTTGATTGGGCAATGAGATGGTATGCTTTTGATGTTGATTATGAAATGTACGGAAAGGATTTAATTGAAAGCGCGATTCTTTCAAATAAAATTTGTAAAACGCTTGGAAAAAAAGGTCCAAATGGTTTTGCTTACGAAATGTTTTTGGATGAAAAAGGAGAAAAAATTTCCAAATCTAAAGGAAACGGAATAACCATAGAGCAGTGGTTAAATTATGCTTCGCCAGAAAGCTTGTCTCTATATATGTATCAAAATCCCAAAAGGGCTAAAAAACTATACTCAGATGTTGTTCCAAAAGCGGTGGACGAATATTTATCATCCATAGAAAAATTTGGCGGACAAGATATGAAAAGCAAATTACTTAATCCAGTATGGCATATCCACAATGGAAATCCTCCAAAAGAAAAAACAGTTATGCCATTTTCAGTTTTATTAAATTTAGTAGGCACAAGTAACGCAACTGATAAAGATATGCTTTGGAAGTTTATAAAAAAATATAAAAAAGATATAAAAGTTTCGGATCATCCTATTTTGGATAGTTTGTTAGAGTATGCTCTAAAGTATTTTGAAGATATAGTTAAACCAAATAAAAAATATAGAAAACCTAACGAAAAGGAAAAAAAAGCTCTTAGAGATCTAATTACTAAATTAGAAGCTTGTAAGAATGAAATGGATCCAGAAGCCATTCAAACAATAGTTTATTCGGTGGGCAAGGATAATGGATATGAAAAAAATTTGAGAGAATGGTTCAAAGCAATTTACGAAATAATTTTTGGAGATGAAAATGGTCCAAGAATGGGATTTTTTATAAGCTTTTTTGGTGTAAAAGAAACAATCGAGTTAATAAAAAAACAAATTAA
>MDTE01161596.1_pt1 | contig 11654 bp, 11 predicted proteins | sample 811231 | NCBI WGS metagenome assembly MDTE01 (sample SAMN05326651, study PRJNA326480) | marine metagenome | isolation source: seawater | place: Indian Ocean: Red Sea | collected 2010
AATGTAATTGAACTGCAAGAAGTGCTCGATCCAAATAGTGAAATTAAGTTATATAAATGAGGAGTTGAAATGACTGATTACGAGGATGCTGAAAAACAAATCATGAACTGTCTTCTTTCCTATACTCGAGGAATCGACAGGCTAGACCCAGAAGCAATAACAGCTGCTTTTCATCCAGGAGCTTTGTTGGAGGGGTATCAACCGGATGCATTTTTGCCAATTGAAGAGTTTGCTTTACCTGTTGTTGAGAGATTAAAAAAGAGGTATTCCTCAACTCAGCATCGTCTATCTAACACAAAAATAGATTTTAAGAACAACGAAGCAATTGTGGAGTCTTACGTTCTTGCTTATCATGTCCAACCTGCCGATGATGACAATCCTGAAAGGTTATGGACTTTTAACGGGAGATATATTGACTATTTCGAAAATCGAAATGAAGAATGGCGAATCGCGAAACGTTTTCTAAGGGCAGATTGGACAAAAATCGAAAATATTGATGAGAAAATGCCTAATAAATTTATCGCTGGAGCGCGAGACAAAACCGATCCTATTTATGGTCAAATGAAAAACTAACTGCTGTGAAAAATAACACTCATTTCGAATTTTCTAAAAAAGAAATCGAGAAAAAATTTGCGGACTCTGTAGAAATTCAAAATTACTATCGTTCTCTTTTCAAACGTTCTCTTACTTTGACAGAAAAAATTATTTTCTCTAACTCTCAAAGAAAAATAAAACCACCCCTTAAAAATGGTGTTACTGAATTATCCCTAAATCCAAATAGGGTTATACTCCCTGATTCATCTGGCCAAATGGTTTGGCTACAATTCGCGACTTTAGAACTAGATTCAACAAAAATTCCGACTACCACACATTGCGATCACCTAATAGAAGCTTCAAGAAATAACAAAAACGATCTAGCAGTAGCAAACGAAGAAAACAATGAAATTTATAACTTCCTCAAAACTGCTTCTCAAAAATATGGAGCTGACTTTTGGGAAGCTGGTTCAGGAATCATTCATCAAGTCGCTCTAGAGCGATACGTGCTACCTGGAACGATTATTTTGGGTACAGACAGCCACACGCCAAATGCTGGAGGGATAACAGCATTGGGTATTGGTGTGGGAGGTGCAACTGCCGTTGAAATAATGGCTGGCTTTCCTTGGAAAACTGTCATGCCAAAACTTTTAGGGATTCAACTAAAAGGAACCATGAAAGATTGGACAACTCCAAAAGACATTATTCTTAAGATTGCAAGTGAAATCGGAGTATCTGGTGCTAATGGCTATATTGTCGAATATTTTGGCGAAGGAGTAAAATCTTTATCTGCAACTGGAAGAGCAACTATATGCAATATGGGTACCGAAATAGGTGCAACTAGTTCTATTTTTCCGTATGACTTTCAAACAAGTCAATATCTGAATGCCACTCAACGTGAACAGTTTTCCTCAAGCATAAAAAATTTTGAAATTTCTCTGACTCCTGACCCAGAAATAGAAAAAAATCCACACGATTTTTTTGACAAATTCATTTCACTAAATCTAAATAACCTTGAACCACAAATCAATGGACCATTTTCTCCTGATAATGGCAGCAACATTTCGAAGTTTGCACAGAAAGTAAAACAAAACAGCTGGCCTAACAACGTCAGCGCAGCCTTCATAGGCTCATGCACTAATTCAAGTTATGAAGACTTAGCACGTGTCGCTTCAATAGCTGAACAAGCGAAAACGCTGGGGTTAAAAACCAAATGTCCACTTTACATTTCACCCGGATCAAACAACATCAAAGAAACAACTGACCGTGATGGCATCTTGAAAACTCTCGAAGATATTGGAGGAATAATTTTAGCGAACGCGTGTGGTCCATGCGTAGGAATGTGGAATAGAAATGAACTTGAAAAAAATACAAATAACACAATAATTACTAGTTTCAATAGAAATTTTGCTGGAAGAAACGACGGATCAATAAAAACACATGCATTTTTAATGTCACCCGAGATGGTTATTGCCAAAGCATTGAGCGGAAAATTAGATTTCAACCCGTTGACCGATGAACTAAAAACATCTGATAATTATGGAATCAAATTAAAACCTGAAAACCGTAAACCAGTACCTAAATCGGGTTTCATACTAAATGACTCTGGCTTTATAAAAAGTAAAACAAAAGCTTCAAATTTAAAAATATCTTATGGTGAAAGAATTAAGGCTCTCAAGGCTTTCGAAGCTTGGAATGAAAACGATTTTAAGAATCTTTATATTATTTGCAAATCACAAGGGAAATGTACAACCGACCAAATCTCCCCCGCGGGAGAATGGTTAAAATTTCGGGGAAACCTCGATCGCATTTCTGAAAATTTGTTTTCAGGAGTATCAAATGCTTTTTCAACAAATCTAGGAACAGGTATCAACCTAATAAGTGAAAAAGAAGAACCTTTAGCCAAAATAGCAAAAAATTATTCTGACTTAAACATCTCATGGGTTTTAATCGGAGACAATAATATTGGAGAAGGTTCATCTCGAGAACACGCAGCTCTACAACCCAGATACAGAAATTGCAAAGCTGTCATCGCAAAATCATTTGCGAGAATATTTGAAAACAACTTAAAACGACATGGTTTGTTGGCCTTGACGTTTAGCGATCCAAATGATTACGAAGAAATTGAATCACAAGATCAACTATCAATAGTTGATCTACACACACTCAGACCTGACAAAGAAATCGAAATAAAACTTGTTAGATCAAATCAAATTGTGAAATCAATTTTCACAACTCATAGCATGTCGCATGAACAGATTATGTGGTTTAAAAAGGGTGGAGCGATTAACCATTTGCGGTCAAAACTAGTTAACTAACATAAAAAAGATCACCAACCAAAATTTCTACAAACTAAACCTTTTCTCGCGGATCTACAGGCAGATAAGACCCTAATAATGACTTTGTGTAAGAGTTCTTTGGAGAATTGAAGATTTCATCAGTATCACCCTCTTCTATTATTTCCCCCAAATACATGACTGCAACTGTGTCACATACAGCCCGAACAGTAGCCAGATTATGTGAAATCAAAATGTAAGTTAAGTCAAACTCTTTCTGAAGTTTGATTAGAAGTTCTAGAATCTCCAACTGAACCGAAACATCCAAAGATGCTGTCGGCTCATCAAGAATTACAACTTTCGGATTCGTAGCCAAAGCTCTAGCTATATTGACACGTTGCTGTTGTCCTCCAGATAATTGATGTGGAAAACGATTTATCAAATCTTTAGAAAGTGACACCTGTTTCATCAACAATTCGACACGACTTGTTATCTCATCCTTATTTAACTTCGTGTGGAGTTTTAAAGGTTCAGCAATTGACTTACCTATTTGATATCTGGGATCTAAAGATTCCAACGGTTCTTGAAAAACTATCTGTAAATCCTGACGGAAAGACCTCATTTGTTTTGCGGATTCTTGAGATATATCCCTACCTAGAACAACGACTTGCCCTGAATCACTTTTCAACAACCCAGTGATACACCGTGCCACTGTTGATTTTCCTGAACCACTCTCTCCAACTAGACCAAGCGTTCGACCTTTTTGAACTTCTAAACTAACGTTTTTTACAGCATTAACTTTTTCTTTCCCACTTCTAGAAGAAAACGTCTTAACAAGACCATCAACTTTTACAACAATTTCTCTATTACTCATTTGAATCTCTTTTCACAAGTCTGTCTAAACGTGAAGACTCAATCAATTGATTCGTATATTGCTCTGTTGGATTGACAAGGACAGAATCAACTAAACCTTGTTCAACTACTCGCCCTGATCGCAAAACTGTTACTGAACTACAATATTGAGCAACAATCCCTAAATCATGAGTTATCATCAAGATCGAAAGACCCAAATTCTCCTGCAACTCTGAAATCAAATCGAGAATCTGTTTTTGAATTGTTAGATCCAAACCAGTCGTTGGCTCATCCGCGATCACAAACTTTGGTTCACAAACGATTGCACATGCAATCACAACCCTTTGTGCCATACCTCCACTTAATTCATGAGGAAAAGCCCTAGAAACTCTTTCTGGGTCATCAATTCCAACTTCTAGAAGAATCGACAAGATTTTTTCCTTTATTTCCTCGGAGGAAATATCTAAATGAGTTTTCAAAATGTTCGTTATCTGCGATTCAACCGTTGCCAAAGGATACAAAGCAGTCCTGGGATTTTGGAAAATCATTCCGATCTCTTTACCACGAATTTGAGATAATTCTTTTTCATCTAATTCAAGTAGATCTTTATCTTGAAGAAATATTGAACCACTGACTACTGAAATCCCGCTTGGTAAAAGCCCCACAACTGAACGAGCTGTCATGGATTTACCCGATCCAGTTTCTCCCACTAAGCCATGCATTTCACCTGAAGTTACCGAACAATGCACATTCTCTAAAATAAGATCTGATTTGTCTTCAGAAATAATTCCGACATCAAGATCTTTTATTAAAAGCGTCGTTTCGCTCATCTAGAAGTCCTTTCTCTCAAAATTTCAATACCCTCACTCAATAAATTGAAAGAAAATATTGCAATTGCCAAAACCAGCCCAGGCAGAACTGATATCCACCATTCACCAGTAGTTATATAGGAAGTGCCCGTTAAAATCATTGACCCCCATTCTGGAGTAGGCGCTTGAATCCCAACCCCAAGAAAAGCCATACCAGCAAGGGTTAAAACTCCATAACCCATAGAAATTCCAAACTGAACAACTGCTGGACCTAATGAATTAGGAAGTATATGACGCGTAATCAACCGAAACTTAGAATTTCCGAGTGCTAAAGAAGCTTCCACAAACCTTAATTCCCTCAAAGTAAGAACCTGGCTCCTTGTTAAACGCACAAAAACAGGAACATTAACAAAAGCTAAAACAATAACAATGTTGGAATAATCATTACCAGCTAATCCGACTAAAGTAATTGCAAGAATCAATAAGGGGAAAGCCTGAATCACATCTACGAGTCTCATCACAATTTCAGCAATTACTCCACGAGCGAAACCAGTGATTACACCTATAAACACACCTAAAGAACCACCAATCAGAACACCTAAAGAAACTAAAGACAAATCAATTCTTGGAGCATGAAAAACCCGAACAAAAATATCCATCCCTGAACGATCGGTGCCAAAAGGATGTCTCCAGCTCGGTGGTTCGAATGCTTCACGAGGATTTGCTAACTCAGGATCCCATTGTGAAAAAAAAGGAACCAAAAAAGAGCCTAAAACAAAAAGTAAAATAAGTGTTGAGCTAATCACCAAAGGAGGGTTTAAATAACTCTTTAACTTTTTCCAATTCATAGTCTGACTCTCGGATCAATCACCGCATAAGCAATGTCTACAACTAAAAAACAGACAACAGAGAAAACTCCACTCATGACTATAAAACCCTGAATCGCAGGGAAATCATTCACACGTATTGAACTAACTGCATACTGGGCAACGCCCCCCCAGGAAAACACTGTTTCTACCAGTACAGCACTTCCTAATAGAACGCTGAAAAGTATTCCCGTAAAAGTTATAACAGGTGGCAATGAAGCCCTTAGCGCATATTTCTTCAAGGTCTTTTTAGGAAGACCACAAGCTTTTCCGAATGTATACCAGTCTGAATTAAGAGATTGAATATTTGCAGAACGCGACAATCGGGAAATAGGAGCTGAAAAAATAGGCACCATTGTTAACAGTGGTAACCAGATCTGATTCAAAGAAGACTTTATAGCTGCCCAATTAAAAGTGATTAGCGAATCTAAAACAGCAGCACCTGTAATTAATTCTGGTTTGGTCTTTCCAGGAGCTACTTGACCCATTGGTGGCGGAGCAATACCAAGTCTGAAAAAAATCAAATATATTAGGACTAAACCCAACCAAAAATCTGGCAAAGACAAGGCTGAAAAACTCGAATAACGAAATACTTTGTCAACACGACCCCCACGGTTACGTGCAGCTATTGCACCAGATGCATTGCCAATTAGAAATGCGAAAAAAATTGAAATAAATACCAATTCAAGCGTTGCAGGAGTTCGATCCCAAAGTTCAGATGCAACAGGGCGGTTGCTATAAAGTGATGTCCCCAAATCACCTCTTACTAAATCACCCAAATATGACCAATACTGAGTAGCTATTGGCTGATCTGTCCCCAATTGTGACCTTAAATTTTCTACTACATCTTCAGTAGCAAAAGGACCCGCAATTAAATAAGCGGGGTCACCTCCAGCCAATCTAGTCAATATGAATGTAAGCGTCACGACTCCAAATAAAATCGGAATCATAAAAACAAGACGACGAAAAATCAACCAAATTAACTGACTCGCCTTCATACAAATACTCTAGATCAAGGAAACTCATGCGAAAAAACTGAAAGCCTAGCTAAAGGAAAATCCTTAATGAATTCCTTTTCATTTTCCCAAACAAGCAAAATAGCATTAAAATTGGTACATGGGTGATGAAAAAAGAGAACTGCCTTTAGGTATCCACCACAAAGATACAAACAAAATAAGACAAGATTTTCAAAACTTGTTAGAGGGAAATAAACCATTTTTAGTCCCTGGCGCAGCAAATGCAATCTCAGCAAAATTGATAGAAAAAACCGGATTTAATGCTTTTTTTATAACAGGAGCGGGTCTAGCGAATAGTCAATATGGCTTACCAGACATCGGCCTTTTATCACTAACAGAAGTATGTATGGAAAGTAGCAAAATACTTGATGTCACAAACTTACCTGCAATTATCGATGCAGACACTGGCTATGGAGGGCCACTCTCAGTTATGCGAACCATTAACCAACTAGAAAATTTAGGAGCTGCAGCAATCCAACTTGAAGATCAGGTAATGCCAAAAAGATGCGGACATTTCGAAAATAAATCTGTAATTGAAAAAGAAGCAATGATAAATAAATTGAAAGCCGCGCAAGAAGCCCGTTCAGATCCGAAACTTAAAATAGTCGCTAGAACTGATGCACGTTCGGTAAATGATTTAAATGATGCTATTCAACGTGGAATCGCTTATGCAGAAGCTGGGGCTGATGCAATCTTTATTGAAGCACCACAAAATGTACAAGAAATAGAAGAAATTAGTTCTGCGCTTTCTGGAGTTCCTCTAGTTATAAATATTGTTGAAGGAGGTAAAACACCCCAACTCTCGTTCTCAGATCTTTCTGATCTTGGTTACAAAATAATTCTTTACGCTAATTTTTTGCTAAGGACAATGCTATTTACAGGCAAATCCGCATTAGAACACTTAAAAGAAAACGGCACCTCTGAAGGTTTCGAAAAAGAAATTTTACCTTGGCAAGAAAGACAGGCCTTGGTGGAACTTGATCTATTCGACGAAACTTCAAAAAGATTTCCGGAGGAAATTTAGTGACTGAACAATGGAAAAATAATATACCTCACACAGATTCTGAGATCTATGAGTTATCAGGTTTTGGTGGCAGCATAAACCCTGGAACTTCACCAGCATTACTGATTATTGATGTTCAGTACAGAACAACAGGTAACTCGAACAAGCCTATAAAACAATCAATCGCTGAAGATTACCCCACCTCTTGTGGTGATCGAGCATGGAATGTTCTGCCAAATATTAAAAAGGTTTTATCTGAAGTAAGAAAACATAACATCCCAGTTTTTTTTCCACATGTAGCACCTAAAACAAAAAATGATGGTGGTAAATTCGGTCAGTTAAATCCCGGAGTAACGAAAATCAACCAAAAAGGATACGAATTCGTCAAAGAAATCGAGCCAAATGAAGAAGATTTTTTACTGCCAAAGCGTCATGCCAGTGCTTTCTTCGGAACTGCACTTGCAAGCTATTTGATTGATTTGAAAGTTGATACTGTTATTTTGGTCGGATGCACTACAAGCGGTTGCATAAGAGCAACAGCAGTTGATGCATTTTCCTTTAACTTTGCCACCATTATTCCAGAAGATTGTGTCTATGACCGGACTCAAATAAGCCACGACGTCTCATTATTTGACCTGAATTCGAAATATGCAGACGTTTTAACAAATAAAGAAGTTTTAGATTATCTAAATTCGATTAATTAAATTCTTATTTAATACCTTTTTCATTACAATCGAAACAACTACAACTGCAATCAAAATAACCAATGTAAAGACTGTGGTTTTGGCCAACCCACTCGTAAAACTTGCATCTGCTAGTTCACGAAATCTTTCAATATCATTGAAAGGGATATCTTCAGGTAACCACTCTTCTCCACTGGTTAAGGCCTTATAACCAGATTCTGGTATATAAATCGAACCTGATGAAAATGTTGTTCGTAAATCATTATTTATATTGATTGTGGCTAAGGAACCTATAAGACCAATCGAAATTAACTGTCCTACCTGAATTGCTCCATTATGAATTCCCGATATATAACCCGAATTAGCCTCTGGTGTGTAAGTTAAGGCTTCATTTAAAGTCAAGGATGGGAAAATTGCCATAGAAATTCCTAAGCCAAAGAGACCAATAGCAATAACAAAAAAACTTGAATTTGCTTCAAGCCTAGTTAGTGAGATTAATCCGAAAAATTGAAAAACAACTGCAATAATCAGAAGCCTTCCAAAACCATAACGTGATACAAGTCGAGGCACCAAAGGCGAGAGCAAAGCCGCACTCACACCAAATGGAGTAATAGCCAAGCCAGTCTGGAAAACACTTAAATCCCGAACTGAACCTAAATATAAAACTGTTAACACTACTACGCCGACTACTGGCAAAATTCCTGCAAGCATCAAATATATGAAAGGCCAAGCAGCCCCAATCTTTCCTGAACTACTCTTATTTTGTTGTGTGAGATATTGGTCGAAAATTACTTTTATTACAAATATTAACAAACCAACCAAAATAGGAAAAAAAGAAGACCCTGAAGTCCAGCCATCATTTCCTGCTCTAATCAAACCAAACACAATGCCTGTCAAAGCAAGAGTTGTGACTAACGAAGAAAAAAATGAAATCTTCGTAACTGTTTCAAATTCTGCAATAGACAGATTAGAAATCATTAAACCTACAAGTATGAGTATTGAAATAACCGAAGAAACTAAAAAAACTACACGCCAATTCGAAAGGTCAACTAAAAAACCATTCAGAAGTGGTCCAGCAGCTGACCCTCCTAAAGCTCCCGCGAACCAATAGCCAAAAGCTTTCTTTGCTAAATCTTCAGATAAACATTTTCTGATAAGTGCCAGTGAAGCAGGAAACGCTAGCGCTGCACCAACGCCACAAAGGATCCTTGCTGACAATAAATACATAAGTTCTTGTGAAACAGAACTCAGTATTGAACCAATTAGAAAAATAATTAAACCTACAAAAAGAACCTTAATCGTTGAGTACCTATCACAAATCACCCCTCCCACTACTACAAGCGAAGCTAAAGGGAGCAAATAAGAAGAAAGGATCCATTGTGAATCTGAAAGACCTGTCCCGAATTGATCACTTATCTGACCTAAAACTAAAATTACAGAAGACTGATCAACATTTAAGATAAGACCTGTCGCGACAGAAATCCAGATAACCCATCTTGAATTTCTAGATACAGTTGCCAAGACTAACTATTACTATTTATTGTTGGCGGAAAAAGACCTACATTTTGTAACATGCCAGAAGATTCTCTTCCTAATTTTTCACACACCCAAGAAGATATCTCTAGAAGATTGCTAAGTTCGACACGATTCTCAATACCCATTCTTTGAAGCATGTATATAAGATCCTCACTTGGTATATTCCCAGTTGCGGCAACAGAAAAGGGGCAGCCTCCTAATCCTGCCGTACTTGCATCAAGTGCATCTACACCCCAAACAATGGCTGCATATGCATTAGCTAGTCCTAAATTTCTAGAATTATGACAATGTAATCTCGTCAAAGAATCAGGCAAAAAATCACGGACTAAATCCAATTTATTCAATACATCATTAGGCGCAGCAGCACCGATGGTATCAGCTAGACAGATTTCAAAAGGTGGAGAATCAACAACCTTTTGTAATAAAGAATTTAAATGATCTATATTAACTTCACCTGAATAAGGACACCCAAAAGCAGCTCCTATAGTTAGGGTCGCCCTAATATCAAGTTGTTCACATTTCTGTTGCACATTCAACCAGCGGTCTACTGATTCATTAGTATCAAAACCTTGATTCTTCAATGAAAAATCATCAGTTGCTACAATTACATAATTAACTTCTCGAATACCTGAATCATCCGCACGTTCAAGACCTTTTTCATTCAAAACAAGAGCACTCAAACAATCTCTATACTTATCAGGAACTTGTTGTATAACCTCTTCTGCACCTGCCATTTGAGGAACTCTTTCGGGATTAACAAAACTTACGGCTTCTATACGTTCGAAACCGGCAATCGCCAAACGGCTAATAAATTCTGCTCGTACTTTTGGAGAAAGAACTACCTGTTCGTCTTGAAGCCCATCTCGTGGACTGACATCAACTAAAACTGTCATTACACCTCTTTCAAAACTCCTAAAAACATTTTATTCGAAATTAGAGAAGTTTAAATTAGAAGACTTAAAGCAAATTACAATCTTTAATATTCTTCTCAACCACCAGGAACTATCCCTGAAGGCAACGACTCAATGTGATTTGCAACATCCTCTGGTTTTGCCAACCATATGCTGTCACGGTGTTTAGCTATGTGTTCTAATGCTTCCCTAAGCGGCTTTATCCTAAATGGTTGACCAACAAGAAAGGTATGTAGGGAAACAGAATAAACAAGAGGTCCAGTTTCAGATTGATTAAGCATCTCATCAAACTGATCAACCATCATTTCTGCAAACTGTCTACCAGTGTTATGCCTTCGTACAAAAACTCCTACATCATTCATTTCTACGGGATAAGGAATATTTAGTATCTTTCCATTCCTTGTTTTGATCCAAATTGGTTGATCGTCACATGGCCATTGAAGAGTATACCTATAACCGGCTTCCTGTAGGAGATCGCTAGTAACCGACGACTCTGCAATATATGGACCCATCCAACCCGATGGCTTTCTACCCCAGTGTTCAGAAATTATTTCTGTAGTTTCAGTTATTAAACGGGCTTCGTCTTCCTCCCACAAACCATCAGTTCGTTCTGAATTTGTTCTACCATGTGCAATAATTTCATCATCGCGCTCAACAATTTTCTCAATTATGTCAGGATAAAGAGACATTACTGCTGAGTTAACGTTGTGTGACCAAGGTATACCGAGATCATCAAAAATTTCAAAAAGTCTCCAAATGCCGATCCTATTTCCATAGTCACGCCATGCATAGCTTCTATGATCAGCTGGAGCATTTACAGCTGAATCGTTAAGCCCTATTCCAGCTTTAAATGCAAAGTGTTCCACATTATTAGATATACAAACAGCGAGTCTTTTGCCATTCGGCCACTCATAAGTGGGCCTGGCATGGATCGGAACATATTCATAACGTTTATTTTCTGGCATTAACATTTTCTATCTCCCCTAATTTTCAAATTTCATTTAAAAATTCGTTGTATTTATTAGCTATTTCTTTTGCACCAACTGTGAAATGCCCTAGCACATCATTGTGTAAAGGTAGATCAACAACTTTCGTTTGTTTCGGAAAATACCTTTGGGCGTATCTTGTTTCTTCAATTAGATCATCAGGTACATCAAATACTAAAACC